>QWBY01001757.1_pt1 | contig 13877 bp, 4 predicted proteins | sample 1972471 | NCBI WGS metagenome assembly QWBY01 (sample SAMN09866722, study PRJNA288562) | Human gut metagenome isolate term6_stool, whole genome shotgun sequencing... | reverse complement strand
TAACATTTACAGTAAATGTTTCGCCAGCTTTAACAGTGTTATCCTTAAGCGAGGTGGTAATCTTCTGATGCTTAATGTCATCTTGAAGCATATCCTCGCGTTTAACCTGCCATGTTTCACTTATATGGAGGTACATCGCAGGCTTGTACATCGCCATAACCACTTCATCGCCGTCTCTAAGCTTGTGGTCTGTATTAGAGCCATATTTTTTATATAGATACACCCCGTTTACAAAGAACTCTGTCTTTCCGATGAGCATAGCATTAGAAAGCTCCGCAGCTTCAACTAAGTCAACAAAGCTTGTTTTTCCATTTTGGAGTGTAACCGTTTTGGTGACTATATCAGGTTTATCATTTCCATTTCTTATTGAGCAGTTGTCAATACACGATAGTTTGACCGATATCGTATCCTTATTTTCCGTCAAACCATAGCACGCTTCTCTAAAGTTCTCAAAGGAGTCTGACTGGTCTTTCAGTATATTCTCCCTTGCCATATTGGGGTCATAGGTCGGATATTTCTTCAGAACATCCATCGCGTTTGCATAGGCTTCCTTATACTTTTTCCAGCTTTCAGGCGTATAGTCACTCTCTTTTAGCTTGTTCGGGTCATATAGACGAGCATAAAGTTTAATTCCCTCAGTATAATTTCTTGACGGAATTTCATCTATGCCTGCCAATGGTGCTTCTTTCAAAGCGTTGCCTGACTTTTCCAAAGTTTCGATTAACTTCTCAACCTTTGTATTTTCTGAAGCCTTGTTCGCATCTGTTGGATTCCCCTCTTCATCATAGAGGCTAGACAACATTTCCTCCGCATTCTTCCTCGCGGTGTAAAATGCATTCCACGTTGCCCTTGACCAATGCTTGGCATCGTTATAATGGTTGATGTCGCCTTGGTCTAGGTATTTGCCATTCCATTTTTGGATTGCCTCGTATAGGTTTGTGGGGTTTATTTTATTCTCTGGTATAAGATTTTTGGGTATAAGATTTTTGATTGATTGATTTAGTTTTGAATTTATATCATCAACATCCTTTTGAGAAACAAATACACCATCTTTAATCGCCTCAGCCAGTTTTAAAACTTCTTTGTACTCGCTCCAATAACCCTTCTTACTATATGACTTGCCATTATATCTATCACCATTGATATAATAACCACTTTTAGGTGCTTTAGAAAGAGTTTCAATCAAAGCAGTCTTGTTGGCTACATTATCTGGCTTTTCGTAAAAGAAAAAATAGCAAGATTCTGATTTTCCATTTTTTTCAAAAGATGCGTTTATCGCATAACAATCTATTCCTACAAAAGGCTTAAAATTGTGGATATATGTAATATAACGGCAAACTTGTTCTGGTTGAACCTTATCAATGCCTGCTAAGGATAAAGTTAAATTTTTTTCAGTGTATTCTACATTACCCAATTTGACAGTGGTTACTGTAGTACTTAGGCCATCATGCGAAGGTTTAGTTTTGTAATAATAAACCTTTTTTTTAAACTGTTTCTTAGGTCCAGTCATAACTTCAAATTCTCCGTCTTTAGGGGAAATTGAAATTTTATGATTCTTGTCACTGGCAGAACCCTTCGGTATCTCTATAAAATAAGCATCACTCCTATCCCATGTAATCGGATCTTTTCTCTTGGGGAAAATACGATTAGACTTCATTGAAGCCTTAAGAGCCCCTCCAGCAACATCTATTTTATAAATCGGAGTTTGATTTTTGATTTCTGATGGTTTTAGTTTTAAATAAGTTATATAAGGAGCTTCCTCTCCACTTTGAGCAATTATCTGAATCAGCTTTTCGGTTTCTCCCTGATAATCTATCTCTGCCTTTCCTTCATCAGCCTTTTTCCCGTTTATTGTGACATTGTCAGCACCAGTAACCTTAATTTGTAATTCTTTCAAGTCAGGAATAAATACGTCCGTAGTGCCACCATTCGAAGTTTCAAGTAGAGGTCTAAACATATATCCGTCAGTTATTTCAATTTTGATATTTTTATTTTCAGTACTTGATTGCGCCATAGCAACATCCGTAAAAATAAAGAAAACCGATACAAGCATTACGCAAATCATCAAAGTCGAAAAGGTTTTAATTTTATTAAATTTATATCTCATGATTTTAATTAAAAAATATTCTATTTGAATAATTAAACATATGATATTAGGCTGAGATAACTTTATCTCAACCTAATATCATAGGATTTTAAACTGTAATTAATCAATTTAATCGAAACATCTGCATTTTTATATTAACATATAATGCTATCTGTCAAGCTTGAGGCGCAGATATGTAATATAAGGTGCACTATCTCCATTTTGTGCTATAATCTGTACAATTTGCTCATTATCGCCCGCAAATGGAAGTTCTATACGATTAGTTCCATATGCAAGCTGACCATTTACATATATCCGTTCTGCACCAGATGCAACTATACTGAAAGGTTCTCTATCGTCAGTTAGAATCGTAGTTATTCCACCATTGCTAGTGATTGGATGAATCTCATCTCCTTCAGCAAAATTTCCATATGCTTCTATATCAAGCTCATCTCCCGATGTAGGCGCCTGTGTAGTCGTTCCTGTGCAAGGTGCGATACCGCAAACTTCAGTAGAAATCTCTCCAAAAATACCATTCATAGCAGCAGCTCCAGTGTATATACGAACATATCTAATGGAGCCAAGATTAACAGGCTGTCCATTAGAGTCAACCGCCCATGAAATGTCAATCGGGTCTCCACCTGATGTTCCTGCTGTCTTAGTATTATAGTCGTTTTGGTTTGCAAACTGCTGGTAAGGATTATACGCAATAGTGCCGCCCAATTCTTTGTTAGGGTGTGCATCGCAATATCCGAAACCAATCGTGTCGGTTATCTTTGTTGTTGAAACTCCACCAAGCATTGTTCCGTCCAATTTCAATGTATTCGTCACGCCGTTTGTGAGCGTACGACTTGCAAATGACAGTGAAGCTACTTTGTCAAGTGCAGTAGCGTTACCATTTCTAGGGACGAAATAATTAGCATTCAGAGGGAACCAGCCGTGATTATGGAAAGTATTGGTAGTAATAGTTCCGCTTCTGCTACCAGTATAGTTAACTGGAGCAAGTGAACCAGCAGTTCCTGGATTGCTTATTCCTGCATCTTCTGTTGGATTAGGGTTTGTATATGTTATTGATGCATTTCTTGTAGTATTTGGATCAAAGTGCTTGGAGCCGGCAATGTCATACCAGTTGGTGCCGTCCTGTGACACCTGAATGCAGCCCGGCTCAGAATTGTTCCAGAAGGCATTTCCATATACAATAAAATCTGCACCGTACTTATTAGCTGGATTATTGGCTATAGGGTTATCAAATTTGTAAACTGCATACCCACCAAAGAATCCAAGTGAAATTCCTGTCTGAGAATTAGCTTTCAAAGCTCCGTTTGAATCGAACGGATCTCCCCATCCGCCAGCGCCAATACCCTCATTTGTAAATTGTCCAGGCGCTAGCAAGCAAGCGAATAGATTTGCTCCAGCACTTGTTGAACCACCATTAGGTGGATCACAATTGAGTTCTAAAATTTCATTAGTATTATCATTTTTCTTAATTGTAATTTTGACAACAGAATCTTTGCCTAGAGGTAATGTTACTAGACCATATCTTGTATTAGGGTCTTCCACATAATTTCCGTCCTCATCTGTAACGAATGTTCCGTCAGCATTTTGCTTATAAGCCCAGTGAAAACCATGTTGAACTGTCGCACCGTTTTCACCTTTTTCCTTTACTATTGGTCTTCCTACTACCTTACTTCTATCACTAAATATTAGCGAAAAACTAAACGGATAATACCCATTTGTAGCGTTACTCTTAACATTATGCCCTTCAAAATACAGTCCCTCTACGGCATTGTCAACCGATACGCTCAGAGAGCCTTGCGTGATTGTCGTATTAGCATTCTCTGCGAAAGATGCCACATACATTATAGATGTAAGCATGAGAATTATCGCAAAAATGGAAACGACTTTTTTAACATTATTCATCTTCATTTCGCAATCCAGGTTTAAAGCATTCCTAGATTACATTCTCCTTTCTTTGAATGAATTTTTATATGTTGTTCTCTCCCTTGAATTTCAGCATGGCACGGAAGAAATGCCATGTTGTCGATGTATAGGCTACCTCCTTTCAAAAGCATACACCGAATTTCTGCATCTTGATATTAGTAATAAAAAAATCTGTACGACCGATAATCGCACAGATGTAAAAATCTAAATTAAATGCTCTCAGGCGACCTCGGTATTGGCAAGTGCCTTACAAAACAGCCTGCATATCTGACTTATCCCATTCTTAAAGATGGGCTTCACAGTGACCTACTCGCGAGGATTTTCACCTCATTCCGCATTTGCTTTCGCCATTAAACATTAAAATCAAAGTTGTATACCCGATTGAAGGTCCTATCAAAGTTTTAGTTGGAGCTTAATTTTGAGTTCAAGTTTAAGTTTAATTTTAAGTTCAAGTTTAAATTTAAAATTAACTGGGCAAAAGCTCGGCTGATTGCAATATTAAATTGTCTATCTTAGAAGTTATTATGAACTTCTAATTCATAATCTAAATTATACAACTACATTTCAAAATTTGCAAGCATTTGCATGTTAAAACTTTTGCAAAATTCTTTGTTTAAGCACTAAAAAAAACTTTGCTAAAGTCTTTGTTTAAGCACTAATAAAATCTTTGCTAAAGTCTTTGCTTAAGCACTAAAAAAACTTTGCTAAAATCTTTATTTAAATACTCAAAAAAACATTGGAGCAAGCCAATCTTTGACTTGCCCCAACGATTCTCTTAGATTAAATTATACAAGCAAAATTTCTTTTGCTATCTTAGCTTATAGTTCTCTTTCTTCGAATTACAACATATCCTGCGCCTAGGGCTACGATTGCAAGTCCTGCATAGCCTAGAGCATTCTCTGTATCGCCAGTTTTGGCTGTACCCTTATCTTTGACAATGTCTTTCGCTGTAGTTGTTCCGCCCTTGCTAGCGTCATCCGTTTGACCTGGTTTCTGTGGATCTGGCTTCTGTGGGTCAGCCTTAGCATTTTCTTCTTTAACTACACCCTTAACCACTAGCTTATCCTGGGACTGATCCTTGTACACTACAGTAACATTTACTTCAAATGCTCCTGCCGTCTTACCGTCAGGCAACATGTCCTCATCAACAGCAATCATTGCATCATCTGGGATACCCTTAATTGCTTTCTTAATGAGCTCCTTGGTTACGGATTTCCCGAAATCTACAGTGATTGGATCTGATGTCGGATTATATTTGTCAGCCTCTTTCTGGGTAGGAGCAGCCTTTTCAAATGCCCAAGAGCCTACGAATTTAATATCGGCTCCATCGATTGTGGCTTCCTTAGGGTCATATCCCTTGAATATCCACTTGCCTCCCTCAACTTCGACAGTAGTCTTGTTCGGCTCAGTAGGAGTTACTTTTGTCTTATCAGCTAGACCTTCAATGCTTGCAGGCAGTAGACCATTAGCAATGCCCTCAGGCAAATCCATACCTGCTGTCACAGACTTGAACTCATAGGTTGCATTGTACTTAGGCGGTACTGGCGCATCCTTTACTTCAAACTGACTCTCAACACTGCCGTCCATAGTTTGAACAGTAAGTTTATGAGCTCCTACACTTAGATTATCAAGGTAATTCTTCTTGAGTGTTAGAATTATACTCCCTTCTTTCGCCTCGTACTGATTTGCATTAATCTCAGTGTCATCTACTTTAACCTTCTCTAATCTGCTCAGCACACCGTTTTTGATATACCATGTTGCACCTAGAGATGTTCCCTTAGTATATATCAGCTTGCCATTGTCTATTTGAACATTGTTGTCTGAATTATGGCTTTCGTCAGCTGTAATATCCAGATCTCCAATAACATGAATCTTAACGGTAATTGGCTTAGCTCCGCCCGTCATATCCCAAGGTGTTGCTGTTGCCATAACGGTTCCTGGTTTCTTCGCCGTTATTTTGTGAATAAACTTAGGTAAATCGCCTGTTTTGCCTGTCGATTCAACAACTTCTTCATTTTCAACAATGCCATCCTTATCGAACGTCCAGTTAAATCGCTGCTCAGACGGTACCTCTGGAGTAAGCTTGAGGCCTAGGTCAGTCGTCGTCTCGCCAGGTTTCAGCACGATTTCCTTATTTGTGAACTCTGCCGATGTCATCGGTATTTTGTACTGCAAATCCACTTCAACAATCTTTGAAAGCTGAGGGTTTGCCTTGCTTGTTACCTTGAATTTCGCCTTTCCTGCCTTGGTCGGTACTATTCCATTCTTGAAATATTCCATATATGTTGCAATTTCAGGAGTTAAAGCTTCCCAAGTTACCTCTGTGTTCGTTGCGTTTGCTGGTATTGGGATAATCTTATAGTTGTCGCTACCCTCTCCCTCTATGATACCAACAAAATAGCTTCCTCCCGACTTGCTTGACCAGTTGCCCTCAAGGTTGTTCCATGCGCTGATTCTATAGGTTGTAGGTAGCTGAACCTTAAAGTCAGTCATAGGAACGGCTTTCAATTTCGCTTTGAAGAATACGTTTTCGTTAGGATATTCCTCAAGAGTTGCTTTGAATGTCGCCTCGTGGTCAACAGCTATCCAGAATGCCTGTCCATTTACACGGCTCGTTGCACCATTAGTTATCTCCCACTTTATCTTCTTGGTGTCAACATCGACATACTGTCCGTTCTTTTTAATCTGCACTTTCAGAGAATGAGGGCCTGAGCTCGTTGTCTCAAAGGTCTTATTCATATCCCATACAGTTCCGTCGATTAAGATTCTAGGTTCAAGTTTTTCAATAGTTTTAGGCTTTACGTTCACTGTTACTTCATCGCTTATTTCATTAGGCATTTCAACCTTTATGGTTGTCTTTCCTGCTGATTTTGCAACAATCTTAAAGCCTTTCTTGTCATATTCCATGGTAGCAATTTTATCTTCACCACCATAGCACAGCCATAGCTCAAATTTCTTACCTGCTGCCCAGCTTTCCGGCTCAACCTTAAGCTTATCAAACGGCAAATAATGTGTTTCGCCTACAGTAAGGTCGATATTTTTCTCGGATTTATCTATTGCAAATGACTGCTTGTACTCTTTATCAACAGTTACTCCGTCAACGGTGTAGTTGATTACGAGTTCATCACCATCTTCTAATTTAGTGTCGCCCTGTCCTATGCCTGCTCCATATTTCATCTGATTAAGACCAGTTTTAACCTTTGAAGCGTTAAGAGTATAAACCCAACCCGACATATCACCTTCAGATTTTGTCCCATCTTTTTCAAAGGTAGAAATAATGTTAATCTTTTCTTTAAGGGCTGCTATCTCGGAGAAGTTTGTACCACTTCCATTTACCTTGTATGCTATCTTAGCTGTATCGAGTTCTTTCTTTACAGCGTCCATGAGATTATCGCCATCATTTAGTGTAATCTCTTTCTCGATAATTTTACCTTTAGCAGTATCCGGTATATTTATATTGCTTCCATATTCGTTAACAAGATTCTTTTTAGCAGTATTATTCGCAATCGTTAAGTATACGGTAATTGGCGGCTGCATTGGTGCATTCACTGTAACCTTACAGATTGCTACCTTCTTTCCATCCTTTGTCGTAGCCTTGATTTCAGCATCTCCACGAGATACGGCGGTTACCTTACCATTTTCGTCGACCTTAGCAACATTTGGATTGCTTGAAGTCCACTCAACATCTTTAACATCCGCGTTTGCTGGAGTGATAGTATGTGTCAGTGTTTCCTCTGCACCCTTGTCGAGCGTCAGACTTGTTTTGTTCAATTGTACTTCTTCAACACGATACTGTCTTCCAACAGTTAGAAGATATGTTTTCGTTTTCTTGCCACTCTCAGATGTGATAGTTACCTTTAGCTTAACATCCTTATTAAGTTCCTTAGCATTTACTCTAAATCTGTAAGCCTTATGCCCGTCATTAGCCTGCGGTACATCAAACTTTTTAATCTCATCATTTACATTCTCAAGTGCTTCAACCTTAACGACAGCCTTATCCTTCTCAGGAGTAACCCAAATGTTATTTCCAGCTTTCGCTCTGACCTCATCGCTCGGTTTTGAAATCATTTCCTTGGTCTCATCAACAGCGAAATTAGGTGTAAGCTCTAAAGGAGTGTTGCCAGCCCAAGGTGCCGTATCTTTTTCATTTGTCACGCTAATGTCGTGAGCGTTGGCATTGTCGCTTGCCGCGACTATGGTTATTTTGTAGACCTTTTCACTTCCAGACTTGACTGTCTTGACATTAACAATAGTTTTACCACTCTTGTCTAGTTCAAGTTCAAATGGCTTGCCGGATACTGCTGGCTTGCCGTTGATTGTAAGCGTATCGCCAATACCTGCTATCGCCTTAATATTTACCTTGGTTGTTTTTTCATCGACTGTGATTGAATATTCTTTATTTTTAAAGTTATAAGCATCCTTGAACGCTTTGCCCTCATCTGTTTGATACGATTCGCCCTTCTCATTAGTTACATCAAGGCTTTCGAGTACTGAGCCGACTTTTTCTACAGCGAAAAGATGACAGCTGTCATTCTTATAATACAAAGTACCTTCCTTGTCAGCCACGATAGGGCTTATGCAGAACTGTTGCTTGTCACTGTCAGGTGTGTAAACCGCAAGCTGAGTTCTGTCCTTGATTATAGGCTCCTTTGCACCCTGCACGTCATAGAATGCATAGATTCCACCTGGTTGTGCGTTATATGTAAAGTAAACATAGATTCTTCCGTCAGCTCCAGGTGTTGCCTTATCAAAGTCCTCTTTCATATATTCGGTAGTAAGAAGCGGTGTAGCCTGCGGATAACCTGGTATATCCTGCTTATATGCTATGGATGTTTCGCTAAGCTTAGGCTGACTGTTATCTATTACAACAAACTTATGGTCGCTGTTTGGATCGAACTGGCTTTTTCCAGAAACGCCTATGTAAATTCTTTCCTTGTAAACTACCGGTGTTGCAGTTGTCATGCCACCTACATAGACGTAGCTGTCATTGCTTAGCTTACCGTCCTCATCAACCTGCGTCTTGTGTACATGTCCGCCTTTGGTTGAGTAATATAAGTATCCATTATCATAAGATACACTCGTTCTGATATCGCCCTTAATATTAGGTACGCTGTCAATCACTTCGCCAGTCTTAGGATTTAACGTATATAAGGTCGAGCCTTCCTTATACTGTCCTTCACTAGTTCCATCGTCAGTTCCGATTGCAAGATACTTGTCAGTAACATACGCACCAGACCAATAGAATCCTCTAGGTCTGTTGCTATCGCCACTGTTTGTCTTGTCGTCTTTTGACGGAGTAAATGTCCAAGCCGGCTTCTTAACCTTATATGTAACTTCCTCTTTCTCAGTTGAACCAGAGTTCACCTTTGTAACCTTTGCAGTTTCTTCGGTGATGCCCTCATTATCAATCTTAACAGCAAAGAATTGTCCGTCTCGGTTTTCTCCATTCCATGTTCCGAGGTATACATATCCTACGCCGTCTATCTTCTTGTAGCTTAAATTCGATACAGTCTGACCCTTGATATTGTCAGCCTTAGCTACCCAAAGAGGTTCAAGGGTTTTCGCATTCACGCACTGGAGCGCTCCATTTGCAATCTGTACGAAAAATTTGCCTTCTGCGTACAGCATTGGATTCATTGCAAACCCAACGTTTCTACCTTGGAAAAACGGTTCTCTTTCTTCCTTTGATGACTCAGTTTCTCTTCCATCTTCCTTATCGAGCTGTACTATGCGACTTCCTACAGCTATATACGCAAACCCATCTCTGTCAATCAGTGGTGGTGTAGGAGCAGCTGCCCAGCCTGTACCAAATTTAGCAGCCCACTTTATCTTTGTCTCCTGTGGCAGTCTCGGTGTAGCTCTTTCAACGACAGAGTTATTGTTAGTTGCATTTGCATACTTATACCAATCCCAATTGTCTGAATTGCCTATGTCTTTTGTTTCTTCGGCATAAGCTTTGGCTGTTCCGTTAGAAATGATCATGGTAATGATAATCGCAAATGCGAGCAAAAATAATCCGACCTTCTTAAAGCCGTTATTTGCTAGAATCTTTGTCATTTCAATACTTTCCTTTCTTAATTTTTAATCTTTTTATGTAAAATTTTGGTGCCACCCGTAAATCGGGTGATTTTATCGTCCCGTGAACTAGTGCACGAGACGGGGCTTATATACCCCATAAAATAAGTTGCTTCCGCCCATATAGCAGGCGGATAAAGCAGGGCATGAGCCCAAAATATATGTAATATATAAAATATTATTACCTGATTCAGTTAAGGGTTGAATTTATGATTTTAATCTCAGTCACTTATTCAGAGATATTCAGTTCAATCCGAATCAATCCGAAAATTCGCTTTAAAAGTGTTTCGTTTAAGTTTACCAGTGCTTATTTATGCTTCGGGAATAGCCCTCCTTTTTCAATGCGGTTCTGTGCTTCAATTCCCAAAAGTGCATAAAGTGTCGTCACTTTACTTATCTCGTCATCTTTCCCCTTATATTTAAACCCCTTATCATAGATAAATTTCGATAAGCCGTCTTTTACGGTTTTGTCGTTCTTTGTAAGCGGGTCATGAGCTTCGACATCAATTCCAAGAGAGGCTAGGCTCATAAGTACAATTCCCGTGCTTTTGCCGTCACCGAACGACCCGTTATCTTTCTGTGCATTTTCGATATATCCCATTGCCATGCTGAGTGCGATGCTCGTATCTGGCAGAGCGTGATAATATGACAGCGCTTGAGCAACTATCGCATGCTCCTCTATCTGCGTCGCCTCTTCGTCGCTACTATTTTGTGCAAAAGTAATCAAATCATTGTAGTAGGTCTCTTCGTTTTGAAGCTTAATCCCCAAATACTTACTGGCAATAAGTGCCCACGCCTTGTCGGTTATGCTTGCCGTTTGCGAAAGCTCCGCATCGTCCAGCTTGGCGACAAAATTGTTCCCCTTATAATTCTCTGGATTTTTCTTGAGCGCATTCAGGGCAAGACTTGCTGTTGCGTAGTCTTTGATCGTATTCGCTCCTATCTTGCCATCATTTTCACTTATGGCTTCGTCCAAACGACTAAGATATTTCTCATAGATATTTCTTTTCGAAATTTTCGTCTGAAGTTCTTTGTCCTCTTTGACGAGCTTTGAGTTTGCAAATAGGTAGATTTCGAGAGAATAATCGGAAAAATCATCAAAGGCTTGCTTGCCTTCTATCATGTAATTTAATGCCTTTGGCTCCTGCTCATCAAGCATGCTTTTCTTGTCGTTAGTGCCAGCACAGCCTACAAAATATACGCTCACCAACAGCACCATTAAGGCAATAGCTATTCTGCGTGTGAATGTGGGTTTATTATTCTTATCTGTATCTCTACGCTTACTTTCGCTTTTGCTATTGATATTAAAGTTTTTGTTTTGACTGCAATTTCTTTCAAGGCTTGTGTTTGAGGTCTTATCTGTAGTTGAAGTCTTGTCTGTAGCTGGTGTTGAAGTCTTGTCTGTAGTTGGAGTATTGACTGTAGTTGATATCTTGTCTGTAGTTGGGGTCGTTTGATTTCTTAGATTTAGCAAATTATAATGTCTCCTTGTTCGCTTTTCGGTCTTTGTGCTTTGTGGAAATTCGTATTGAGCCTGCGGTTTGCCACATTTTTTAGCATTTTTCTTGAGCCGAAAACTGTTTTGTTCGCTACGTGCTTTGCCTTCACGAAAAATCCACATAATAAAAAAACGAATCGCTTTAGCAACCCGTTTCGTTACACATCTCTGCAAGCAGCTCCTATTTCCACGCCGAAGCATACTCATGCAAAGAGGTAACCTGACTTAGCCATGTCTTAATACTCGGAATACTCTTATTAGAGCATGAGCATTATCAATTTCGATGTGCGATGTGCGATATTGTATGCCTTTCAAGCTACAAATTGCGCAACGCTCGATATAAGATAAAAATGGCATCACAGTGGCGGGACCGTACCGGATTCTCACCGGTTTCCCCTCTTGGTTGGCTATAGTTCGAAACCTCCTAAGGTTCCATGCGTCTAAACCAATCATTCAATTGCCATTATTCAATTTTCTTTACAAACTTTTCTGTATGAGTTTGTACACCTTAATTTTATCCATGAGACTGGTTCTTGTCAATAGAAATGGACAAAATAAAATACAAAAATCTACGTAAAAAACTACGACAAAATATTTGGGGATAAAGACGAGGTAGTTGATAGCGGATATGGGGATCTTTAATCTCTCTTATATCGAAATTATACCGCTTCACGAGTTTCACTGATTCATAGATTCCCTGGTCTGTAAATTTCGCTGGGATTTTGCTGGGTTTTCAAGGATTTCGCTGGGATTCGCCAGATTTAACTGGGTTTCGTTGGGGTTCGTTAGGTTTAAAAATCAAGTGAATTTTCATTCAGCAAGAACTCATATAGCCCAATGTGTAATATTCCGTCATCGTCCATCCAATGCCTCATAGATGTTTTGCTGACAATAATCTTTTTGAAAAAATCCTTTGTATTCTTCAATGGTCTGAGCTCCGTTTCTAGCTTTGACGCGTCCGAAACATTCAGCGCAGATTGAATATAGTATTTTTTAGAACCCTTATTTACCACGAAATCTATCTCGCACTGTTTTTTTGTTCTTTCTCCCGCATTCGTTTCCACAATCTCTACAACCCCAACATCAACAGAATATTCGCGACACAAAAGCTCGTTATATATAATATTCTCCATTATGTGAGTTTCTTCCTGTTGTCTGAAATTAAGTCTTGCATTGCGAAGTCCTATGTCTGTGCAATAATATTTTGACGGATACTCAAAGTATTTCTTGCCTTTCACATCGTACCGCTTCGCATTGCTAAACAGAAACGACTCAATCAGATAGTTTAGATACCTTGAAATAGTCGTGCTGGATACCTTAATGCTTTTAACCGACTGCAACGTTTTTGCAATTTTGCTTGCATTAGTGAGCGAGCCGACGGAGGAACAAAGATCATCTGTTAATTCGCTAAGTACACCTGGCATTTCAATATCGTAACGCTCCTCAATGTCCTTGAAATAAACCTCCGTAAATAGATTTTGTAAATATCTCATCTTTTCTACATCGTTTTTTTTGCTTAAAACAAGTGGCATACCGCCGTATAAAGCATATTCCTCATAGGCATCTGATTTATCTCCGCCCTCAAGCGAGTAAAATTCTTTGAAGGATATCGGATAAATTTTTATCTCATCGCCCCTGCCACGGAAAGCGGTCAGCACATCCTTTGTGAGCATTTTTGAATTACTGCCTGTTACATAAATATCAACATTGCGAAGTCGCATAAGTCCGTTCAAGACATTGTAAAGCCCTATATTCTCATGATTTTTAAGCTCATCCTTTGTTATTGCATACTGCACCTCATCTATAAGAATGTAGTACATATCTGAATTAACGATTTTCCCACGAATATATTTCGACAGTTCATCGGAATCGCGATATTTTTCAAAAGTATTATCGTCCAAGGCAATCCTAATAATCTGTTCTTCCTTTACGCCACTTTGAATCAGATAATCATAAAAAAGATTGAAAAGCAGAAAGCTCTTGCCACATCGTCTTATGCCAGTAATAACCTTAATCAGTCCGTTTTCTTTTCTATCAATAATTCTCTTAAGATATTCATCCCTCTTAATGATATTCTGCATTATGCTCTCCTCTCATTTGAAACTTAAGTGCATTTTACCGCAACTTTCAAATGTATTATCGCATGTTTTTCACAAAATATCAATATGCCATTTGAAACTTAGGTGTATTTTATCCTAACCTTCAAATGTATTATCGCATGTTTTACAAAAGGCCAAGTTGTCATTTGAAACTTGAGTGTATTTTATCGTAACTTTC
>QWBY01001549.1_pt1 | contig 13877 bp, 8 predicted proteins | sample 1972471 | NCBI WGS metagenome assembly QWBY01 (sample SAMN09866722, study PRJNA288562) | Human gut metagenome isolate term6_stool, whole genome shotgun sequencing... | reverse complement strand
ACCGTGTTTTTTTCGCCGGGACTTGTGACGTTGCATGGATTCTGCTTTTTACTTGTGCCAAAGCTTTGCCTGTATCTATCTTTTCAGGATCGACAGCAGGAGTGGCAACTTCCCAGATGTTTCTGATTTCCTGAAAATAGTCAGCATTCTCTTCCGAGAGGGCTATCCACTCACGGAGTTGCCGGATTTCTTCAGGTGAAGCGGTCTTTTCTAAATATTTTAGAATGACGTCTGTATCTATATTTATATTTTTGTCAGGCATAGTGCAATTTATCTGTATTATAATGACTGTTCAACTGTAATTTACCTCATTAAATTTATGATAAAAAGTAATATCAGATCATAAAAACCACTCAAATGGTTTCTTAGAAATTCCAGAGACTTACTGATTTTACTTTCCACGGTACGGACTGATACATTCAGTTCTTCTGCTATTTCCCGGTATTTCAGGTTCTTGAACCGGTTCATTTCGAAGATGGTCCTCATGTCTTCAGGAAGTTTTTTGATGGCTTCCTGCAGGTGATCGTTCAAGTCAGAATATAATAGATAATGTTCCGTATTATAGTCTATCAGGTTTGAGCTTCCCATTACATAGTTTTGATGGGTACGAACGACTTCCTGATGTCTGAGTTCTTCGAAGCAGCTGTTTCTGACGGCAGTCAGCAGATAAGCTTTCAGAGAACTTTCAATGGTCAGGTTTTCGCGGTTTTCCCACAAACGGAAGAAGAGATCCTGCACAATATCCTCGCTGCTTTCCCGTTCTTTAAGGAAAACACAGCTAAAGAGTACAAGGTCTTTATAATACTTGTTGAAAAGAAAATCAAAAGACCGGGAATCTCCTTCTTTCAATCTTTTCAGGTGGATAATATCCTCTGGCATGGATTCGTGTTTGTTTGAGGCTTTATTTTCCAATGGTGAAGCGGTTGCGGCGTTTCGGGTTGAAAATGTGCCGGAAATCTTTTTTGCAGACGAAAACGGCAGTCAGAAAAGGCTGCATTACGATGCGGAAAAACATGCGTATGCCGTGGCGTGAAAACAGAAAAAACATAAAAAACGGAAGCATTGTGCTTCCGTTTTTTTGTTAAGAATCAGCTTTACCAGGAATAGGTTATTCCCATACGATAGGCCGTATCCGCGCTGCCCCAGGCGGCACCGACATTTAACAGAACGTTGTCGTTTATCCAGTGGAAGCCGCCGAGCGCCATTGCCGTTTCGCCTTCGTACATGCCTGTACCGAAAGAAAGCTGCGTGTTGCCGGTGGCGCGGGCATTCGGCACCAGAGCCGTCATGGCAGACATGGTGGCCATACCGGCATTGAAGTCATCGCGCAGATCATTAATGTCGCCGCTTAACTGGTAATAGCGAGAATCCAAATTGTGAATCTGGTTATCCAATCCGGCAACGGCGTCGGTTAGATTGGTGGCGCCGGAGACGTAATGCGTGTTGGCCAGTTTTGAGGTGTTGCCGATGGCGGTATTGACTGCGGCAATGTTTTGGTTGACTGTATTGCTTGATGATACGCCGTTTTGTGCGGTACCCAAATCTTCTGCCGTACCGATGTTGGAGGCGATTTCGCTGATGGCGGTGGAAATGTCTGCACCGGCTGTGGCGAGATAGTTATTGGAACCGTTGGCGTTGGTATAGTTATCGCGGTTGCCGATGGCAGAATCCAAAGATGTCAGATGATCTTCCACCGTGGTACCGTCGGCCAGGTTGCCCTGATGCTGGCCGCCCAGTTTGTCGGCGAGGCCGTGAATAGTGCCCAGGGACTGGTCTATGTTGTTGATGGCCTCAACAATCGTTTCCGGCGCATCCTCAGAACCGTTAGAAAGGTTTTTGTTGCCGACGCCGAGCTGGCTGATGTCTCCGACCGTTTCATTGACGGCATCTTCAACCCGGGTGCCGATAGTATTGTCAACCGAGGTTTGAACTTTTTTGTCAAGCCCTTCGTTGGTAACGTATTTTTCATCGGCTTTGGCAAAGATGTTTTCTTCAACCGTTGATAATTGGGAATCGGTATAGTTTTTGCTCTCCTGCAGGCTGTCTGCAATATTGCCTTCCAGCTCGGTTTTAGCGGTGTTTATGTTGCCTTGCAGTTCAGTTTTGGTATCGGAAATCGTGCCGTTTAATTCCTCTTTGGCCGTATTTACCGCCGTGTCTATCGCACCGCCTTCTTTGGTGATGTCGTTAATCTGGCCGGACAGTTCGTTTTTGGCTTGTACAAGCTCTGTTTTATCCGCTTTGCCGCTTTCCAAATTGTCAATGGCTTCCGTATTGGCGGTGATGGCGGCAGTGTTGCCGGCGACGGCGGTGTTGGTGGTTTCCAGCTTGCCGTCTAAGGCCGTAACCGTTTCGTTGGTCTTGTCGAGTTTGCTTCCAAGATTAGCCACATTTTGGTCGGTGGTTTCCAGCTTGCCGTTTAAATCGGAGACGGTTTGATTGGTTTTGCCCAGTTCATCTTGCAGCGCCGTTACGTCGGAAGCATCGGCTTTGCCGGCCAGCTGTTCGTTTACATAAGACGTGTCGGCTTTGTCCGCCAGGCTGCTCTCAAGGCTGTCAACTTTTTTGTTGGTATCAGAAAGCGATGTTTCCAGATTGCCGACTTTTTCATTTGTGTCAGAGAGGGAGTTTTCCAAGTTGCCGACTTTTTCGCTGGTGCTGGCCAGCTCGCCGGAAACTTTATCAATATTTCCCTGCAATTCGTCTTTGGTACTTTGCAGCTCTTTATCCGTTGCGTAGGTGTTATCCAGGTTGGCAACGGTATCCTGCAAGCCGCTGATGTCGTCTTTAACCGTAGCCATGTCGCTTTGCAGATTGTCAATATCCGTTTCTGCCGTATCCAGGCGCCCGTCAAGTTCGGTTACATCCTCGGCGACATCGTTAATGCTGCCCTGCAGTTCGTCTTTGGCGGCAGTGAGTTCTTCATCGCTGGCAAAGGTTTTATCCAGACCGCCCATAACATTGTCAGTTACGGTTTGTTCCAGCTTCTCAGTCTGCTTGTTGATTTCGTCGCTGACGGCGCTGCTGACCGTATCGCCCAGCTGGTCGGTAATGGTATTCTGGACGGTTGAGGCCAGTTCGTCCTGAGAAACGTATTGCCCGTCCAGTTCTGTGGATATTTCATTCTTAATCGTATCCAGATTGTCCTTGCTGACAAATTTATTGTCGGCTTCGGTTTTGCTGTATACATCGGAAGCGTCAGCTTTGTTGTTTAACTCGTCTTTGGTGGCGTAGTTGTTCAGATCGTTTTTTGATGCATACAGACCGTCGGCGGTATCTTTGTCCAGCAGACCTTCGGTGGCTCCGGCAACGGCACTGTCAACGTAGCTTTCACTGGCCAGGCCGGTGGTTGCTTCCGAAATGGCACTGTTCATATCGTCTTTGGAGACTTTGTCGGCGATTTGCGTTTCCAGAGCACCGGTTGCGGAGCCGACCGCGCCGGCGACGGCGTCATTTAATTCGCCGTCGGTAACATAGCCTTCCAGAGAATTACTGATTTCGGTTTTGGCAGAGTCAACGGCACTGTTGACGTACTCTTCAGAGGCAAGTCCTTCGGTGGCCGTATTAACGGCATCACTTATCGCGTTTTGCATTTCTTCACCCGAAGCCAGGCCGGCCAAATCTTCTTTGGTGGCATAGTTGCTGCCGGCTTCCGTGACGGCATCGTTGATGGCCGTATCAATTGTCCCGCCCTCGGCTACGCCGTCGGATATGGCCTCCGTAATGTCGTCTTTGGTGGCGAAATTGCCTTCTTCAATCGCGGAAGAAACCTGTTCGCTGACGGCGTTTTGGATGGTGTCGCCTGAGGCAAGGTCTTTCGTTGCCTGATTTATGGCCTGCGTAATGCTGCCTTCTTCTTTAAGAGCGTCGGAAATTGCCGTGTTGGCGACTTCTTCGGCCGTGCTGCCGATGGTGTCGGAAATTTCGGTTTTGGCATTATTGATGGCATCATAAACCTGGTCGCCGCTGACAAGGTTATCATGGCCGTTGCCGATGCCTTCGCTTGTGTCTGTGGCTTTGTCTATGGCTGACTTTATGGAACCGCCGCTTTCAAGGGCCGTTTCTATGCCGATGTTAATGCGGTTGTTGGTGAAGGTATAAATTTGTCCGCCACTTTCCAGCGCCGTATTCAGGTTGCTGTTAAAGACGGAAGTTGCCGTATTTCTGACGTTGGCTTCCAGCCCGGTTCCAGAGTATGTGGTGCCGGAAGATATGTTGTTTATTTTTGTATTTTGTTCGTCTTGTTCTTCTTCAAGAGCGGCAATGTCATTGCTGTTTTGGTCAATTTTTCCTTCATTTGTGGTGATGCGATTGGACAGTTCGGTAACCGTGGTGGTATCGGCTTTGAGTGCCAACTCGCTTTCAACAGTTTTGCTCAAATTGTCGACGGCTGTTTTGGCTTCGGACGCCTGAGTTTTGGCTGTGGTAGCGTCTTCCTGTGTGGTACGCAGATTGGCCGCGGTGGCATAAGCGGTATTGCCAATCATATTGATACTGTTTTGCAGAGTGGTAAGGTCGCTATTTGTCAGGTAATTGATTTGGGTATAGCTTGATCCGGATTCATCGCTGGCAATCCATCCGGTTCCTTTATTAAACTGAATGGATTCAAAAGTGTCTTCCTCATTATTTGTTGTCTGGGCATGGACAATTGAGGCCATACTTAACAAGCAAATAGCGGTTCCTGCCAGTAAGATATTTTTGTTCATGGTTTTGTCCTTTGATATAGGTTGCCTTTGTTTTTTGGAGTGTGTCGTGCTGATTTTTTGGGGTCGTTTAAAATATACATCTTTAGTTTTATTTACGTTTTTTTAACTGATTGATTGTATTATAAAAATAAAGAAACAGTTCTGTTGATTTTAAACGACCCTTTTTTTTCAGCAGTCCGGATTGTTCGCAAGGGTAAGGAATACAGGAATGTAAGAACCAGTGCGAAAAAAACTGTACAGTAAGGGAAATATTAAAACTGAGAAGAAAAACGGCTAAAGCAGGGAATGGCTGGTTTTTATATCTATTGACTTTTGGGGGGCAGACGGCGCTATATATACCTCTATGAGCAATCAATTTGAAGTGGTCAGCCCGTTTGAGCCGTCGGGAGACCAGCCGGAAGCAATCAGGCAACTGTGCGACGGCCTGAGAAGAGGCGAAAGAAACCAAGTTCTGCTGGGCGTTACCGGTTCGGGCAAGACCTTTACCATGGCCAAAATCATTGAGGAGATGAAGAAGCCGACGCTGATTATGGCGCCGAACAAAATTCTTGCGGCGCAGCTGTATGCGGAGATGAAAGAGTTTTTTCCGCACAACCATGTTGAGTATTTCGTATCCTACTACGACTATTATCAGCCGGAAGCATATATTCCGAAGACTGATACCTATATTGAAAAAGATTCTGCGATTAACGAGCAGATTGACCGGATGCGGCACGGAGCGACGCGTAACGTTTTGGAAGAGAAAGACGTGATTATCGTGGCGTCGGTGTCGTGTATTTACGGTTTGGGAAGCATGGAATCGTATTCGGCGATGGCGTTTTCGCTTAAAAAGGGCGACTGCATTGAGCCGAAAGAAATCTATAAAAATCTGGCGTTGCTGCAATATGAGCGCAATCAGGCGAATTTTGTGCGTTCCACGTTTCGGGTTAAGGGCGATACGCTGGATATCTTTCCGGCGCACTACGAAGACCGCGGGTGGCGGGTATCTTTCTTTGGCGACGAGATTGAGAAAATCAGCGAGTTTGACGTTTTGACCGGCAAGAAAACCGCGGATTTGGAAGAGATTACGATTTATCCGGCGAACCATTATGTTACGCCGCGTCCGGCGCTGTCGCAGGCGATGATGCACATTAAGGAAGATCTGGCTTTGCGGCTTGACGAGCTGAGGCGCGACAACAAGCTAGTGGAGGCGCAGCGGCTGGAGCAGCGGACGCGGTTTGATCTGGAGATGATGGAAACGACCGGGCACTGCAAAGGGATTGAAAACTATTCGCGCTATCTGACCGGACGCGCGCCGGGCGAGCCGCCGCCGACGCTGTTTGAGTATTTTCCGAAAGACGCGCTGCTGTTTATTGACGAGAGCCACATTTCGGTGCCGCAAATCGGCGGCATGTATCGCGGCGACCGCAACCGCAAATCCACGCTGGCTGATTACGGGTTCCGACTGCCGTCGTGCGTGGACAACCGGCCGTTGAAGTTTGAGGAATGGGACAGGTTTCGCGCGCCGACGATTTTCGTTTCGGCGACGCCCGGCGATTGGGAACTGGAACAGAGCCACGGCGTGTTTGCCGAGCAGGTTATCCGCCCGACGGGGCTGATGGATCCGGTCTGCGTGGTTAAGCCGGTGGAAGACCAGGTTGACGATTTGATGGCGGAATGCCGCAAGGTGATTGCCAAGGGCGAGCGGGCGCTGGTTACGACGCTGACGAAAAAGATGGCGGAGGATTTGACCGAATATCTTAAGGAAAACGGGATTAAAGTGCGGTATCTGCATTCGGATATTGATACGCTGGAACGCATTGAGATTATCCGCGACCTGCGGCAGGGCGTGTTTGACGTACTGGTCGGGATTAACCTGCTGCGCGAGGGGCTTGACATTCCCGAGTGTTCGCTGGTGGCTATTCTCGACGCGGACAAAGAGGGGTTTTTACGCTCGACGCGGTCGTTGATTCAGACCATCGGGCGGGCGGCGCGCAATGCCGAGGGGCGCGTGGTGCTGTATGCCGACAAGATGACGGATTCAATCAAGTTTGCGCTGGACGAGACCGAACGGCGGCGCAAGAAGCAGTTTCAATATAACCTGGAGCACGGAATTACGCCGAAGACGATTAAAAAGGCGATTTCGTCAGTATTGCAGACGATGACCGAGGCAGAGGGTGACAAGGAGCTGACGGCGCCGATTGCCCGCGACAGGATTGAAAACATCGCCAAAGAAATCAAGCGGCTGACCAGGGAAATGAAACAATACGCGGCGGATTTGGAATTTGAACAGGCGATGAAGTGCCGCGACGAAATCAAACGGCTGGAATCCATCCGGCTGGTCGTGGAGGATTAGGAACCGGCCGCGGAAGACACGGAAACGGGGCTGAACGGCATTGCGGCAAAACAGCAGGTTTGCGGTGAGCAGAAAGGCTGGCAGAGCAACGCGGCGAGAACAACGGGTTTGCGGCAGAACAGAGAGGCTGGCAGAGCAGCGGGGCGCAGAACAACAGGTTTCGCAGCAGAGCAGAAAGGCTGGCAGAGCAATGCGGCAGAACAGCAAGTTTGCGGCAGCTCCGGGTGTTTCGATTTGGGAGCAGGGCAGGCGTTATATCTTTTGTTACATTTTTTCCGGCGCTTTGAAACCCAGAATGTTAATGCATATATCCAAAACCTTCAGTGTCAGGGTAATCAGCGCAACGAGCGACCGCAGGGTCGTTTTATCCTCTTCTGCCAAAATCTTTTTATCGTGGTAGAAGACGTTGAACTTGTTGGAAATCTCGTACACATACGAACAGATGATGGAGGGGGCATCTTTTTTGAGCGCTTCGCCAAGCGTGTGGCTGAAACGGGTCAGCGTCAGAGCCAGGTCGCGTTCGCTGGCAGTGGTGAAAGCGGCAAAACGGCAGGCGGTTCCGGATGCAGTTGTGCCGGACGAAACCGCAGCGGCAATCTCCGGATGGCGTTCCTTAAGCTTGGCAAGAATGGACTTTATCCGCACCATGGTATAAAGGATATACGGCCCGGTATTGCCTTCAAACGAGGCAAACTTGTCAATGTCAAAAATATAATTGCTTTCGCAAGGGTTCATCAGGTCGCCGTATTTGATGGCGGCGAGGCCGATGGCCTGTTTCAACTGCCGCAGTTCGGCTGCGGGCATTTCCTCTTCGCCTTTAATCGCAACTTTGCTTTCTACCGTATCCAGCAGTTCGGAGAGTTTCATCGTGCCGCCGGAACGGGTTTTGAAGGGTTTGCCGTCTTTGCCGTTGACGGTGCCGAAACCGATGAACGTCAGTTCGGTTTCGGGGCGGGTTACGCCGGTTTTGCGGGCGCAGCGGAAAACGCGCTCAAAATGCAGCGCCTGGCGTTTGTCGACAACATACATGACGCGGTCCGGGCGGAAATCCCGTTCGCGCTGGACGAGGGTGGCAAGGTCGGTCGTTTCATAAATTGCGCTGCCGTCAGATTTCAAAATAATGCACGGCGGGATTGGCGCGGTATCGCTTTCTTCTTTGACATCTACGACGAGAGCCCCTTCGCTTTCATAGGCGAGCCCTTTGCCTTTCATCATCCTGACCATATCGGGAATAAAAGGGTCGGCATCGCTTTCGCCGAGCCAGAAATCAAAGTCGACGTCCAGCCGCGCATAGTTGCGCTTTAAGTCGGGAACGGAAACGCCGACGATATGGCGCAGCAGGGCGCGGTAACCGCGGCGTCCGGACTGCATTTCCTGCGTGGCGGCGCGGGCGGCGGCCAGATAGGCTTCGTCTTCTTTGGATTTGGCGGAAGCAAAAGGATAAATCTGCTCCAAATCTGCCAGAGTGAACGGCGCTTCCTGCGGGTAGTCCCCGGCATAATTTTCGTCAAAATACGGCAATTCCGGATGACGGAGGGAGAGTTCGTGAATAATCAGCCCCATTTGCAGCCCCCAGTCGCCCAAGTGCGCATCGGCAATGACCTTGTTGCCGGCAAAACGGTTCAGGCGCTTTAAGCATTCGCCGATAACGGCCGAGCGCAGATGCCCGACATGCAGCGGTTTGGCAACATTCGGCCCGCCGTAGTCAATGACGACGGTGCGGGGATTTTCAACCTTGGCAAAGCCGCAGTTTTCGCTCTGGCTCATTTCTTCCAGATAACAGGCGATGAATTCGTCTTTGACGGTGATGTTGATAAATCCGGGGGCGACGACGGAAACGGTTGCGACGACATCGTTGGCAGGCAGTGCCGCAGCCACGTCATCGGCGATTGCCAGCGGAGTTTTGCGATATTGTTTGGCGGCGGACATGGCGCCGTTGCACTGAAACTGGCATAAGTCCGGGCGAGCCGAAACGACAACGCGCCCCAAGGCGGCGTCATAACCGGCAGCGGAAAAACCCGCGGAAAAAATGTCGCTTAATTTGTCAATAACCGTTTGCACGAAAGGTCTCCTTCAGATGGGGTGGATTTTTGGGGGGATATTAAGGCGACAGGAACGTTTTGTCAAGGGGAAATGCGGGAATGGCAAGAGAGAGGCCGGCAAAGCGGCATGGCAGCGGGAGCATTTTGAGACGGCGGCGCGTGGAGTATTGGAAACGGCGGAGGGACGGGTGTGTTTTGAGACGGCGGCGTTATGTTGTGGATAGAACGCCGCGAGCCTTGCCAAGCGGCGGCGGATTTGGCAAAATTACGTCTCGGGCATTGCAGAAAAGAAAACCCGACACTATATAGAACTAATCCATACAGAGGGAAAGTGCATCCATACGGGAGAGCAGCCTCCTTTGCAAAGGATACTAAAAACAGGTGCGCGGGTGCCGGTTTTTTCGAACGGGAAAGCAGAGCCGCGTGCCGTCAGGACAGGGGCGCGGGCGCTGGCTTTTTTGAACGGGAAAGCAGGGCAGCGTGCCGGTTTAGCAGTTTGTTTGAGCAATTCATAAGGATATTATAATGAGCCGCGTTGAAGATAAAGACATCAACATAGACAACCATCCGGAAGCAAAAGATGCGCTTCCGCCCGCAGATGACAAGATGATTTTGGAGAATATGGAATATCCGGTGCTGTCGCTCCGGGATATTGTGGTTTTTCCGGAGAATTCGGCATCGCTGTTCGTCGGCCGGAGCATGTCGCTTAAAGCCGCGAAAGCCGCCTATCAGTTTGGGACGCCGCTGGCGCTTTTGACCCAAAAGCAGTCGGCAACAGAGGATCCGAAGGAAAAAGACCTCTATCAAATCGGGACACTGGCGCGCATCAAGCGCTTTATTACCATGCCGGACGGGACGCTTAATCTGGCCGTTGAGGGAATCCGCCGCATCAGGGTCAAGAAACTCAATACGTTCGGCGATTATTATACGGCGTTTATCGAACCTTATGATTTAGCGGAAAACGGCGGTGACGAGGCTGAACTTAAGGCGCTGGCGGCGGTGGTCAGCGAAAAATTCCGCCAGCAGACGATTGACTATTCCAAACTGCCCAAAGAAAGCCTGATGATTGTCAACCAGCATGAAAACCTCGGCAAACTGATTGCGGTGATTATCGGCAATCTGGATATCAAAACCTCGGACAAGCAGGAGCTGCTGGAATGCCGCGACGAACGCGCGATGCTGACCAAGCTTTTGGAAATCCTTAATGAAGAAGGCGCGCGCATTGCGGCGGAAAACAAAATTAAAGACCGTGTCAAGAGCCAGATGGAAAAGAACCAGCGCGACTATTACCTTAACGAGCAGCTGAAAGCGATTCAGAAAGAGCTGACCGGGGTAGAAAACGAAGAGGAAGACGAACTGCAGCAATATGCGAAGAAAATTGCCGAATCCAAAATGAGCAAAGAAGCGCGTGCCAAAGCGAATCAGGAACTGAAAAAACTTAAGGCGGCGGGGCCGATGAGCGCGGAATCGACGATTATCCGCAATTATCTCGACTGGCTGGTGGATTTGCCGTGGGGCAAGTATTCGCCAATCAGCCATAATCTCGGCAAAGCGATAGAAATTCTGGACGAAGATCATTACGGCCTGCAGAAAGTCAAGGAACGGATTATCGAGTATCTGGCGGTGCAGGCTCGGTCGAAAGATTTGAAGAGTCCGATTTTGTGTCTGGTCGGGGCGCCGGGCGTCGGCAAGACTTCTCTCGGGCGGTCGATTGCCAGGGCGACGGGGCGCAAGTTCGTGCGCGCGTCGCTGGGCGGCATGCGCGACGAGGCGGAAATCCGCGGACACCGCCGCACTTATATCGGAGCAATGCCGGGCAAGATTATCCAAAACATCAAAAAAGCCGGCGTGTCCAACCCTCTGTTTCTCTTGGACGAGATTGACAAGCTCGGTTCGGACTGGCGCGGCGACCCGAGTTCGGCGCTGCTGGAAGTGCTGGATCCCGAGCAGAATGCGACGTTTAACGACCATTATCTGGATTTGGACTATGACCTTTCCAAGGTGATGTTCGTAACGACCGCCAACTCGCTGGATATGCCGCGGCCGCTGCTGGACCGCATGGAGATTATCCGGCTGGACGGCTATACCGAGCAGGAGAAAATTGAAATCGCCAAGCGGCATCTGATTCCGAAAGTGTTTAAGGAGAATGCGATTAAGCCGACGGAGCTGTTTATTACCGACGATGCCATCCGCGACGTTATCCGCTACTATACGTCGGAATCCGGCGTGCGCAATTTGGAACGCGAACTGGCGACGATTGCACGCAAGTCGGCGAAAGAACTGTTGCTGGACAGTGAGAAAAAGGCGGAGAAAGGCGGAAAGAGCGCCGGGCGGAGCCGCAACGGCACAGTTAATGAAAAAACGGCTAATGAAAAAACGGCAGCGGGCGAGCATATTGCGGTTACGGCAGACGAGCATATTACGGTTACGCCTGACAACCTGAACAAATATCTCGGCATTAAGAAGTTTCATTTCGGCGTGCGCGAGGAGAAAAATCTGGTCGGGGTTACGACCGGGCTGGCATGGACGGAAGTCGGCGGAGACATCTTGTTTATCGAAGCGGTGGATATGCCTGGCAAGGGCGTTATTAAACAAACCGGCAAACTCGGCGAAGTGATGAAAGAATCGATTGATACCGCATATTCGGTCGTGCGGTCGCATGCGCAGGCGCTGGGGATTAATCCTGAGGTGTTTGAAAAGACCGATGTGCATGTCCATGTGCCGGAGGGAGCCATTCCGAAAGACGGGCCGTCGGCGGGAATTACGATGTATACGACGCTGGTGTCGGTGTTTACGAAAATCCCGGTCAGGAGCGATGTGGCGATGACCGGCGAAATTACATTGCAGGGCAGGGTGCTACCAATCGGCGGTTTGAAAGAAAAACTGCTTTCGGCATTGCGCGGCGGCATCAAAACGGTGATTATCCCGAAAGGCAATGAAAAAGACCTGGCGGAACTGCCGGAGATTGTCAAGAACGAATTGAAAATCGTGCTGGCGGAAAATGTCAACGACGTGTTGGCTGTGGCGCTGGAACATCCGGTTACGCCGCTTAAGACCGATACGGTGCATTAAGGCGAAGGGCTGACTGATGGAAAAAGCCGGTTTTTACCGGCTTTTTGTTTGGCGTTTTGCCGCCGTGTTTTTGTGCCGGGTCAGACAGGTATTGACAAAACCCGGCGGCGATGTTATAGAACAATGCAACAGAATATTGTTATGGAAGTTTAATTATTTTAAATTTGATTTTATGAAAGCTAAAATTTCTAAGAAAAAGAACAGGAAGCTAAATGCCAAATCGGTAAAAAGAGAACCGGGCAAGGCCGAAGTTTTTCTGACATCGCTGCACAAAGCCGCTGAAAAGGCCTTTTATCCCAAAGCGTGGCTGGATGCTTTTTGCCGCGACTGCTGGAAGTTTGAAGACAGGCAGGAAAAATGTTTTGCCGCGCTTACAACGGTATTTAAGTTTTTGCCGCAGGCTGAACAGATGGAGCTTATTCCGCTTTTGATAGGCAGCAGCAAGGCTTATCCGAAACTTGTCCTGTTGGCCGAAGAGCTGTTTAACGCCCTGCCGGCGGAAGAGCAGAAACGGATTAAGGTGCCGATGATTTACTGGACGATGGATGACAGGGAAACCCAGATTACGGAGGCGGAATATCGCTGGCGAAAAGAGCATGATTTGTCCTGTCGGCAGACTGAAACCGGCTATTCCCGGCCGATGAATGCGGATTTGGATTTGAAGTGTTTTTACGCCGTCCTCGGAATGCTCAGCGCTTCGGGTACAGAAACTTACATTTATCTTCGTGGCTGGTAAAACGGCCGGTTCGGAAATTTGGGAAAAGGCGCTGTCTGCGGACGGCGCTTTTTTTGTGGGGAAGATGTGCCGTGTTGCAGAGGCGGCGGAACAAAGAACGGGTGATATGCAGCGGGAAACGGAGAACAACGTACTGTGCAGCGGCTGTATTGTGATGCGGTTGTGCTGTGCGGCGGCTGTTTTATGATGCGGGCAAATGAAGCAGGACGATATTTCCGCTTGACAGGGCGGGGAGTTGCGGTTATATTTCCCGTTGTTTGAATTGAGGCATACAATGGCAAAGAAAGTAAAAAAATCGGATTTTATCGCATCGGGGCAGGTGGCCGTTAACCGCCGCGCCACGTTTGACTATGCCATTGAGGAAACGTTCACCGCCGGTTTGGAATTGCGCGGTACCGAAGTCAAATCGCTGCGGCTGGGCAAGGCAAGCCTGACCGATACGTACGGTTCTTTTGCCGACGGCGAATTATTTATCGAAAACCTCAAAATTGAGGAGTATGCCAACAAAGGGTATGAAAAGCAGGAGCCGAACCGCAAGAAAAAGCTGCTGCTGACGCGCCATGAAATCAACCGCATTATCGGGGCGATGGCGAAGAAAGGCTATTCCCTGGTTGCCAAGCGGCTGTATTTTAACGAGCGCGGGCTGGCCAAGCTGGAGGTCGGCATCGGCAAGGGCAAGAAACTTTATGATAAGCGTGAGAGCATTAAGGAGCGCGAACTGAACCGTAAGCTGCGCGAGTGGTAGTCAGGGCGCGGTGTGTTGATTTGATTTGCAGGCTGCGCGAGTGGTAACTGGGGAAGGCGTGTCGAACCGCAGGCTGTATAAGCGGTAGTCGGGGTGCGGTGCGTTGGCCGCAGGTGGTTGTCGGCGGGTGGTCGTAGGCGAGTTGATGAGCGGGGCGAGGAGAGAGGGCGCTGCGGACTGGCGGGTTGATGAGCGAGTGGTAGTCAGGGCGCGGTGCGGGTGTAATAACCCGTTATTTTTA
>QWBY01001541.1_pt1 | contig 13908 bp, 11 predicted proteins | sample 1972471 | NCBI WGS metagenome assembly QWBY01 (sample SAMN09866722, study PRJNA288562) | Human gut metagenome isolate term6_stool, whole genome shotgun sequencing... | reverse complement strand
CCTCTTCCCATTTCGAACAGAGAAGTTAAGCCCAATTGCGCCGATGGTACTGCAATGCAATGTGGGAGAGTAGGTAGCTGCCTTTTTTCATTAAAGCCTTGATTACAATAAGTAGTCGGGGCTTTTTTTTGTTCTATCGGGGTGTAGTAGTTGATACCGCACACGTTGTAGAGATGGAACGGCTCAGTAGGAAAATATCCCCCAAAAGGAGTGAGTTTCTCAGATTTAATTTGTATCTTCGCCATGTCTATCGTCGGATTCTCTTGGTTTTTTGCAACACTAAGATAAGTGAAAGTTCTGACATGGCAAAATCCTGGGCAACTTTTTGTTGCTCAGGTACTTAAAAAGTTTAATCTATAATAGTGTTGCGGAATTAAGATTTAATACAATAATTATAAAAATGAAGAAATTTACCACCTTATTGGGAATACTAACAATTACAACTTTAACATTTGCACAAACACCCCATTCCCTTCCTCATATATTAATAGAAGGAAATCCTGGCGATGAATACACAAAGTGTAAATATTATTTTGTAGAAAATCAAGATAAAGACACTATTAAGCTACAAGCTAAAATAAGATGGCGTGGAAATACAGCAAAAGCATTTAATAAAAAGAGTTATGCAATAAAAATCATAGATGATAAGGGAAAAGGAAAGGACGTTTCTTTCTTAGGAATGCGCAAAGACAATAATTGGATACTTGACGCAATGGCAATTGATAAAGCAAGAATGCGTAATAGAGTATCATTCGATTTATGGAACGACTTTTCTAACAAATCCTATATTTTCAATTATGATAAAAAGGCTATAAATGGCACAAGAGGTAACTTTGTTGAAGTGTATTTAAATGGGGAATACAATGGAATTTATTGTTTAACTGAAAAAATTGACCGTAAACAATTGAGGTTAAACAAATATAATAAAGACGGTGTACATGGTATTTTATATAAAGCTGATGGATTTCTATATACAGGCTTTTGGGAAGTTGACCAATATGATAATTCTAAAATGACTTGGGGAGGTTGGGAAATGAAGTATCCCGAGTTGGATAAAGGCGAATCTATAGATTGGAAACCTCTATATGATGCAACAAGTTTCATTTTAAATTCTACCGATAAAGAGTTTGACGAAAAAGTTTCAAATGTTTTTGATTTACCAGTTTGGGCAGATTACTACTTATTTGCAAACGTTATTATGGCATTTGATAATAGCGCAAAAAATGTTTTTACCTATATTTACGACAATAAAACAAGTCAGAAATTAGGCTTTGCCCCATGGGATTTAGATGCCACTTGGGGTAGAAATCATATAGGAAAATTATTGTCAGCTCAAAAAAAGGTACCTTTCCATAAATTATACTCAAGACTTTTAAAGTCAGAAAAAATAAATTTTATGGAAAATATTGCGCATCGCTATTTAGAATTGCGCAAAACTATATTAAGTGAAAAAGCACTTAAAGAACGCTTCCATAATTATTTCCAATTATTTAAAGAAACAGGCGCAGCACAGCGAGAAACAGAAAAATGGAATGGAGTAAATGGAATTGAAATTGATTTTGACAAAGAAGAATCTTACATTAATAAATGGATTGAGGAACGTCTAACATATTTAGATGAAAAAGTTAAAGTTTTTTCAACAAAAATAAATACATTTGAAGAAGAAAAAGATATTTCAAACCATTCTAACATCTATACTTTAGAAGGAATTAAAGTAAACGAGAAAGACTTAAAACCAGGGATTTATATAAAGAACAAGAAAAAAAGTATAATTAAATAATGGTTATTAAGTGTGCATGAATTGCAACTATTTTTGATAAAACTTATATTTACTCCACCTAAGAATTTATATGAGCGTGATAATGAATTAAAATAAAATTCAAATTATCACGTCTTCATATAAATATTCTCATTAAATAAATCTATTTTTATAAGTTTTTTTGTTGTTGTTGAAACAATTTCTTTTGCACGCTCCAATGCTAAATTGATGTGGCTGCATATATTCTCTCTGCCAAGTCGTTCGTCAAATTTGGCTTTCAACAATACTATTTCTACAGCTGGCAAAACTCCCGAAAGCACCACCTGTATGCCTTGTTCTTCCGACTGTTCGCACATCACGGAAAGGTTGTGTAAGCCTGTTGAATCGATGAAAGGCACTTTACGCATACGGATAATGTGCACTTTGGCTCTTAATATCATTTTTATTATAATGGAATATAATTTATCTTCCTTACGCTTTTTCTTGCTTATGCTTTTTAATAAAATGCTTTGCAACGAAGTAGAGGATAGCTATTGCCACAATAGCGAGAATAACGTACTTGATGTAAGCGTTGTATTCTTCTATTTTGGCAGTAAGTTGGCTTTCTGGAACGATAGAATGAAGATACCAACCGAGGGTAGCTAAAACACAATTCCATAGACCTGAACCCAGCGTAGTGTACAATAAAAACTTCCAAAAGGTCATCTTTGCCAATCCAGCAGGGATTGAAATAATTTGTCGAATGCCTGGTATCAAACGTCCCGTAAGCGTTGCAATGACACCATGGTCGTAGAAATACTTTTCTGCAGCTTTTACTTTTTCTTCGTTGAGTAAGCAAAAGTGACCAAATTTGCTGTTGGCAAAACGATAAATTATTGGACGTCCCAAATAGTAAGCTGCCACATAGTTGGTCGTAGAACCTGTTACAGCTCCAAGCGTAGCAATGATAATAACCCAAAAGATATTCAAATGTCCCGCAGCAGCGTGATAAGCAGCAGGCGAAACAATCAATTCTGATGGAAAAGGAATAACAGTTCCTTCGATGTACATACCGAGGAAAATCGTCCAATAATTAAGAGTGTCTAATAAAGATGAAAACCACGTCATGTTTACAATGTGCTTTAGATAATAATTTTATTTTGTTTTAACTCATCGCAGCTTTGATTTGAGGATTGTGAGCTATCTTCCTCATCCATTTACCACGATAGATTCTAACGAGGAACATCATTCCTCGGAAGGTAAGTTCTACTGCCATAGCAAACCAAACTCCTTGTAAACCGTAAGTTGAGGCAAGGAAGTAAGCTAAAGTAAGGCGTACAAACCACATCGAACCAAGGTTGATAAGCGATGGGCGGAAAGTGTCTCCAGCCCCCACGCACACACTATAAGAAACAATGGCTGCTGCAAAGAAAGGCTCGGCAAAGGCTTCGATGCGCAGAACCGCTACACCTAATTCACGAATTTCGGCAACAGGCGTAAGCATTCCTATCATTTCAGGAGCAAAAATATACATAATCACGCCCATTAACGCCATTACTACCATGCCTAAACTGATGGTCATAAAGGCAAAACTCTTGCATAAATCACGTCGTTTTGCTCCAACGCTTTGTCCAACCAAGGTGGTTGCCGCTTCTCCAATACCATATCCTGGCATGTAACAGAGGCTTTCTGCGGTTACGGCAAATGAGTTGGCAGCAATAGCAAAGTTGCCTAATGGGGCTACAATCATGGTAGAAATGACTTGCGCACCATTCATTAAGAGGTATTGCAAAGCCATTGGCGCACCGATTTTTACGGCATTAATGATGTAATTCCATGTCCAAACAAAGCGTTCTTTGTCTAAGTGCCAAGCCAAAATAGAGCTTCTAAATATAGAGAAATAGACCAAAGGAATAGCTGCAACAGCGTATGCCATCAACGTTCCTAAGGCTGCTCCTTCCACACCTAAGCCTACTCCATAAATGGTAAAGTGGTAACCAAGAACGGAAATAGTACGAGTTGGGAAGATTAAAAAGAAGTTGAACACCACATCCATGACACACATCATGACCGAAATGAAGCTTGGGTGGCGCATATCGCCAGATATTTTCAGCATCGCAGCCGAAAGGTACTCTATCAAATGGATAGGCATGATGAACGAAAATATCCAAAAATAAGTGGACGCATCGGCTTGAATATCTTTCCCACCACCCAACCAAATGGGTAAAGGGGTAGCTAAAAGTCCTGCTATAGCCATGAGAATAAAGCTGAAAGCAAGTCCAAAGATGTAGCCATGGCGCATGACTGAACGTGCTTTTTCAAAATCATTTGCCCCAATAAAATGGGCTGCTTGCACGGAAAAGCCCATACAAGTAGCACCAATGAGCGAACCAAAGAGCCATGTTGCAGGTTCTACCAACCCGATAGATGCTGAGGCTTCTGCTCCGAGCGAGCCTACCATGGACGCGTCAATGTAAAACATCATCACCGATGTAACCTGTGCGAGAATAGAAGGAATACTTAATTGAACGATGAGGCTTAGCTTTTCGCTATTCGACATCGGTTCGCCTCCTCTAATTTTTTCTAAGAGTGCATCGGTTATTGCCTTACTGAACACCATCTTTTATAATAATATGAGAATAGGGCGGAATATTTTTTCCGCCCTTTATGCTTTGCAAATGGGTAATAAAACCATTAAAAAATATTTGGAACACTTGTCCCTGCTCTGTAAAAAGAGTGTAGACGCAAGTCGAAAATTAAGTTGGAATAGGCTGGCACTCCTTCGATTTTTTTTGCTCCGTAACCTAATTGATAAGGAATGTAAACCAGCCAATGGTCGCCAACGTGCATGTTTTGTAATGCTGTAGCGAAGCCATCGACTACGCCACCTTTTTCTCCGCCGATGAGAAGTTGGGCTGGTCGAGAGGTCAAAGGGTTGTAAACTAAACCATTAGCACCGCCAAAGCTACTGTCAAAGATTAGTCCTGCCGTGTAAGTTTGGGAAGGAATAAGGCGACCTTGGTAGTGTACCAAAACAGAATCGGTGTATAAAGGCGATTTTGTTCCCGTGCCTTTTTCTAATTCATGTACAATAATATGGTCTTCTGGCTTATAGGTTATTTGTCCACTTGGGTCTGTTTGACCTTGCATTGAGTAGTTCAAGAAGATTTTCCATGACTTATCGCCATTGGCAATCTTCTGTTTTGTTTCGCTATAAAGCTGGTTCCAATAGTTTGTATTCTTCTCTTGCCAATTGGCAAATTCGTCGGTTTCGTCCTTGTCTTCCGAGCAAGAAGTTAGCAAACCAACTGAGAATAAGGCTACAAAAAGCATGGTAGCCGTGAGGAAGAAACGTTTTGTTTGCGTTGTTACGCTTGTATTCAATCGCATCATGTATTTTCTAAAATATATTGCTTATTTCACGTCCAACTTCTTCAATACAGAAGTAATTGAAACGCGGTCTTCAATGATTTCGCGAAGTTTAGCAATTGGAACACGTACTTGCTCCATTGAGTCGCGATAACGAAGGGTTACAGAGTTGTCGGTCAAGGAATCTCCGTCCACAGTAACACAGAATGGTGTACCAATAGCGTCTTGTCGGCGATAGCGTTTACCGATAGAATCCTTTGCTTCGATGGTTGTATTGAAATGGAACTTTAAGTCGTCCACAATTTCTTGTGCCTTTTCTGGTAGTCCGTCTTTATTTACTAATGGTAGCACAGCGCACTTAACTGGTGCTAAAGGCTCAGGCAATCGAAGTACAACACGGCTTGAACCATTTTCCAATTGCTCCTCTGTGTAGCTATGACACATCACTGTAAGGAACATGCGGTCTACGCCAATTGATGTTTCAACAACGTAAGGCACATAGTTTTCATTGCGTTCTGGGTCGAAATATTTCATTTGACGACCTGAGAATTTCTCGTGTTGTGAAAGGTCAAAGTTGGTGCGTGAGTGGATACCTTCTACTTCCTTGAAACCGAAAGGCATACGGAATTCAATGTCAGTAGCAGCATTAGCATAGTGAGCCAACTTCTCGTGGTCGTGGTAACGATAGTTTTCGTTGCCCATTCCCAATGCTTCGTGCCATGCTAAGCGATATTTTTTCCAATAGTTAAACCATTCCATTTCTGTACCAGGTTGGCAGAAGAATTGCATTTCCATTTGCTCAAACTCGCGCATACGGAACACAAATTGGCGTGCTACAATCTCGTTGCGGAATGCTTTACCGATTTGTGCAATACCAAAAGGCAACTTCATGCGACCTGTTTTCTGCACATTCAAGTAGTTTACAAAGATACCTTGGGCGGTTTCAGGACGCAAGTATATCTTACTTGCCGACTCTGATGATGCGCCCATCTCTGTTGAGAACATCAAATTGAATTGACGAACGTCTGTCCAATTCTTACTTCCACTGATAGGACACACGATACCTTCGTCTTCAATAATTTTCTTTAACTCTTGTAAGTCAGACGCTTCCATAGCGTTGGCAAAGCGTGTGTGAAGTTCGTCCCACTTAGCTTGATTGGCTAAAACACGAGGATTGGTCTGACGGAACTTCTCTTCATCGAAGCTATCACCAAACTTTTTGGCAGCTTTAGCCACCTCTTTGTCCATTTTTTCTTCATATTTTGCCAACTGGTCTTCTATCAAAACGTCAGCTCTGTAACGCTTTTTAGAATCACGATTGTCAATCAATGGGTCGTTAAAAGCATCAACGTGTCCGCTGGCTTTCCAAATGGTAGGATGCATAAAGATAGATGAATCGATACCCACGATGTTGTTATGGAGCAACACCATAGATTGCCACCAATATTGTTTGATGTTGTTTTTCAACTCAACACCATTCTGTCCGTAGTCGTAAACCGCAGCCAAACCATCGTAAATATCACTACTTGGGAAGACAAAACCATACTCTTTGCAGTGGCTTACTATCTTCTTGAATACATCATCTTGTGCCATATTATCTTTATTTTATCTTTTGTTTTATCGAAATTTGCTACAAAGTTACTGCTTTTTAACCGAATATGAATTAGAAAAGTTGTGAAAGTTTGCGAAAGAAGATATTAGAAACTAATAATTCCTATTTTGCTCAATTATAGGAAGGTATTAATCCTCTTATTGCTTCCCCGTAGGGGCGTGATTTATCACGTTCCTAAAATCCCAAAAACAAGCTAATTTATTGCTAAGAGGAACGTGATAAATCACGCCCCTACAAGGTATTAATTAACAAAAAAGCATATCCTCGCTAAACGAAAATATGCTTTTTAAACTATTTTTTTTGCGTTAAAATGCTAACTTGATATTCTTATCTTATGATAATTTTGCGAACCTGATTACCTATTTTTACGAGGTACATACCTTTTTGAGCAAAAGTAAGTGTAGCTCTTCCATTCTGTAAAGTAGCTTGTTGAACCTTTCGCCCTGTACAATCATAGACACTTACAAGTGCTTGTTGTTGCTCATTAGATGTTATTTCTAAATTTCGTCCATTTGTACGCAACGTTAATTGACAGCTTGCTTGTATCGTTTCTATGTCTGTGGTGTTGATAACCTCGCCAGGTAACACATTACCCATAACGAAAGTAGCCTCATCGGTATTGGCTATCATTGCAGGCAGAGCAAGCAAAGTGGTAGAAGTATTACCATTTGTAGCGTATGCCACGATAGGTTGCGCTACCGTAACATAATCTTTTGCCGAAATATTTAAGGCAAATGCTACAGTTAATATTGTGAATATTTTTCTCATCGAGTGTCGCTTTTATTGCTTTATCAAGATATAATTTTCATTTCTGTCGGTATCGATAATTGGGAACATACATTTATCCTCAGCAATTTTTACTATTGGAAATTGGTGTGCATGATATTGTCGGGTATATTCTCTGTTCTTCTCTCCCGTGCTTTTCTCCAACATATTGGTTAAAACCAAAATACCAGTTGGGGTTATTGCCCATTTAAAGGTATATGTTTTGTATGTTTCAACAGTGTTACCGTGTCCTTCTGGTTTTTTCACTTGTATTGATGTACCTGTGCCGTTTTCATTAAAAGTATAGCTTAATTCTGTAAAATTCTCTATATCTTCTCCATTATCAATATCTGCTGTATTCCCCTCTGTATTTGGCACAAGTTTCCATGTTCCGATAAGTTCGCTGCGAGTAATCACTCCGCTAAGTTCGTTTGCCATGAGTGCATAAGGCACACTTGCAATGCGTGATGCGCCAGAAAGTTTTCCATTGATAAGTGTTGCAAAATAATAGTCATCTTTCGACCAGTCCATATTCTCTGGAATATCAAGCGAAATGTTACAAGTTCCGTTTTTATCAGTAGTGGTGTTAAAGTCTTGTCCGAAAACCACATTGCCGCTCTCGTTTCCTTGACGAATTTCAATGCGCAATGCAACTTTTTCATTTGCCATAATGCGACCGTTTTCAGGATTTAAGACCATAATTTGGTAAGCAATAGACTTTGGTACGCCTGCAAAGGCTGTCATGTTAAGACCTAAAAGCATAAACATGAATACAAGTAATGTTTTCTTCATTTTTAATAAAAGTTTTTTTGATAAAAATTGATAATTTAATGGTTCAAAGGTAAGATATATTTTTCTAATAAACAAAAAATATATTATAAAATATTAATTATCTCCCCTTGTTTTATTCCTTGCATGAAAGTTTGCGAAAGAAGATATTAGAAACTAATAATTCCTATTTTGCTCAATTACAGGCAGGTATTAATCCTCTTATTGTTTCCCCGTAGGGGCGTGATTTATCACGTTCCTAAAATCCCAAAAACAAGCTAATTTATTGCTAAGAGGAACGTGATAAATCACGCCCCTACGAGGTATCTAACTATCAAAAAAATATATCTTTACAAAACGAAAATACGGAAATTTTGACCATTTTTTTATTTGTCTGATAATCAGTGGTTTATGTTTTTGTTTTTAAGACCTATTCTTTCGTAATTCAAAACAGGCTGTTTTGAAGCAAAAAACAATGGGTTTTGAATTGAAAAAGCGTAGGTTTTGAAAAATTGAAAAATCGGCATTGTTCTAAATTTCCGTAAAACGGATTAGAGTTTAGATTGGAGAGGGAAGAAAATAGAGGTTAGAGAGTTTAGATAGAAGAGTTTAGACCTTAGAGAGGGAGAGGAATTAGGTATTAGAGGGTAAATATTAATTGCGCTCATTTGCACTATCTTTACAATATCAATACGGCTTTCAAGATTTCTATTTGCATATTTCGAGTTTTATTCGTACCTTTGAGGCTTAAAAATACAGACTTTCCAAACATTTATGGACGACGATAAAAGAATAGAAAACAACGAGGAAGAGGCGGTTTCTAATGATAATATTGCTGGAGAAGAAGGCGAAACCAATAGTGAGGAACGTGATAAATCACGCCCCTACGTTGATGATGTTGCTGGCGAAGAAGGCGAAACCAATAGTGAGGAACGTGATAAATCACGCCCCTACGTTGATGATATTGCTGGCGAAGAAGGCGAAGTAAACGGACGTTTCGATGCTTCGGCAGTGAAACATCTATCGGGAATGTATAAAAATTGGTTCTTAGATTACGCAAGTTATGTAATCTTGGAACGTGCTGTACCGCATATTGATGATGGTTTAAAGCCTGTTCAACGCCGCATACTCCATTCTATGAAGCGCATGGACGATGGGCGTTACAACAAAGTTGCCAACATTGCGGGACATACGATGCAATTCCACCCTCACGGCGATGCTTCTATTTGCGATGCATTGGTACAGATGGGACAGAAAGATTTGCTCATTGACACGCAAGGAAACTGGGGAAATATTTTCACTGGCGACCGTGCTGCTGCGCCACGTTATATAGAATCACGTCTGTCGAAGTTTGCTTTGGAAACTGTATTTAATCCGAAAACCACTGAATGGCAACTTTCTTACGATGGTAGAAACAAAGAACCTGTTACGCTGCCTGCTAAATTCCCTTTGCTTTTGGCACAAGGTGCGGAAGGAATTGCAGTAGGTTTGTCGTCTAAAATTCTGCCTCACAACATGGTGGAAATATGCGATGCAGCTATCAACTATCTTAAAGAAAAGCCTTTTGCCCTCTATCCCGACTTTCCAACGGGTGGCAGTATCGATGTTGAAAAGTATAATGACGGTCAGCGTGGTGGCACTTTGAAAGTGCGTGCCAAGGTAGAAAAGATTGACAACAAGACCCTTGTCATTCGTGAAGTTCCTTTCACAAAGACGGCAAGTTCGTTGGCTGAATCGATTACCAAGGCGGTTGAAAAGGGGAAACTCAAAATTCGCAAGGTGGAAGATATGACGGCATCGGAAGTAGAAATACAGTTGCATCTTACACCAGGTACATCGAGCGATAAGACTATGGACGCTTTGTATGCCTTTACCGACTGCGAAGTTTCTATTTCGCCTAATTGTTGTGTTATTTCCGATAACAAACCGCAATTCTTAACCATTTCCGATGTGCTTCGCCATTCGGTCAATCACACGCAAGGGTTGCTCCGTAGAGAGTTGGAAATAAGGAAAGCCGAGTTGGAAGAGCAACTCTTTTTCAGTTCGTTGGAACGAATTTTCATTGAAGAACGCATTTACAAGGAGCGTGGTTTTGAAACGGCAAAGACCATGGACGATGCCATAAAGTTTGTTGATGGCAAGTTAGAACCATTCAAAAAGAACTTCATTCGTGAGGTGAAACGTGAGGATATACTCCGACTGATGGAAATAAAAATGCAGCGAATCCTTAAATTCAACAAGGACAAAGCTGACGAATTATTGAAAAATATCCAAGCCGAAATCGCCGAAATCAATAAGGATTTGAGCGAAATGGTGCGTGTTACCATTGAGTGGTTCAAGCATTTAAAGACAAAATACGGTAAGGATTATCCTCGAAAAACCGAAATAAAAAGTTTCGATACCATTGTTGCTGCGAAGGTTGTCGATGCCAATGAGAAGTTGTACATCGATAGAAAAGGCGGCTTTATCGGCACTGATTTAAAGAAAGCAGAGTTCGTTCAGAACTGTTCTAACCTTGACGACGTCATTGTTTTCTATCGTGATGGCAAGTATAAGGTAGTGCATATTGCCGACAAAGTGTTTGTCGATAAGGGCGTTATCCACGTTCAAGTGTTCAAACGCAACGACCGCCGCACAATTTATAATGTCGTTTACAGAGACGGAGCGCAAGGTCCTTACTATATAAAACGTTTCAATGTCGTTTCGGTAATCCGTGATAAGGACTACGATTTGACACAAGGAACGCCTTCTTCACGTGTACTTTATTTCACAGCCAACCCTAACGGAGAGGCTGAAACGGTCAAAGTAATCTTAAAAGACCAACCAGGCAGAGCGCGTTTTATGCGTTATCTTGAACGCGATTTCTCTAATGTGCTAATCAAAGGAAAGGGAGCGAAAGGTGTTATTCTTTCAAAAGATGTCGTTGAAAGAGTATCTTTGAAAGCGCATGGAACGTCTACTTTAGGCGGTAGAAAGGTATGGTTTGACGCTGATGTAAACCGTATCAACTACGAGGAACAAGGTACTTTGTTGGGCGAGTTTAACGACAAGGACACCATTCTCGTTGTTTTGGACAATGGAGAATTCTATACTACCAATTTTGATGCTGCCAATCACTATGAGGACAACATTTTCCGATTAGAGAAATTCGACCCAGAGAAGACTTGGACAGCCGTTGTTATTGATGCCGACAATCAAGGTTATCCTTATTTAAAGCGTTTCTGCATGGAAAATGCGACTCGTCATCAAAGTATTATAGGTGAGAATCCAAAGTCAAAACTTGTATTCTTGACCGATGTTGCCTATCCTCGTGTTGAAATAACATACGGTGGTAGCGATGCAAATCGTGGTGCTGACATCGTAGATGCTGAAGAATTTGTTGGCATTAAAGGCTATAAAGCCAAGGGAAAACGACTCACTACTTTCAAAGTGAGCAAGATTCAGGAGTTAGAACCTACTCGTTTCCCTGAACAAGAAGAGTCTGAAGATGCGGAGGAAGTAGACGAAAACGAGTTGGAAACTACAAACGTAGAAGAGAAAGCAGAAAGCAATAACTCTGAAACGCCTATTACAGAAGCAGAAAACAACGCATCGGAAGGCAGTGAACCAAGCGAAAAGTCTGCAAAAGCAAATGGAAAAGAAGCTGATGAAGGGCAATTAACATTGCTATTCGAGGAATAATAAAACGTAAAACAATGGTAAAGAAAATAATTTCCCTTGTCGTTCTGTTGTTAATGAGCATTGTTTCATTGGCGCAAGATACCTTACGTTCGGGCAAAGTAATTACCAATGCGCAACTGATAGGCATGGGACACATTAACCAATTGGACACTTATCTGTCGCCAAGCGAATATACGGGTGGCGAATTGCGTTATGTTTCGCATACCATACGAGAGAACGGAACTCCCATTTCACGCGAAATCATACATCAAGCCCACCTTTCCTATACCCACAATCCGTCGGGAAGAAATAGGAATATAGGCGGTTTGTATAATTTTCAGTACAATGTTCTTTACGCCATAGGGCAGTGGAGAATGGGCAATGGAACGTTGGCAGCAAAAGTAGGCGGTGGCATTGATGCCAATTTAGGCTTTGTTTACAATATGCGTAACGGCAACAATCCTGCACAAGCCTATATGAATTTAAACCTTGCACCCGTTGTTTCAGCCCAATATGCGTTCCGTTTGTGGCAACGTCCTTTCCGCCTTTCTTATTCGGCACAGGTGCCATTGGTAGGTTTAATGTTTACACCTAACTTTGGACAAAGCTATTACGAAATATTTTCGGAAGGTAATTACGACCACAATATCGTACCAACAACCTTCGGTGTAGCTCCTTCTTTGCGACAAATGCTTACCTTTGATTTCACCATTCACCATACTACGCTGCGTTTAGGCTATTTGGGCGACTTCCAACAAGCTAAGGTTAATGGATTGAAATACCATACATGGAGCAATCTTTTCATGGTTGGCATTGTTCGAAAGTTCTCTATTACAAAGTTTTTGCCATGATGTTTCAACTATTTAAATATCGCTTTCACGCCTTTGTTGCGCTACTTTCCACATTATTTATATTGTCGTTTCTTTCGTCGTGCGTTACCAATGACGAGCAACCCGATACGGTTCAAGGTAATGTTGAGGCACTTTGGCAAATCTTGGACGAGCATTATTGCTTCTTTGAACAGAAAGGAATTGATTGGAAAGAGGTGCGCCAACGTTATCTAAAGCAGATAAATGGGAATATGACAGAACGCCAACAATTTGAAGTAATGGCTAATATGCTCTCTGAATTGAAGGATGGACACGTCAATCTTTTTACATCTTTTAATATTGGACGCTATTGGTCGTGGCGTGAAAACTATCCTCAAAATTATTCAGATTCGTTGGAACGCAAGTATTTAAAGACCAATTACCTTATTGCAAGTGGCATGGATTACACCATTTTGGACGATAACATAGGCTATTTGCGATGCGAAAGTTTTCAAAATGGTATTGGTGCGGGAAACTTAGACGATATATTATTGTATTTCCAACCTTGCCGTGCGTTGATAATCGATATTAGAAACAATGGTGGAGGCGCGCTCACCAATGCAGAAGAGTTGGCTGCTCGTTTTACCAATGAGGCTGTTTTGGTGGGTTATATGCAACACAAAACAGGCAAAGGGCATACTGATTTTTCGCCTATGCGGGAGCAAATATTAAAGCCAGGGAAGGGTATTCGTTGGCAAAAGCCAGTTGTGGTGCTAACCAATCGTAGTGTTTTCTCGGCGGCAAACGAGTTTGTGAAGTACATGCGTTGCTGTCCTATGGTGAAAATCGTAGGCGACCGCACTGGCGGAGGGGCTGGTTTGCCTTTTTCAAGCGAACTTCCTAATGGTTGGGGCATACGTTTCTCGGCTTGTCCGATGTATGATAAAGATAAAAATCTTACCGAATTTGGCATCAATCCCGATTATAAAGTAGACCTAACGACAGAAGATTTCAATCGTGGACGCGATACTATCATTGAGTTTGCAAGACATCTTTTGGCTCAATAATAGCTATTTTAAGTTGTGAAAACGCAAGTTCAACATAGAACTGCAATCCCAAGTGCTGGTGTAGCTTAATAATCTATACCTGAAAACACCGAGGGGTTTGGGGGCGAGAAGCCCCCATGA
>QWBY01006486.1_pt1 | contig 13915 bp, 6 predicted proteins | sample 1972471 | NCBI WGS metagenome assembly QWBY01 (sample SAMN09866722, study PRJNA288562) | Human gut metagenome isolate term6_stool, whole genome shotgun sequencing... | reverse complement strand
CTTGTCCCAGTTAAGACTGAAATGGCAGAGTTAAAAATAAAAACTCCCACATAGAAAAATTTTGGGGCAATAAGCCCAGTCCCTTTATAAATTATGTAGGCAATAGTCCCCGATAATCGCCAAATACCTGTTATCATCCCAATTAACATGAAGACAAAGAGGATGGTCTTTGTGTCCAAGAGTCCCTTATAGACCATGTGAAAGATTTCTTTTAATTTGTAATCTCGACATCTTTCAAGGAAATTTAGGCAAATCTTAATAAATTTGAAAGACTTTTGCAGGTCTTTACTATTGTAATTCTTGAAAAACTTAATATATAATTAAGTCTGGAGGTAGATATGAAAAAATTTTACACAAAAGCAAAAGATTCTATACTTAAAAATAGAAGAAATAAAATTCTAGCAGGAGGAGGACTTGCCCTCATCCTGGCCCTAATACTTATACCAAAATTTGCTGGCCTTGGTGGAGGAAAGGGAGAAACAATTTCTGAAAACCAAGTTGTGACTCTAAAGAAGGGGAGCGTGACCAACTCAGTCAGCGAAAAGGGAAAGCTAGTTCCATCAAATTCAGTTGAAGTATTTCCTGAAAAGTCCCTTCCAGTGACAGAAGTCAATGTAAAGGTTGGCGACAAGGTCAAGAAGGGCGACGTCATAGCCAAGCTTGATTCCTCAAGCATAGAGCAACAACTAAAGTCAAGGAAGGCCCAAAAGGAAGCCACAGACAAAAATGTGTCGGCACAAATTTCTGCTGCCAAGAAGAGACTTTCTGAAGCAGTTACTGGCCAAAAGAATGGCAAGAACCCAGCCCTTGTTGCTGCAGAAACTTCCCTAACTCAAGCTATGGACCAATACCTTGCTGCAGAGAAATCTTACAATGACTTCAAGAGAAGTATCGACGAGAGATACAACCAAGGAATAGTTGCAGAGAAGGACTCCAGGCAAAATCTTGCCCACCAAGAAGAGTCAACTGACCTAAGATACAAGCAACTTCTTGAAGACCTAAACAACAACAAGAACAAGATTGCAGAAAACAGGTCCCTTGCAAGAGATTCTTCTAGGTCCAAGGACTACTTGCAGTCAGATCTCGACAATGCCAAGAGAAGGCTGACAGAAATTGGGATTGAAATGAAGAAGGAACAGGGAAAATTGGCAGAAGCCCAAGAAAAAGTATCATCTTATCAAACTGCCATAACAAGCCTTGGAGTTAAAAAAGAAGAGTTAGAAGAAAAGTTCATTAAACTTATAGGAGACCCCAAGAGTGAACCTAGCGAAATAAATAAGGTTAAAACTGAAATAGAAAAAACTAAGGCAGAAATCAAAAGCAACGAAGATGCCATCCAGGCAACTAACTTTGAAGAAATAAAAAATTCCGCAAATGAAAACATAAATAGGCTTACGGCAAAAGAAGACCTCTATGCCGATGCAGACAAGGCCCTAAAGGCAAGAAAATCTCGTGACGACGAGTTAAAAACTCTAGAGAAGAACCTTGAAACTGCAAAAAATAACTATGATAATGCCAAGAAAAATCTAGAATCAACAAAAGACCAAGTTGCCAACGAAATTTCAGGCCTAAGAGATAACCTAAACACTGCCAAGGCAGGAGCCAACAACCTCGACAATGTAGAAATCGAAAACCTAAGCGAAGAACTTGATAAGGTCATGATCAAGGCACCAGCAGATGGAACTGTTACAGAAGTCCCAGCCAAGGAAGGTCAAGTCCCAACAGGCTATCTTGCCAAGATCGAAACTATAGACAAGCTTAGGATAGAATCCCAAGTCAAAGAATATGACAAGAACTCCATAAGTGTAGGAACAGAAGTTGAGATCACATCAGATTCCCTTGTGGGAGAAGTCTTCAAGGGCAAGGTCATCTCCATTGACCCAGCACCAATGCCAGTTTCTGAAGACAACAAGTCTGGCGAAGTCCTCTACAAAACTGTAATAGAAATAGATGAAGGACAAGAAGAAAAGCTTGCTCCAGGCATGACACTTAGGGTAAAATACATCCTCAGCCAAGAAAAAGACACCTTCAAGGTTCCAAGTGACGCAATCTTCGATAGAGATGGCAAGTCCTATGTCCTTGGTCTAAAGAACATTGGCAAGGATGACTACCAAGTTGAAAAAGTAGAAGTCATAAGGGGACTTGAAAATGACGCAGAAACTGCCATCAAGTCCAAAGACCTAAAGGAAGGCGACAAGGTCCTTGCCACATCAGGAGGTTATGGAGAGGGAAGCAAGCTAACCCTTATGAAGGACCCAAACTCCAAAGAAAGTGATGGAGATGAAAAAAGTGTAGACGCCAGCACTGCAGAAGCCGGAGGAGTTATTATAAAATGACAGGCAAGCTTATAAAAATGGAGGGCATAAAAAAGTCCTTTAATATAGGAAAAGAAAAATTGGAAATCCTCCACGGCATAGACTTTGAAGTAAACGATGGCGACTTCGTATCAGTTGTGGGCCAGTCGGGATCAGGTAAGTCAACCCTAATGAACATCATTGGTCTACTCGACAGGCAGACCTCAGGCTATTATGAACTCAATGGAGTTGACATATCCACTCTAAAAGACAGTGAGCTCTCGGCCTATCGTTCCAAAAAAATTGGCTTCGTATTCCAGAACTTCAACCTAATCCCCAGGTCCAATGCTCAAAAAAACGTAGAACTTCCCATGACCTATGCAGGAGTGGGAAAAAAGGAAAGGGCAGAGAGGGCAGAAAGACTGCTGGAAATAGTGGAGATGAAGGACAGGATGGACCACCTTCCCAATGAGTTATCAGGAGGACAAAAACAGAGAGTTGCCATAGCCAGGTCCATGGCCAACAACCCCGATATCATTTTGGCAGACGAGCCAACGGGAGCCCTGGACTCCAAGACTGGCAGAAATGTTATGGACCTCTTCCACAAACTCAACAAGGAAGACAAGAGGACCATAATTATCATCACCCACAATATGGAGCTCGCCAAGGAAGCTGGCAGGATCTATAAGATGACAGATGGACTTTTGGAGGAGATTTAATGGACATACTAGAAACAATAAAACTCTCCCTTGAGGGACTTAGGTCCAACAAACTCAGGTCCTTTTTAACCATGCTAGGGATAATAATTGGAATCGGGTCAGTAATCGGCATCACAACCATAGGAGATGCCCTCACCAAGTCAGTCAACAAGGCCTTTGACTCCATAGCCAACACAGCAGTCCAAATTTATGTAAAGCCAAAAAATGCCGACTACGATGGGGGAGAACTCACCGACTCCGACTACTTCTCAGAAAACATAATAAACTATTTAGAAGCACAAAAGGGCAGGACCATTGAAGACTTAGTCTACCATGGAGCCAGCGGCCAAGGCTATGTCAAGGAAGGGAGAGACAAGGAGCCAGTATCCATAGTTTCCACATCAGAGGGCGAAAAAAATCTTTTCAAACTCAAGATGATTGCCGGAAGGTTTTTAAATGACCAAGACGTGGCAAGGGGCAAGTCTGTTGCAGTAATATCAGACAAGGTCCTTGAAGAAATCTACAAGGTCCCAGCACCAGAAGCCTTGGGCCAAGAAGTAAAAATTGACGTCAATGGTAAACTCCTAGTTGCCACAATAATTGGAGTCTATGAGTACGAAGAGATGAAGGTCATGGGCCAATCACTTAATGGGGCCAGCTCATCCGTTTACATCCCAAGGACAACAGGGGACAGAGAACTTTTGACAGAACCAAGGACATCCTACTACGACATCCCACGAGCAGAAGTTGCCCACTACTCAGCCGAGAGCGAAATATCACAAATGAACTCCGCCATGGGGTCCATTCAAGTTGCCATAGGAGCCATAGCAGCCATCTCCCTCTTAGTTGGAGGAATCGGCGTAATGAACATCCTCCTCGTGTCTGTGACAGAGAGGACCAAGGAAATAGGAATTAGAAAGGCCCTGGGAGCCACAAGGGGCGACATAAGAAAGCAATTTATCATTGAGTCCGTAATAATTTGTATTATTGGAGGATTCTTCGGCATAATACTGGGAACCATAATAGGACTAATTGGGTCCAAGCTTTTAGAATTCCAAACACTTCCATCCCTTGGATCAATTGTGGTGGCAGTTGGATTCTCCATGCTAATAGGAGTCTTCTTTGGCTACTATCCAGCCAACAAGGCAGCCAAGCTAGACCCAATCGAAGCCTTGAGATACGAATAAGATGTAAGGTATTAGAATCTTATAAACAATTAAATAGACTATATAATAGAAGAAAAGCACTGTCGAGAGGCAGTGCTTTTTGCATAACCTAAAAAGTTTGCGAAGCAAATAGCTGGTAGGTCAGGTGAACCACCTGCCAAAGAGAAAGACTAAAAGGACTTCGATTTGTATCAGATGTCTGATCTCGACCTAAAAGATTAAAGAGCAAATTAATTTTGAAGTCATAAAGTTCTATGACCTAGTAAAAAATTATAAGTTCCTGATTGAAAAATGAGTTTATAAAAAACTCCTAAGTCACAAACAAGTAGGACTCACTAATAAATTCTAAAGTCACAAACAAGTAAGACTTCATAATAAATTCCGAGGTGACAAATAAGTAAGACTTGCTAATAAATTCATAAGTCGTAAGCAAATATAAGTCCATAAGAAACTCCAAAGTCACAAATAAGTATAAGTTTATGATAAATTCCCAGGTCTCAAGAGGGATCTAGTCAATAAAAAATGGGACTTAAGTAAGAAAGACTTAATTAAAAAACTCATAAGAAAATATGAAGTCACTTTTTCCTGTAAATCCTCCAAAAATTACAGACCAACGAATGAAATTAGAAGCGTAAAAAGTAAAATTCTATCTATTATATAGGAATATTTAAGAAAAAAATAATATTACAAGACCAATAAAAATAATAGAAATATTACAAATGTAATAATTTTAAAAATAATTGGAGATCTAATAAAAATATATTTATTAGATAAATAATATCAAAATTAGGTTCTTGTATTTTTATCTATAGATAAAAGATCCTATAAAAATGAAAGGGTTTTGATAAAAATAAAAAAAATAGGCCCGGTAACCAGGGAGAGTCACAATATAAAATCAAAAAAATTAAAAAATCAAAAATTTTATTTTGAAGAAAAATTGTATAAAATAAATACAAAAAATATACCTATATAATACATATATAAATATTTAAAAATAAGTAAATACAGGAAATCGCTATATTTAGGGAAAATTACAAAAGTATTACATAAGATACATTGACAATAAGTTATGAATAAAAATCGGAAATTCTTTAGGTATATTCAAAAATAGGTATTGATATCTTTTTATCCTTGTATTAGAATGTATATATCATTACTAGAGAGTTACATATTTCCTAGTAAAGACTTATTACTGATTAAGAGATAGGAGAAAGAAAATGGATAATATTTTTAAAAGATTTACGTGCCTATTCTTGGCATTACTAATGATATTGGAGGTATTTAGCCCAGTCACAGCACTGGCTGCAGGATTAGTAGATGATACTAATTATGAAAACTCAAATTCAAATAAGGTTGAGAAAAAGATTTCCGATGAACTCTTTAATGAGCCGGCCGAGAAGACCGGTCAGAAGGATACTAGGAAGACCAATTCAAATAAGAAAGAAGAAGTACATAAAAACTCTTCTAAGGAACCTAAAGAAACAGGCAAGGCTCCTGAACTAATACCGGCTAAGAAGACAAAGAATGATTATGAATTCTTTGAAAACACACAAAAAAGTCAAGACTGCAAAAGAAAATGCAGAACTTGAAAAACAAAAACAAGAGCTTTTGAGAATCGAAGCAGAAAAACAAGCACAAGCAGCAAGAGCCAACGAAGCCGAAGCCGCAGCAGCCGAAGCCGAATATAGGGACGCTCGCCAAAAGAGAATTGAGCTAGAAAAACTGTTAGAAGAAAAGTTAAAAGAAAAGGGTCTAAGGGACCAACAAAAACAAGAATCAGAAAAAAGTCTAAACCAGGAAAAATCAAATAAATTAGAAGATAAAAATAAGACAGAAGATCTTACAGAAGATGAAGAAGAAAAAGGTCTACTAGAAAAAATCAAAGAAGGCCTTGGACTTACAGACCTACAAAAAGCAGACAAAGAACTTAAAAAAGCACTCAAAAATAAGAAGAACGGTTTAGAAGAAATTCAAGCCCTACTTGATACTTTCGAAGATAAGTACGACTTGTCAAGAGAAGACCAAGCCAAGCTAATGGCAGACAACACTGAAGCCTTTAGAGAGTTCATAGAAAGACATGGCTATGAAAACTTTGACCCACAAATGTTTATGATTGAAAATGATGCGGCAGCAGAGGAAGATGGGTTAGAAATTTCAGATCTTTATAGCAATAGAAAAGGAATCTTAATCCCACAACCATTGACTCCAGAAGAAGAAGCGATTGGTCTTCAAATAATTGAAGAGTATAGAACAGAAGAAAAACAAGAAGAAGATTCTCATGGTTTTATGTTCTTTAGAGCTCCAACCCCTCTAAGAGGACCTCAAGACAACTTGTCAGATAAAAAGTACACTATTATTACTCGCTTTGACACATCAAATGCTGGTGGGTCAATCCAAGCAGGTCAATCCTTTACAATAAAGCTTGACGATAGACTTACAGTAAAAGATCCGCAAACATTAAAGCCAATTGTGAATAATGGAAAGACAATTGCAAATCCTTCTTATGATAAAGGTACTAATTCAATAAAATACACAATTGCTGAAGCTATTTCAGAAAATCTACAAATTCCTCTAGCAATAGACGTGGACTACAATGTAGAAAAAATTAAAAAATTAGACGGAGATGCAACAAAACACTCCATAAAAAACTCGATTACTGGAATAGGAGTTACAAAAGCAGTAAACCTTCCAGAAACAGTAGTTGATGACGAAGGCAAAGTTGTAAATCAAATAATAGAACCAGGTTCAAAAGACGTCCTTGAAATCGTAGACCAAGGCGAAGATTATCAAGTTCACATGGACGTTTCAGGTTCCCCAATAGTAAAAGATGGAGAATTAGCTTCAATTGACTGGACAGTTCGTTATTCATCAACTAAAGATTTACTAGATTTAGGACTTATTTCTAATGCGACTTTAGTAAAAGGTTCTGGGTTATCTAGATATGAAAATATAACTATCAATGGAAAACCTATAAGCCAAGATGATATAACAACAAATGATATTGAAGGTAAACTTGGTATTAGAGAAGAACTACCATCATGGGAGAATTCACATCAGAAAACTCTGCAAAATGGACAGTTACTGATGGAGTATCAACAGGTGATGCAAATAAGGGTCTTCCTCTTGTGACAAGAGATTTGACTGGTGCACAAAGGCTAGATTCTTCAAGAATGGCAGTATATGGTATCGATGAAACTACTGGTAAGATGGTTATAAAAACAGTTAACCCTGATGGTGATGATGGCGGTACAAATATAACTGGAATTCCAGATAAAGAAACTAATCCAAGTGGAGGCCAAGCTCCAGGAACAATTGCGGTTTATGAATATGATACTTCATTAACAGATAGCAACGCTGGATATTCAATGGGCGGAGTTAATATCAACAAATACCAAGATGTTAAAATCAAACAAACTTGGGCAGGAATAGATTCTACTAAGAAAATGCCAGCTCAAGGATTTGTAGTTCAAGATGAAAGTGGCAAGGCAATTTCTCCAGAAATAAGCGTACCAGAAGGTGAAACTGGAAAATCCGACAGAGAAATAACTATACCTGCTGCAAAATATTGGACTATAGAAACTGAAAAGACTCCAGAAGGTCAAGACGTAGTAAAAGAAAGCAAGACAAATCAAAAAGTAGTTCAAAATCTACCAAAAGATGAAACAATTGGTGGAAAAACTTATTCTTACAAGGAAAAATACAACTACTTGTCATCAGAAGAAGGTGCTTATCATATTTACAATGTAATGACAGAATCCACACAAGAAAAAGATGCTGACTTTACAGTTATAAAATTCGATAGCAAAGACCCAAATAAAAAACTAGAAGGTGCTAAGTTCACTCTACAAAGTCCTAATGAAACTATAGAACTTCTTACAGATGCCAATGGACGAGCAAGCTTTTCAAATGTAAGTCCAGGAACTTACACATTAATAGAAAACAAAGCTCCTAATGGATATTTGAATTTTATATCCATTTAAAACCAGAAGCAAATGGAAGTGACGGATATACAAATAAAAACACTAGATTAAACCTAAATGTATTAGGTGGAACTATAAATGAAGTACAAGTTCTTGATGTAGGACCTGGAAACAGAAATACTGTTAAGAACCACATGTATAACCAAACTGCAGACCAATATAAAGGTGATAACTTATTAAACGCTCGTGTGGCAAATGATATTACAGGAAAAGATAATATAACAGATGGTTATACAGGTAAAACTGGTTATCAAATAAAATTCCCCGCAGTAAGATTTGGTGGAAAAACAAATGATTGGGGATTTTTGGTAAAAGTAAAAGCCAAAGGTTCAGAATCAACTGCAGTATCCTACGATTGGTTAACTGACAACGACAAAGTTAAAGACGAAGCCAGAATCCAAAAATCAATTGGGCTATCAACTTCAGCAGAAAGTGGAGTTATGCTTAATATAGCCAATGAGCCATTCCCAAAACTTCCTGTAGAAGTTACAAAGATAAAACAAGACAAAACACCTCTTGCAAATGCAACATTTAGATTAAGAGATGCTAACAATCAAATAATATCTGATGCAAAATCAGGTAAAGACGGTAAAGCAAACTTTGGCGAATTAAGTCCAGGCAACTATACTATAGAAGAAATCAGTGCTCCATCAGGATATCAAAAATCACAAGTAATCTTTGATGTTACTGTAGGAGAAGATGGCAAAGTAATCTACAATGCAAGATTCAAAGACGGAGCAGGAACTCCTAAAAACGGTGTAGATTATATCTTGGAAGAAATCGAAGCAGGTCAAGAAGGTGGCAAGGCTACAATAAATGACATAACTCAGTCCATGATCCTTCAAGAAAGACAAAATCAACCAAATGATGGACGTCTTGGAGGAAAAGAAGGAGTTTGGGAAGCATATGGTATTGAATCCTATAGATATAAGGCTTCTTTCTCAATTTCTAATGCTACTAAAGGCGGCTTATTTAAGATTCAATTTGACCCTAACCTAGATTTCAGAAGATATGTCTATGAAATTCCTGAATTAAAAGATGCAACAGGTAAAGTATTGGCAAAACCATACTTTAACTACGAAACAAATCTTTTAACTTACCAATTTACAGATAATATTGACAGTAATTCTGTAAATGCTTCTCTTGAAATTATCGGTATCATTCCAGATAAGTATTACGCAACACAATCAAATGAAAATCCTGGTTATAATTTTAGAATAGTTATTGATCCAGATAACACTACAGGAACAAGTAACCCTACTGTTACACATCCAAATATTCAAACAACTCAAAGTAAGGATAAGGTGCTTCCAGTAAATATCAAGACTGATTACTATACGTACGACTCTCAAGGCGGAGGCGGACCTCTAACAAGTGAATACATTTACGATATTTACAAGGATAAAAATGGCGACACCTATCTTAAAGCCATGACTTATTACAACCCAACTGGTCTTTCTAGTGGAAAGAGAACTTTGAGATTTGACTGGTTGTCAATGAATAAACCTAAACCAGGATTGGAAAACTACAAGGCGAATGGATTACCAGCTTTTGGATTCCAAGAATTGGAAGTTTATAAGGTAACTGACACTCCTGCTAATAAGCAAAGATTAATGCCATTATCCTATGGTATAAGACCAGACCAAGATCCAAGAAATTACGATTTAGTATACAAGAACACAGATGTAGATCCTAATCAAGGTTTCAGAGATCAAGTTGGTGACTACAGAATAACTTACGACTCATCATTATTAAAAGACACAGAAGGCCTACTAGATTATGGTCACAACAAGCATCCTCTAGAAATAGATGTGCCAAGTGTAAACAAAAATGAAGGATATGTAATAGTACAAACTTTTAAGGTTACTGACGAGCAAAGATTTAAAAACTTGTGGTCAGCTTACTACTTCTCACAAGGATCAAGACACACTGGATCTTATCAAAAAGGTAATTCAAACCTTGCTATAGGTTCAGAAACAGGACAAGAAATACCAAAATTCTATACAGAAAAAGTTAAACTATTTAACAAGACTTATAAACCAGGACAATTTAAAATCGAAAAACTTGATGAAGCAAATAGAACAAAGAAGCTTCAAGGTGCAACATTCTCACTTACTGATTCAGATGATAATGTAATCTATAGATCAAGTGATGCAGATGGTATCGTTGATTTTACCGACATAGAACCAGGAACTTACACATTAGAAGAATCTAAAGCACCAGAGGGATATACAAAATCTACTAAAAAATGGCGTGTTACAGTTTATGACACTGGTAATGTCCTTATAAGAGAAATAGGTATTACAGGAACTGGTTCAGCTGTAGAAGGAACTACTATTAAGTTACCAGTAACCAATAAACCTGTTGGAGAAAAATTCCAAGTTTATAAGAAAAATGGAAATGGACAAGCTCTTCAAGGTGCAGAATTTAAAATTTACGATAAAGATGAAAAAACAGTAATAGCTACTGGTACATCTGATGCAAATGGTATTGTCGACTTCAAGTTTGCTGATGGCAAAAGCCTAGAAGAAGGTAAGCAATACATCTTGAAGGAAACAAAAGCTCCACAAGGATACAAGCATATTGATAAGAAATGGGTTCTTGAAGTAAAAGATGGCAAGACAAAAGTTTATAACTATGTAGCTTCTAGTGAATCAACTGACCAAAAATCTTTCATAACAGAAGATAATGTCAACTGGGTTGATGTTAAGAACAGACATACTGATGGCTGGTCAACTTACGACAATAGATGGACAGGTTGGACAGGCAATAGTAAAACGGCTCAATACATGGGTACTAGAATTATTGCTATAAATAAAACAAAAAAGTACGCTATCCAAAGATATGTAATAAATCCAGAAGCAAGAACACTTGGACAAACAACAGCATCTATCCACAGACAAGTACCAAGAGATCCTAATATGACTTGGTATAATGGAAATGCAGAATACAAAGTATTTGAATTAGATAAACCAGTAACTGGACTAATCTCTGATTTAAGACTTTCTAACTACACTACAAAAGATTTAACTGATATTGTTAAGGCAACAGAAAAAGCAGAAGATGGAAGATACGGAGAACCAAAGAGATTAAATCTAACACTTCCAAAAACATCTAAACCAATAGTAATTGACGTAAAAGTTCCATATAAAGAAGAAACTGGTGGCGTCGGTACAGGAATGGACTGGATGGTTGATAATTCTAACATCTATTGGAAAGCTGACTACTATGAAAATGTCCAAGAAATTCTAGTAGGAGATCCTACAAAAGCTGCTGCTGGAGACATCAAAGGTTCTTATATTTCTGAAGGATCACTTGATGTAAATAACGAAAAAGAAAAATTTCAATTCAAACTTAAAAAAGTTAAAGAAGGAACAAATGAAGCAATTAAAGGCGCTGTATTTAAACTAACTGGACCAGATCCTTCAACAAACTCAAGAGAAATGACAACTGGCGCAGACGGAATGATAACTTTCGCTGGATTGGAAGCTGGTAAATATACTTTAGAAGAAACCAAACCAGCCCCAGGTTATGAAAAAGTTGATACAAAATGGTCAGTAAGAATAACAGATGAAGGTAAAGTCTATATTAAAGACAATAAACCTGCTGAAGAAACTACAGAATCTACTGAAACACCAGCTTCAACTTTCTCTATAGTTAACTTAGGATCAAAAGATACGGCAGAAGCTTTAAGCTTAAATCCAGAAGTAGTCATGAGGATGCAAAGAGTAAAATCAGCAACTTATGGCGCAGAAAATGAAATAAATAAAAAGTCTGTAGCATTTATGACTAAAGCAGATAAAAATGAAGCGTTAGTAAAAGAAAATCTTGACACAGTCTATGGTCCAGATGAAATCACAGACAAGTACACTGACATTGTTTCATTTAAAGAAGTTGGAATGGCAGCTTATAGCCTTGAAAATAAAGATGGATTAGAAATAAGACCTGAAACAAGACCAGAAGCACAAAGAGCTGGTAATGCAGTAACTTATGATATTATATATACTATTTCTGACGCACAAAAGAAATATGTAAAAGTATCAACAAATGCTAAATATTTAGGCAACGATGAATTTTTAGTAAGAATAGATGTAAATGGTAATGTTAATAATGATTACTCAGACGTAACATTCGATTTGCAACTTCATGATGATGTAACTTTTGTTCCTAACTCAACAATTACTTGGAAGAAAAATGCAAATGACAAAAATCAAGTACCAAATAATCCTAGTAGATGGCATACTGGATATAATCCTAATACTAGAAAAATTGGTGTACCAAATGGAGTCATAAGTATTAATAAGGGCGATACTGCTAGCATGGAATTTAAAGTCAAAATGAAATCTGGCTTAAATGTTGGTCAAACAGGTTACATTATAAACAGTTTAAAAGTTTATAATATAGATTGTAATAGGTTGGCTGCCAAAAAGATGGAAGCTTACACTATTTATCAAAATGCACAAAACGGAACAATCATAACGGACCCACTAAACTATCAACGTAATGGACAACCTGTAACTTTCACAGCTAAACCAAACCTAGGATATAAATTAGTAGGCAATGTAACTGTTACTAATAATAACACTGGTAGAGATGTTACAATTAGAAACGGAAATACTTTCACTATGCCATCAAGTGATGTCACAATTAATGCAACATTTGAGGCAGAAACTTATAACATCACTTATAATCAAACAACAGGTGGAAGTGTAAGTGGACCAGCAAATGCTAAAACTGGTGAAAATGTAAGTTTGAATGTAAATCCAAAAGAAGGATACAAGTTAAAAACTTTAGTAGTTACTGATGGCAAGGGAAACAATGTTCTATTAAACAATAATCAATTTACTATGCCAGCAGGCAATGTAAGTGTCAATGCAGAATTTGAAAGAATACAAGCAACAACTTATAGTGTAACTTATAATGTTCAAAATAATGGAACAGTTACAGCAGAACCTAAGGATAATATAAAAGCGGGAGATACTGTAACACTTACACTAAATCCAAACAATGGATATGTTTTGAAAACATTAGAAGTGAACAGTACTGCAGGAGCTGTGGCAACTAAAAAAGTAAATGACACAACTTACACATTTACAATGCCAGCATCTAATGTTGGAATCAATGTAAGTTATGAAAAACCTCAAGCTTCATCTCACAATATTAAAGTTGATGAAAATATACAAAATGGTGCAATAAGTACAAGTGTTAATACAGCAACATCAGGTACAGAAGTAACTCTAACTGTTACACCAAATGATGGATTTGAAATCGAAAGTGTAACAATGAATGGACAAGCTTTAACAGCAGGCGCTGATGGTAAGTACAGCTTTACAATGCCAGCAGGAGAAGTAACAGTTTCTGCAACATTTAAGAAAACAGAAACACCAGACCAACCAGAACAAGGCGAAACTGAAATTAAACCAGGAGAAGCTGCACAAATCACTAACAAACAAGTTGGTATTGAACTTAAAGTCCACAAGAGAAACAATGTAAACGAAGGACTTGATGGAGCAGTGTTCACACTAAGGAAATACACTGACAAGACTTTTACTCAAGTAGATGCAACTTTCACAGACCTAACAGCAACTTCTGATGAAAAAGGTAACGTAGTATTCAAGGATGGAGGACAAACAGTCAAATTAAATACTGGCTACTATATCCTTGAAGAAACAAAATCTCCAGTAGGATATAAGAAACAAGCAGCTCCTTGGAAACTACAAGTAAAAGAAGAAAATGGTTCTCTTGTAATAGTACAAAATGGACCAGAAAACACAGCT
>QWBY01003465.1_pt1 | contig 13918 bp, 11 predicted proteins | sample 1972471 | NCBI WGS metagenome assembly QWBY01 (sample SAMN09866722, study PRJNA288562) | Human gut metagenome isolate term6_stool, whole genome shotgun sequencing... | reverse complement strand
TAGACCGAGGGTTGAGTCGATTACAGATGATAATGTGGAGTCAAATTGCTCCATGATTGAAAATAATCCCCCAAAAGGAGTGAGTCTCTCAGATTTAATATTTATCTTCGCCATGTCTATCGTTGGATTCTCTTGTTTTTTTTGCAACACTAAGATAAATGAAAATTCTGACATAGCAAAATCCTGAGCAACTTTTTGTTGCTCAGGTACTTAAAAAGTTTAATTTATAATAGTGTTGCGGAATTAAGGACATTTATTATTTTGTTAGACTATATTTCGACGAGTGCAAATTTAAAGCAGACCATAGAAATATTTGTGGTTTTAATGTATATGGAGATATATTTACGTACACACACGTAATGAACCGGCATTATTTCCCATACATGAATTTAGGAAATGGTGCATCTATGAATGACAATATTCCTGGGGTAGATATTAGAAACCTACCGGCATCATTGCTTGATTTAGTGGAATTGCATGCAAAATATAAGGCAATAGACAAAAAACCGAATATCTTTTATTTCGAATAAATGGTGATCCTTATATTTTATGGATTAAGTATGGTAAAATCGGAACGTTGCAAAATGTAGAGGGATTCGAAATACGGTCTTTCTACAAATGTTCTGAGCAAAGGGATTTTGATAGATATAATTATACAACTACAATAAAAGTGGACGACCAGATAATTGTTGTATTATAAATCACTATAAAAATGGATAGTATGTCTTTGAAGTTAAAGAAACTTGTTATACATGCATATAATTTACGAAGCATTATACGAAGTTAATTAGCTGCGATTCATTGCTGTATTTAAGCATAAGGGGTAATTCAACTCTGATGTATTCAAATCCTAATGATAATTAATACGTTTTTATTTATTGCGTGTACGATTATATGATAATTCTGCACGATATATGTTAAAACAGAGTTAATTTCTATATTACAAGTGCCAGTAAAATTGTTTTATCACTATCTTTGCACCAAAAATAGGAAATCCATGTCTACAGATATACTTAGAATAATAGAAGGTGGTCTTTCGAATGATAAAAGAAAGATTATCAATTACTCCAAACGCTTGGCAGAGAGATTAAAGGCTGAAGGTGACGAGGAGATGGCTGAGTGCATTTTGGCTCAAATAGAGGCTTCAACCAGTAGAAGCGCAGCTACTATGGATGCCATGCGTATGATACCACTGGATGCAGACAGTAAGCTGCAGATAGTTGAGGTAATACCTGAGAATAGCAATCATACAGATATTGTGCTGTCGGATGTGGTAGAGCGCCGGGTGAAGGATTTTATCAATGTGGTGAATAATTCAGATGAATTGGAGTTATCAGGTCTTGACTTACAGAAATCTCTATTGTTGTATGGTGCACCAGGATGTGGTAAAACCTCGATAGCACATTATATCAGTGAACAGACAGGCTTACCTCTCGTGGTGGCCCGCCTGGATGGTATCGTATCATCACTGCTGGGTAGCACAGCAAAGAATCTTAGAAAAATCTTTCAGTATGCCAGCAGTATGCCTTGCATTTTGTTCTTGGATGAGTTTGATGCCATAGCAAAAGCTCGTGACGATAATCACGAACTGGGCGAATTGAAACGCGTGATTAATAGTTTGTTGCAGAATATTGATGAGTTGCCTTCGTCATGTGTATTGCTTGCAGCTACCAACCATCCTGACTTACTGGATAAGGCCGTGTGGCGCAGGTTTTTTATGAAGCTGGAAGTGGAAATGCCAGATAAGGATGCCATTGTTAAGATCGTAACTTCACAATTAAGTGGATTTGATGCTACTGTAACAGATGATAGCGCAAAGATGAATATTCTTACTGACTTGTTGAAGGATTTTTCACCATCGGATATTGTGACGATGCTGAATAAGTTGAAGGTGCAGAGCGTAATCAATGGCACGAAACAGATATCATACGAACAGATTGTGGCTGCAATTTATGAGTACGACGGAAAGCATAAGAAGAAGGATGATTTTGTGAAGTACCTGAGTCAGTATGGGGTTGCCCAAACATCTATCTCTATCTTGGCAAATATCAGCGTAAGACAAGTAAGAAATATATTATCTGAAAAATAATCTAATAAAATAACGATCTAATTATTATGGCTAAAACATTACCGATCCAACAAGTTTCTTTTAGGGGAGAAAAAGACGTGTTTTTGGCTGAAGGCGGCGGTGGCGGAAAAGCACCGAAATGGGTGAATGATGAAAATATCGAGCGTAATGCGCATGAGGTGTTCACGAATCTTACAGGGATGAGTAACTATTTCGATAGAGAGCGCTCATTGCCATTGCTGACAGAAGTAATTTTAGAAGAAAAGGCTACAGCAAAATCGCATCGTCCAAGCATCAGAAAAATGTTTGACGTGAGAACAAAACGCAATGTTCTGGGATCAGCTACAGCAGGTAAACTGCTTGTAAAAATCGATTCTAAGAGTGATTATGATACAATTAAAGGTAGATTTGCAAATAGACAAATTGGCGTGAAATCTACAAGGATAGGTTTGGCTGCCATCAAGAAGATCAAGAAATATGAAGCCGAGATAGATCCAACATTGGAGGAAGGTGATACAGCAAAGGTGCAATTGGTGGATTATCTGAATGAAGAATTGAACCATCGTTCGAATTTGATGTTGAGGGATTGGTGTAGTGCAGAAGGTTTAGATGCTGAAGAATTACACTATGCCAGTGGTTTGCGATTGTTCTCAATTTCAAATATAACTCGTGATAACCTGAAGACAATAGCAACTATGGATGGAGTCCTTTCGGTAAGGAAGATGCCCACTATTGAGTTTGAAGTAGCACCAGATTTAGAAGCATCAACAATGGATGTGATGCGCCCTAAGGAAAATGTATCTTACCCAAAAGTGGGTATCATGGATTCAGGTGTTTCGGCTAATAACTATCTGGCGTCTTGGGTTTCAAATGAAGATAATATTTCTGGACTTTTGGAAACTGACCAGGCTCCTCGTCATGGAAGCATGGTGGCCAGTGTAATCAATTATGGTGATATGCTGGAAGAGAAGGAACTAACCCAGACGGGACCTTGTATGATTCAGAGCTGCATTGTTAACAGTGATCGTGTTACCGTGTCAGAAAAAGAGTTGGTGCGTTATATTAGGGAATCTATTGCTAGACATCCAGACGTGAATGTGTGGAATCTATCCCAAGGCTCAAAAACTGAAGTCGAGGATGGAAGGTTTTCGGATTTTGCCGTCGCCTTGGATAGTTTTCAAAAGCTGTATGGTGTTTTGATATGTAAATCGGCAGGTAATGTGGAGCTGGGAGATGCGCGTATCAGAATTACTCATGGAGCAGACTCTCTGATGAGTCTTGTAGTTGGAAGTATCGCGCATGCGAAAACTACTGTGAGGGATGCAGAGGTCAATCATCGAAGTCCATTTTCAAGAGTAGGACCTGGTGTGGAATTTACGGTGAAACCAGACCTTGTGCATTATGGCGGTAATATAGATACCCATATGAAGATGCTGTCGGAAATGGGAAGGTCGATTTCACTATGTAGTGGTACAAGTTTCTCAACACCTCGTGTGGCTTCTTTGGCTGCGAATTTGGCTTTTGAATTAGGAGGTAATTTTGATCCATTGCTCATCAGAACCCTTTTGATACATCATGCCGACTATCCTGAGGAAGTAACCACGGCTACTGAAAATCTGAAGAAGGAAATGGGATATGGATTGCCTGCTGGTCTCGTGGAAATGACAAAGAATGATGCAGACGAGTGCACAATGGTATTTCAACACACATTGGATAAGGGCAGGGATGTTGTATCGCTAGATTTTCCATATCCTGAAAGTCTTGTTGATGATGAAGGATATTTCTATGGAGATATTCGTGTGACAATAGTATTGGATCCGGTGTTGGATGCCAGTCAAGGAAATGAGTATTGTCAGAGTCAGGCAAGCGTGTTTCTTGAGACCTATGATCATGTGGAGCATGTAAGAATGGAAGGGACGATACGTAATGAGGCAAGAACTTCTAGTGATGCAGTGAATGTGCTGAATGCTAGTTTATATAGAGCTGCTTCGAAGAATCTTGAGCGGGCAAGTGAACGTGTGCTGATAGAAAATGCTGGTAAGTTCTCGCCAGTGAAGAAATATCATGTTGATCTTTCTTCGATGACTCCAAAGAACAAAGAGAAAGCATTGACGAGCGGACGTAAATGGGCTCTAAAATTAGAGGGGCTTTATCGCGAAGCAGCTGAGCAGTCAAGGGAACGTGATGGTATTGATATCTCACAGAGATTAGTTTTGGCGGTGACCATCACAGATCCACAGCATAAGGGTGTGGTATATTCAGAATGCATGCAGCAACTCAATGCGCGAGGTTATATCCATTCTAGTATCCTAACTCGTGCTCATGTTCAGATAGATAATGATTAACTAACTATTAGTGTTAAGGCGAATTCCTTAGCAAGTGTTACGTGTGCCTTATTTATATCGTAATTAAATGAAACAAAGAATATTCGACTTTTTCTCTCAAAGAGAGATGGATGAGCCCAAAGTTACTCCAGAGCAGATAGCAAAGCTCCCTAATATATTTCAACTAATAAAACTACACTTTTCCACTTGGAAAAATATTTCCTAAGTCATTGAAATAGAAGGATAATAAAGAAAAGACGTCAATTATTATTTGTGTATTAGCATTGATAACAATCTGATATATAATATAGTAATATTCCTTCTATGAATGCAAATATACAAAGGATTTCAGAGTTAGAGTAGCTCCTTAGTATAAAAAGGCAACCAACTGGTCGATTTAACCTCTTTTGGCCAGTTGGCTCTGGGGCAGGTATTGTCCTGACACTCCCTAGACAAGAACCATGGTGTTGATATGGTTCAGTTAATCCTCTCGCTCGTCATTTTGCACATCCTTTTCCGCATTAATCAGACTTCAATCATAGGTATGTATAATGCCCACTTTTATGATTTACTCGAAACAGGAAAGAACTGATATAGCCTTTCCATGAACCGTTCTGAAATGAACTGGCGTATTGTCCTGTTTAGCATGTTTTGTCGCACTATTGTCCGTAAGTACAATGGAAGAGAGTCCTCATAATAATAGTAAGACTATTGGCTGTATTGACAGAATATCTCATGATTGACATCTCCGAGACAATGGCCAAGATCGTGGGTGGCGATACAGAAACTGAGAAGATAATCGACATCGTGAAATTGTTGACGGTGCAGTCCAAATCCACTGATTAACATACTTTGACCCACAGCAAACACAACAAACACAATGATTTTAAGGCATATCTGCCTAGAACTATCTGATAGAAATGCGGTAATATCGCAAGTGGGAAAGTTTAGTAATATTATACTTTTTCTTTGGAGGCATCTTCTTGAAGCATAGACGCTATGATGTCTTTGGGATAATAGCATGGAATATTAGCCTTGGCTTCTGTTTTGAGAAACAATATCGTGTGTACCTTTTGCCCCTTCTTTACAAAGGGTAAGCGGCTGGCACGGCTTGTTAATTGCTCATAAATGCTCTGTGCCTCGTCGCGTTCTCGCCATTTACATTCTGCCACGAGGATGTGCTTCTTGTCAAGCGATTCAGCTACAAGGTCGAGCTCTATCTGTTCGTAGTCATTGTTGCCATCTTCTTTTAGTATGCCGCCCCACCATCGTGAGGCAATGCCATAGACTACGCCATCAATTTCATTGCCTGTCACGAAGTCGCGACAAATCTTTTCCCATACCTGACCAACGTATGTACTGAAGTCCTTACGGATAATATCCATTACGAGATTCTGACGGTCGAGTTCAATGAGGTATTTGTTGGGATTGATAAACCTGTAATAGAAGGAAAGAAAGTTGTCACCAAGACGATACAGTCCTTTCTTGCTACTCTTCGGATTGTCGCCAAATGGTATATCTTTCTCCACATAGCCTAAATTGGTCAGTATGCTGATGGGCTGAGAAAGGTTGGTCGCAGGCTGCTGCATACGACTGGCTATTTCTGAAATGCGATTCACCCCGTTGCCCACCGTAGTGAGCAAAGAGAAAGACGTGGCCGTATCACGACGCTCGTCACGAAGCAGCCGAGTTGGCTCATCGTACAGCGTGCCATAATTATTGACCAACAGATTGCGTACCGCCACTTCCAAGGTGTCGAAGTCGGCACGGAGTTCCCAGTAGCGAGGCACACCACCCCAAACGGCATATTCCTCAACAGCCTGCTGGTCGGAACAATGCAGGGTTTCTTTGATATAAGGCAAACGCAGTTGCTTCAGCTTTGGCTGCCAAGCACAGCGTTGATACAGGGGAGATTTCTCATTGAGTACCAATGAGTGCATCATTAGTTGGGAGGAACCACAAAGTATCAAGTTGTATTTCAGTTTTTTGCTATCCACCAATCGTTGAATGATGGAAGGCAGCGAAGGGTCGCTCTTGACAAGACAAGAAAATTCATCTAAACACACCGATGTGTTCTCCCCAACATATAGATTGATAGAGGTGAGTATCGTTTCCCAATCATGGTATGACACACGGTCAAATCCATCAAACGTAAAAGAGACAGTCTTAGCAAAGGAATCTATCTGCTGTTGCGTCTGTGCTTCTTCGCTCAAATGGTACACATCCTGATCGGTCAAAACACGCTTGATGAGTTCTGACTTTCCAATACGCCGCCTGCCATAAATTACGATTAGCACAGGCCGACTAAGATTCAGCGTGCGCTTGAATGTAGTGGTTTCTTCTATTCTATCAATAAATTCCATATTATCAATAATTATCTTTTCCAAACATTATGTTTTGCAAAGATAATATTTTAATCGCTATCAACACACAAAATCACCAATCATTTTAATTCTAATCAAAATTATGTTTGCGAAAGAAAATGTTTACCGAATATAATATAGGTGAAGTGAATACGGTGAATGACACTCTTCATGCAAACAATAATCCCTTTGAAAAAGCTTTTGGTTTGCACATACAGCAAGGTCATTTCCCTAAAAAACTCATTCTATCCTATAGATTCCCATATCAAAAATTAAATATTTGGTTGGCACAGTAATGTTAGTTCTATACATTACAGCATTGAGAGAGCAGATGCACTTAAGATGATGAATAAGGATAGTGAACCCTTTCAACTTTGGATTACTGGTGATGCTTACAATGAAAATTAATGCTGGTCAATAGAATAACTTAAAAACACTGTAATAGAACAAACTTTTTGCTATCTATTTGCGAAGTTAGACAAGAAATGTCTATTGTTGCAAATAAAATATTAAATGAGAGAAAATGGCAAGCATAGCAAACTGGATATATGATAAGCCTCTCAGAGGCAATTACACCTTCACACACGATGAGGTGAAGCAGGCATACTCTGATATGAGTACTGGCAGCATTGCACGGGCACTGACCAGAGAGGTGAGCAAGGGACGGATTATGTCGCCTCTGCGCGGATTCTACGTCATAGTACCAGATGAGTATGTGCTGCGTGGGGCAGTGCCACAGTCGTTTTACTTGGACGACATGATGCACCATTTGGGACGTAAATACTATGTGGCTCTGTTGAGCGCGGCAAGTTATCACGGGGCCTCGCATCAGGTCCCGCTGCGGTTCAGTGTGATGATAGAGCCTCCCGCCATGCGTGACAAGAAGGGAGAGTAGTACCTTACGCATTTTTTCTGCAAGAGCCATATTCCTGAGGCGTACTTGGAGAGACGGCAGACGCGGACGGGCTACATCAACGTGTCGTGTCCTGAACTGACGATAGTGGATTTGCTGACGTATCAGGCTAAGACAGGGAGCGTTTCGCGAGCAGCCACTATTCTGGCTGAACTGGTGGAGAAATTGGATTTCGGGCGTTTGGGGGCTGACTTCGTGAAAGAGGTACCGGTAACTAGTCTACAGCGTCTGGGCTATATTTTGGACGAGGTGCTGGAGGAAGGTAAAACGGCAGATTCGGTATATGGTCTGTTAAAGTGTTCTGGCCACGTACTCCAGTATGTACCTTTGAAGACTGGAAAGAGTAGCGAGAGCTGCCAGCGGAACGCCAAGTGGAAAATTATTGTGAACGAAACCATTGAGATTGACGAACTATGATACCAGAGCGGTATATTACGGAATGGAGTGAACAGGCCTCATGGGTAGTGAATAAATTCATCGAACAGGACTTGATAGTCTGTCGTGCGTTAGTGTCTATTTATAGCGATGCATTTCTTGCGGAGCATCTGGCGTTCCGTGGCGGCACGTCATTGGGCAAGTTGTATCTGAAGCCGCAACCCAGATACTCGGAGGTTATCGATCTGGTGCAAGTGCAAGCGGAACCCATTAAGGAGACGATAGCCCGTCTAAGGGATGCGCTGGCTTGGTTGGGCGAGCCGGTGGTGAAGCAGAAGAAGCACAACAACACGCTGGTCTTCAAGGTGCAACCGACGGATATGGATTCGGGCGAAATTCACTTGAAGGTGGAAATTAACTGCAAGGAACATTTCTGTGTTTTTCCAATGGTGAGAGTGCCTTTTGTGGTGAATAGTTCGTGGTTCAAGGGTGCTTGCGAGGTGCTGACGTATGAGTTGGCAGAGCTGACAGGAACGAAGCTGCGAGCTTTATATCAGCGGAGAAAAGGACGGGATTTGTTTGATCTGTGGAAGATTCTATCAATGCACCCCGAGTTGGATAAAGCCAAAGTGATGGAGAGCTATGAGCGTTATCTTGGTTTCACGGCATCGCACCTGCCTACCTACAAGGAATTTGTGTTGAATATGGACGGAAAGCTACAGGATGAGGAATTCTTGGCAGATACGGAAATGATTCTATGGCCAGAAGTGGAGTAGGACCCACAGGTGGCGTGGGATAAAGTGAAAACGGAGTTGGTGGAAAGGCTTAATCCTGAGGTTTGAACCTTGAAACCTGAAATATGGAAATTGAAACAAATAATTTCATAGTTGTGCGGACGATTGGACGGCGGCTGCTTTGATTCATAATTTGTTCAAACACAAAGTAGTGTTTGGAATATGCAATCTTTTAGAATCAGGTTTAGAAACAGCTCTGAAAGAAGCACAGAAATAGGTACTAAGAGGTGTTCATATGAAGGGGCGCATGACATGATAAAGCAATGAAACACTAAAGGATGGAGATATAAATGGAATAGCAGCGAAAATCAAATTGCGAAGTGCCACATCAAGCAGCTATCCTTCAGGTATCAGTCCGTCAAAAAAATGGAAACAATACTGGGCTCACGAATGCTTCTGTTTGTAATGGGAGCGTCAGGCTTACAGGCATTGCATCTTTACGGTTGAGATACGATTCGTCATAGCAGAAGAGGTATTCGCCACCATCTTCTGTCAGGATGCCAGCAAGGATTCTCTTTCAATATACCTCAGCTTGGCTCATTGTTTCTTGGTAGCCGTTAATTCGTAGTCAAATAAATCAAGTAGCTGGTTGACCTTATCCATCCTTAACGTTGGTTTACCTTGCTCCAGATTTCGTACAAAGCAAAGGCCAACTCCCGACTTCATAGCAAGATCTTCCTGGGTTAGGCCATATTCCTTTCGTAAAGCTTTTACCACTACTGACAACTTTGTCTTTTCCATACAAATTATATTATTTCGAATACAAAATTATATAATTATTTCCAAACTACATCATTTCTAATATAAAAGTATAATATTTTATATTTTTATATGGTTTCTAATATATTTTTATGAATCATTCAACGATTTAAGGGAGTTTTATTCGGTTATTTTGGACCAGCGTGTTCGATTATTGATGAAAACGATAATTTGGGAAACTGTCAGATGCATAGTTCAGAAGATTGTTTCAACAATATCATTAGAGCAACTGATTGTAGCCTGGAGTTCCCAACTTTTGACCTTTATAATCTTTTCGATTGCATCTGACACGAGCAATCACGTGAATGGTTTTGCCATTCTGGACTCAAACAACAAGGAAATCAACGCCTTGACCAATTTTTCTTTTCAGTTCTTTGTCGTCTTCAAGCAACTGCTTCATTCCTTCTGGACATCATATCTGTTTTGAAATGCTTGTCCGGTTGGCGTGTCATAAATGTTTGGTGGTTTTATTGTTTTTCTTCTGCTTCAGGATGTCTTTCTCTATGCTGGGCAGCGAAGCCACAAATTTCTCAAAACGCACCTTTCCCATGCGTTTGTAGAGTGCACGGCCCAACTGATAGACTTTCGTCTGCAACAGTTCGGGCATATAGCCGTCTGGATTTGTGTCTGCTTTGCAGGCATTCTTGATGGCATCAAGCATCAATGGCAGGTACTTAATGTAGTAATAGCCGCCTTTTTCTTGTTTGTCGAGTGCCTGTTTGGCATCATTGGCTGTCCGAATACCTAGGTCTGTCAAATCAGTCCGCTTATGAAACAGAAGCCAAATCTCAATGCAGGGATTGCTGATGACCAAATTCCAGTTGCCTTTCTGGGCGCAAAAAGCATGTAGTTCCTCTATCTGCTCCTGTGGCCAACGGTCAACATCAATGACGCACCAAAGAGAGTCGCCGTCCTCAGCGCTCAACTGATTCTTGCTGATATACGCTTTGACCTTCTCCAGGACTTTCGAGGGCGAAGAGGCATTCCGTTTTTCAGATACTTTTTCTTCGTCTGAAGCCTCTGGCTCAATGATGTCAACCTTGATACGGTCTATACCGTCAAAAAGCCTGAAATAGTCGGGTTCACGCTCTGTTCCCTCAGTTGCAATGGCAAACAGAGAATAGTCGCGAACTTTCTCTTGGGGGACTTCCCTCGTATAACCTCTGACTTTGAATCCCATATCACTCCCAGTTTAATTCATTCAAACGTGCCAGGAAAGGAATGGCGCCGAAGCGTCCGTTGAGATAGCCCTTCTCCAAATCCAAGTCAGCACGGGGCTTGAACTCGTCAAGCGTGTAGAGGTGGGTGTTCTGCGTTTCGCGGTCTTTCTCTGCAAACCAAATCTCGTCGTTGCGGAACACCTGTCCGTCAAGCAGCCCCGCATCATGGGTCGTGAAAATCAACTGGCCCTTCATGTTCTTGTCAGTGATAATACGCGAGACCAACGCCCGTACCAGCGTTGGGTGCAGGCTACGGTCCAGTTCGTCGATAACGTATGTGCATGCCTCGCTCTTGACATTCTGTACCATCGGTACGAAGTCGAAAATGCGTTGGGTGCCGTCCGACTCTTCCTTCAATTCGAAATCATAGAGGCTGTCGTTCACCTTGTGCAGTGCCTTCACGCGACGCGCGAAATACTTATTGCCTTTTCGGCGTACGCTGACAGTAAAGGCGCCAGAGTCTATCACCCCTCCCAGCCCCTTCGGCGAACGGGAAAGCTGCTTGACAAAGCCATCCACGCCATTCACCAGTTCAGGCCATTCCGAAATGCTCTGCTTGAACGACTCAATATCCTCGTCTTTCAAGGTTAGTTCATTGATGCCGAGATCCAAAGCAGAAATGAGTGCTTCGGACTGTGATCTGAATCCTTTGTCAGAATACCTGTCATCGAAAATGGATGTCGAACGGGTCTTTGGGAAGATGACATGCAACTGGTTTTTCAGCCATAAAAAAGCATCTTTCATCTGGCTGTTCTTTACAAGATCGTGTTTGGAAAGCATCAGTTCATTACCTTTCAAAAGGTTGTCCTCCAGCAGCGAAACCAATATTCTGTTCTTTGCCTCGTCCCTCTTGTCCGCTGCCAGTTTGATGTTCGTCTTACCATTCTGCACATTGTATTTGCGTTCAAACACACACACTGGTTTCTTAACGGTAGAATACAGCCACTCTTCTATACAAAGATTATCACGATAACTCACCCCGTATGAATACTGGTTAGATTCTGTTCCAAACTCCACTTCAATGGATACAGGCATTTTGGAGTCATTGTACTTGTTGGCATCCCAGAAGGCAGTGTGAGGCAGACTGCCCTTTACTACCATCGCCTGGAGACGGCCAAGGGCCTTTACCAGACACGACTTACCTGCACCGTTGGCACCATAAATGACAGCCGTGCGCAACACATTGGCTCCATGACCTTGGCTGTGGACGTGCCAGTCCATCCTACGAACATTGGACGACGGCAACATACAAAACTCCGTTTCCTGTCCGTATGACATAAAATTCGTTGCAACTATCCTGACAAGCATATAGAATCATTTTAAATTTGGCGTAAAGTTACGAAATTTTCGTCACAGAAGAACATTTTCCCAATACTTTTTGAATTGTTTAACTATTTTATACGGAAAACTCATTTTTGTTGAGGCTGCCTTTTTACTGCCAAGGTAGTCAAATTTATGTCTTTTGTGCGACAATTTCTCAAAATAGGTTTGAAGCAGCACCGTTGACTGTATCTTGCTCTTTTCAGGTTTCCTCAAGCATTGTCGCTGTACCTTTGTGCCTCTTTTTATGGGAGCAGCAGCCGTACATTCGCAAATGCATCAATTATGGCCACATGGCTTTTTTGAGGTTGAAAAGTACCAAGTCCATTAGCTGTAGAATGGAATTACATAGATGGACATAAGGCTAAATCATTATTTCTCATTCAAGTTTCAAATTTATCGTTTGTTCACAAGTATTTCCATGCTAATTGCATCCATTAATCTATCTTTGCAGAAAAAATAATGATTACATCATGTCTGACAGTATTATCGTGTACGGTTCAAAGTATGGCTCGACCCGCCGGTATGCAAAGGAATTGGGCAAAATGACGGATTGGGATGTCGTGGACTACTGCCACGTGAAGCATCTCAATTCATACAGAAAGATTGTTTACTTAGGTGCCCTCTTTGCCGGAGGCGTGCTGGGATTGAAGAAAACTCTGGCCAAGGTGACAGATTTCGAGGGAAAGCGGATAGCCGTCATCACCGTGGGGATCACCGACCCTCGTGACAAGGCCAACGTGGAATGCATCAGGGAGGGAATCCGAGAGCAGGTGGCAGAGGAACTATTTGACAGGCTCTCCCTCTTTCATCTTCGTGGAGGTATCGACAGATCGAAGCTGAATCTGAAGCACCGTATCATGATGTATATGGTGCACCGTCAGATTAAGAAATTGCCAGAGCAAGAGATGACACCGGAAAATCGGTTCTTCATGGCTACCTATAATAAAAAGGTGGACTTCGTGGATTTCAACAGCCTGGTGCCTGTCAGAGACGCTCTCCAACTGTGGTGAGTTCAAAATTGCCACCGTAAAAAATCATATTAACGTCTGTTACGTTTTGTCCAGTTTTTAGAAGTGACCTTGAAATAAGGCCATCGCTTTTCCGACCCGGCCAAACATAATGCTGAATCATGACCTGAGACCCTGGTAGGCAAAAGTTGTCTGCAAACATCATGCTTATCCCCTCACCGCCGGTGCAATACCCACTGTCAACCGCCACATTTCCCATGAGGCTCTCACGCTCCCATAGGGTTCGTCCTGAATTTTTCCAGAAGTGTTTTTGTATTTTATTCTATTTTTAAAGTCTTTGTAACTTCTACTGACTATCTTTGTGCCATTTATTAACCATCCAAGCATGAAGAGCTCAAAGAAACTTTCCCTTGTCCATGGGGTACGGCGGCTGGCCTACCTCCTCCTCTTGTCCGCATGCCTCCTCGCCTGTTCGTCTGAGGAGAACGGTACAATGCCCGGCACCCCCCTTTCTTTCACGACACTGGTCTATATGATGGCCGACAACTCCATGGATTCACAGGTGGATTATGCGGTCGGTCAGCTCAAGCAGGGAATGAAAAGCAAGGACGTGGGCAACACGGTGATCTATCTCGACCGGCAGGATGCTTCACCACGGCTGTTCCGCATTTCAAGGCAGGGAGAAGAAATACCCCTTAAAGACTATCCAGAGGAGAACTCGGCCAAGGCGGAAACGCTGGTGCGTGTCATTGGTGAGACTAAGCAGCTTGTCCCTGCCGACCATTTCGGGCTTGTGCTGTGGGGACATGCC
>QWBY01001538.1_pt1 | contig 13931 bp, 10 predicted proteins | sample 1972471 | NCBI WGS metagenome assembly QWBY01 (sample SAMN09866722, study PRJNA288562) | Human gut metagenome isolate term6_stool, whole genome shotgun sequencing... | reverse complement strand
CAATGTAATTTTACCTTCTTTCATAGCTTTAATAGAATACCAAAAAGAGACAAAACCTCAAGTGAATCTTAAGGAGACATTATCACAAGTTAATAACAGAATAAGAAAAAAAGACTTGCAATTATAAAAGTTATATGATAATATTAAAAACGGTTCTGCTACAGAACTAGAAAACAATGGCCCCGTGGTCAAGCGGTTAAGACATCGCCCTTTCACGGCGGTAACACGGGTTCGATTCCCGTCGGGGTCATTTATCATTCGGACAACAGAAGTATTGTTGCGAAAAGAATGATAAAACTATGCATATTATTTTACTATGTGTAGTATATATATGAATAAGGCGCAGTAGCCAAGTGGTAAGGCGTGGGTCTGCAACACCCTGATTCACCGGTTCAAATCCGGTCTGCGCCTCTTGAGAGATCCCGAAAGACTAATGTTTTTCGGGATTCTTTTTTGCAAAAGGCGAGCGGCACAACTGTCTTGTCATTTGTAAACTCAAGTGTTATAATGAGCATCACGACAGAAACAAAGGCGTATGGATTTCATGCGGGAAAGGGTATACGAATGACGATTAGAGAAGAGATCGAACAGTTGAAGAAGGAAAAAAACGCGGTCATACTGGCGCATTATTATGTAAGACCGGAAGTTCAGGAAATTGCAGATTATATCGGCGATTCTTTTTACCTGAGCAAGGTGGCAGTAGAGTTGGAGGAGCAGACGATTGTGTTCTGCGGCGTTTCGTTTATGGGCGAAAGTGCGAAAGTGCTGAATCCTCAGAAGACGGTTCTTATGCCGGATGCAAAAGCGGACTGTGCGATGGCGCATATGGCAGATGAGGAGACGATCCGTGCGATGCGGAAGAAGTATGATGATCTTGCGGTTGTCTGCTATATTAATTCAACGGCAGAACTGAAAAGATTATCGGATGTATGCGTAACTTCGGCAAATGCGGTTCGGATTGTAAAGGCACTTCCTAACAAAAACATTTTCTTTATTCCGGATAGAAATCTGGCGCATTTTGTGGCGGAGCAGACGCCGGAGAAGAATTTTGTATACAACGAAGGATATTGTCCGATTCACGAGACGGTAAAAATAGAGGAATTAAAGCAGGCGAAAGCGGAGCATCCGGAAGCGGAAGTGCTGACGCATCCTGAATGTCCGAAGTCGCTTCTTGATCTTTCGGATTATATCGGAAGCACGTCCGGCATTATTGATCGTGTGGGAAAGAGCGACGCTGAGGAATTTATCATCTGCACGGAAAACGGTGTGAGATATGAGCTTGAAAAAAGATATCCGAATAAAAAGTTCTATTTTACAAAAACAGAACCGGTCTGTGAAGATATGAAAATGATCACTCTGGAAAAGATCGCTCATGTTTTGAGAACAGGTGAAAATGAAGTTCAGATGGACGAAGCTCTTCGTGCCGAATCAAAGAAACCGTTGGAAAAGATGCTTGATCTGGCAAAATAACAGGTGAAAATGAAAGATATAATTAAGGAATAGTAAGGTAAGATTAGGGGCGCTAAGGGAAGTGGATATGGAAAAAATAAAAGAAAAACAAGATCAGGTCGATGTGGTCATTGTCGGAACAGGAGTCGCAGGATTATTTGCGGCATTGAATCTGCCGCGTGATTTTAAAATTATGATGATTACCAAAGCGGATCTGGAGAGCAGCGATTCATTTTTGGCACAGGGCGGAATCTGCGTTTTGCGCGATGAAAGTGATTATGACAGTTATTTTGAAGATACGATGCGTGCGGGGCATTATGAGAACCGAAAAGAATCGGTCGATATTATGATCCGCAGTTCGCAGGAGATCATCAGGGAACTGATCGGGTACGGCGTTGAATTTGAACGCAGGACAGAGCATAGTGATGATGTCATCGGTGACAGTGATATTTCTCGTACATATGAGTATACAAGAGAAGGGGCGCATTCAAGTCCGAGGATTTTATTTCATGAGGATATTACAGGAAAAGAAATTACGGGAAAACTTTTGGCGCGGGTGAAAGAGCTTGACAATGTAGAGATTTTTGAATATACGACAATGACGGATATTATAGAGGAAGGCGGAGTATGCAGAGGCGTTGTCATGCAGGAACAAGACGGAACGAGCCGGGCAGTTCGCTCAGCGTATACGATCGTTGCAAGCGGCGGAATCGGAGGATTGTACCGTCATTCCACAAATTTTCCGCATTTGACGGGAGATGCTCTTGAAATTGCGAAAAAACACGGAATCAGACTGGAACATACCGATTATGTTCAGATTCATCCGACAACGCTTTATTCTAAGAAGCCGGGGCGGAGATTTCTGATTTCGGAATCAGTGCGGGGAGAAGGAGCTGTTCTGCTTGATAAAGAGGGAAATCGTTTTGTAAATGAATTGCTTCCGCGGGATGTCGTTACAAAAGCGATTCGCGAACAGATGGAAAAAGACGGAACAGATCATGTGTGGCTGTCTATGGAGAATATAGGAACAGAGTCGATATTGAGTCATTTTCCGAATATATACAGACGTTGTAAAGAAGAAGGGTACGATGTGACGAAAGAGCCGATTCCGGTTGTTCCGGCTCAGCATTATTTTATGGGAGGCATCTGGGTGGACAGCGATAGTCAGACTTCTATGGAACGGTTATTTGCGGCAGGAGAGACGAGCTGCAACGGAGTTCACGGAGCAAATCGTCTGGCAAGCAATTCTTTGCTGGAAAGCCTTGTGTTCGCAAAAAGGGCGGCGCAGAAGATCGGAAGAGAAAAAACGGATACCGCCGCAAAGCAGGCGGGAGAGAACGAAAAAAGGAGTGGAAACGTGAATAAAATTACAATGAAATTACAGGCCGATCATTTGATCATGGAGGCATTAAAAGAAGATATTTCAAGTGAAGATGTCAGTACAAACGCAGTGATGAAAGAAGCCGTTCCGGGAGAGGTTGACCTGATCTGCAAAGAGGACGGGATTATTGCTGGACTGGACGTATTTTCAAGGGTGTTTGAACTTTTAGATGAAAATACGAAAACAGAGCTTTACTGTAAGGACGGAGATGAGGTAAAATCAGGACAGCTTATGGGAAAGGTGAAGGGCGATATCAGAGTGCTTCTTTCCGGCGAGCGTGTGGCTCTTAATTATCTGCAAAGAATGAGCGGGATCGCAACATATACACATTCTGTGGCAAAACTTCTGGAAGGTACGAAAACGAAACTTTTAGATACGAGGAAAACGACGCCGAATATGCGTGTTTTTGAGAAGTATGCAGTTACGACAGGCGGCGGATATAATCACAGATATAATCTGTCGGACGGAGTTTTGCTGAAGGATAATCACATCGGAGCGGCAGGAGGAGTTGCACAGGCTGTAAAAATGGCGAAGGAATATGCGCCGTTTGTCCGCAAGATTGAGATTGAAGTGGAAACTCTCGACATGGTAAAAGAGGCTGTAGAGGCAGGCGCAGATATTATCATGCTTGATAATATGACGACAGAAGAAATGCAGGAAGCAATCAGAATCATTGACGGAAGAGCTGAAACGGAATGTTCGGGAAATGTAACGAAAGAGAATATTGCACGTCTGACAGGTCTTGGCGTTGATTATATTTCAAGCGGAGCTTTAACACATTCTTCTCCGATACTTGACATTTCGATGAAAAACCTGCATCCTGTTAAGGAGGATGTCAGATGACAGGCTCTGACAGAAGAAAACAGATTGTAGATCAGATCAGAAACAGCACGACGCCTGTTGCGGGGAAAGTTTTGGCGGCGGCATATGACGTAAGCCGTCAGGTGATCGTGCAGGACATAGCGCTTATACGGGCAGCCGGATATGATATCATCTCTACGAACAGGGGATATATTATCAATGAGCCGGCAGCAGTAAGCCGTGTGTTCAAAGTGAAGCATACAGATGCGCAGGTTGAAGAAGAGCTGACAGAGATCATCGATCTGGGCGGGATCGTGCGCAATGTGATGGTCAACCACAGAGTTTACGGGCATATGGAAGCTGAGATCAACATTACATCCCGCAGAAAAGTGACGGAATTTATGGATGATATTCAGAACGGAAAGTCGAGTCCGCTGAAAAATATTACTTCGGATTATCATTACCATAAAGTAGAAGCTGACAGTGAAGAGACATTGGATCTGATTGAGGATATGTTGAGAAATAAGGGATTTCTTGTGGAGGATCGCGGTTAGATCATTGAAAGCGAATACGGGCAGAGGTTGGAAGATGAAAGAAATTTTTGAGTTGCTGAAACAAGTTTTAAACAGAGAATTTATCCGTGCGGTGCTCAGCAATCCGAGGACGAAGGACGGCGTCGTGAAAGCGAAAGTCCGTCCTCTTGAGAAAAACGGCGATTTCATGTTTCAGGTAGAAAAGTTTACGAAGACGCAGGCGTTTCATGAAAACATAAACTGCAAAGATGCAGCGGAAATACTGGCAGGTCATATGGAAAATTTCCGGCAGATGCAGATCGAGACTGTTCAGGCGGAATATACGGTTCTTGTGAGCAAGAAAGGAAAAATTTCGATCAAGCGGAAAAACCGAAAAAGCGCGGCGCCTCCGGCAGAGCTTTCACATGACAGGAAGAAACGCTATATATTAGAAGAAGGAACTTTTGTTCCGTTTTTAAATGATCTCGGAGTTATGACAGAAGAAGGGAAGATCGTTCGGACGAAAACGGATAAGTTTCGCCAGATCAACCGTTTTCTTGAATTTATAGAAGATATCCTTCCACAGCTTGACAAAGGACGTGAATTGACAATTCTCGACTTCGGCTGTGGAAAATCATACCTTACGTTTGCGATGTATTATTATTTGAAAGAACTGAAAGGGTTTGACATTCATGTGATCGGACTCGATCTGAAGGAAGATGTGATTCGCCGGTGTAGCGGACTTGCAAAAAAATATGGGTATGAGAAACTGCATTTTCTCGTAGGAGATATTGCGGATTATGAAGGAGTGAACGAGGTGGATGTCGTCGTGACGCTTCATGCATGTGATACGGCGACAGATTATGCGCTTGCAAAAGCGATCGGTTGGAATGCCAAAGTATATTATCGGTTCCGTGCTGTCAGCACGAAGTGAACGGACAATTCGCGAAAGCGGATAAGACGCAGTGTTATGACGGATGTCTGGATCCGATCATGGATTACGGACTTTTGAGGGAGAGGTTTGCGGCGCTTGTGACGGACGGATTGAGAGCAAAATATTTAGAAACTGCGGGATATGATACGCAGGTACTTGAGTTTATCGATATGGAGCACACTCCGAAAAATATTTTGCTTCGGGCGGTCAGAGCGGATGAGAAAAGAGTTACGAAAAAAAGCGCGGGAACAGCGATTGAAAAATGTGAACGTTTTTTGCAGATAGAGCCGACGTTGGGGAGATTGTTGGCAGATAAAGGGGAGAATTACAAAGAATGAAGAAAAAAATAATGAAAGCAGGTATTTTGATCGTTGTTTTTTGTGCCGCGGTCATTATTTCAAGCCTTGTGATCAACAAAGATGTGTCGGATGAGGCCGCCGACATGGGGGCTGCATCTCTGCCTGAGATTTCTTTTTATGTCGGAGAAACAGAAGTGAATCCGCTTTTTGGTTATGTAAACAAGATGGAGATACCTGCTGTACGTGATACGATCACTCCGCTTAAAAGCGACGGTTCATTGACTGTAAAAGTAGAAAAATACGGAAATAAGATCGATAAACTTAAATATGAGGTATATTCGCTTGACGGAACGAAGAAACATGCAGAAGGCAAAGCGGATATAGTGAAAGAAACTTCGCAGGCAGAACTGGACTTGAAAGGGATCTTGTCATCGGAAGAGCCGGAGGCTGTTTTGAAAGTGACGCTTGATACGCCGCTGTCTCAAAACGGAAAGACGGCGGGATATTATACCCGCATTGTACGACCGAAAGAAGTCACGACTGATCAGTGCCTTGCATTTGCAAAAGATTTTCATACAAAAGCGTTGAATAAAGAAGCGACAGAGGAACTTACGGCATATTTAGAGCCGGATGAAAAGAGCGATAATACGACATATCAAACGGTAAATATTCATTCAGATATTACGCATATACAATGGGGAGATATGAAGCCCTCCGTGATCGGAGATGTGGAGTGGGATATAAAAGAAAGTAATACGGTATATACTTCTATACTCGCAAAATATAAAGTTTCCTGTACGGACGAAGAGGGAGCGGAAAGCATCTATAACGTGAAAGAGTTTTTCCGGGTGAGATTTCTCGTAGATACGATCTATTTGCTCGACTATAACCGGAATATGGAACAAGTATTTGACGGAAGAGAAAGTGATTTTGATGAAAACGGAATCATACTTGGCATTATTCCGAAGGATATTTCCTATGAGATCAATAAAGACCAGACTTCCGCCGCGTTTGTGCAGGCTGGTGAATTATGGCTGTATGAGTCGAAAAAAGGAAATCTGACAAAAGTATTTTCCATGCCAGATCAGGAAGGCAGAGATACGCGGGGAGAGAATGATCAGCATGCGGTGCGTGTGATCGGCATTGATAATAAAAATAATATTACGTTTGCCGTTTACGGGTATATGGCGCGCGGCAGCCACGAAGGCGAGGTCGGCGTCGGCATTTATTATTATGATGCGGCTGAAAATAAGATTGAGGAAAAGGCATTTATTACAAGTACGAAATCGTTTGCCATCGCAGAAGATGAGCTTGGTAAGATGGTATATTATAATCAGAGTACTTCCCTTTTGCACGTTCTTGCAGACGGAACTTTATATCGGATCGATCTGAAGAAAGATGAGAAGAAAGTGCTTGCGGAGAATCTTACTGACGAACGGTATGCCGTTTCAGATGACGGTCATCTTATGGTGTATCAGACCGGAGGGAAAACAGATAAGTCCGCGACGCTTCATATAATGAACTTAAAGAGCGGAGAGGATTATACGATCAAAGCGGAAGATGGGGAAAACCTGCGCCCTCTTGGGTTTATCAACGGAGATTTTATATATGGAAAGGTAAATCCTGCCGATACAGGGATCACGGTATCAGGCGAAGAGATCACACCGATGTATGAAGTGCAGATCAGAAACTCTAAGAATAAAGAAGCTGCGCAGTATAATTTCACAGAACAAAGTATTTATACGACGGATGTGCTCATCGACGGGAATCTGCTGACTTTTAACCGCGTTATAAAAGACGGAGAAACATATAATTCCACAAAGCAGGAATATGTTACGAACAATGAGGAACGTAAAGAGTCGAAGATTGTTTTTGAAACATATGTATCGGAAAACACAGGAAAACAGATGCGTTTTACATTTGCGGACGGAGTGAAAAAGAAACAAAAACAGAATGAAAAACCGATATATCAGCCGGGCAAAAAAACGCTGACGATTGAGCTGAAAGGGAAAGAGAAAGAAGAAAAATATTATGTTTACGGCATGGGAGAACTGGCGGCTGTCTATAACAAAGCAGGGTATGCGGTTCAAAAGGCAGAGCAGGTTTCGGGAGTTGTAATTTCTTCCGAGCAAAAATATGTATGGGAGAAAGGAAACCGGGATCTTGTTTATTCAACAGAAGCAGGTAAGTTTCAATGTGAAGAAGGAGAAAGTTCTCTTGATGCGTGTGAGCGTTATATGGAACAGTATCATGCACAGCGGCTTGATCTGACAGGCTGTTCTCTCGATCAGATGTTATATGTGATCAATCGCGGGTGTCCGATGATCGCGATATTGGAATCGGCACATGCGGTGCTTTTGACAGGATATACGATGACGGATATCACATATGTAGATCCGAGTACAGGAGAATCATATACAGTCGGCATGAGCGAAATGGAAAATATGACAGAAGCAGGCGGAAACACATTTATCGGATACATCAGATGATAAAAGGAGAACTTTCCTCAGGAAGTTGATTGGCGCGGCACATACCGGAAAGGTAAATATAAGTGATAAAAAATATCCGTGGGATGCGAAAAACGTATCTCACGGATATTTTTTGTATCGTATGTTAGCAGCGCTTCAGATGTTTGGCCGCAATAAGCGCGGAGTGCGTTTTGCGAATGACGCAAGCTGAACTGCCGCATGCTTTAGAATATTTTATGATATGGAAGGTTTAAATAAAACCCCTTTATATTTATTCAGTGCTGTGTACAGTATCATTCCGAGAACTCCGCAGGAGATCACTTCCCCCAGACCTACTGTCAGCATCATAAACGGGATCGGAAGAGGAACTGCATAACCGTATTTTAAAATAAACGGAACGATGAGCGCGTTTGCGATGATCGGAGGAACCGGCGCTAAATATTTGCTTTTATTGCGAAGCTGCCATGTAAATAAAGCTCCGATCAATGTGGCGATGCTTCCGAAAATAATATCCGGCAAGATTGCTCCGCCTAATATGTTGCTGATAAGACATCCTAAAAATACTCCGGGAATTCCCGCAGGTGTGATTGCGGGCAGAATTGTCAGCGCTTCCGAAAAGCGGATCTGCACTTCTCCGAATGCAAAAGATGCGCCGAGCATAGTCAGTACGACGTAGATTGCGGCGATCATCGCCGCCTGTGCCATGAAAAGCACTTTGCTTTGTTGAGTTGTTTTCATTTTTCAATTCTCCTTTAGTTTTGTTTTACGTGTGGAAGGTCACGAACACACGATTCATTTTCCGCGAAACAATGAGCCATGTGGAGGTGCTTGCACATCCATTTGGCGAATGTCGCGAGAGTCAAATACCGCAGGTATTTGGCTTACGCCGGAAATCGGCGAAACCCTTGTAAGACCTTATTTTTCGGGTTTTTGTAACATGGGTTAGTATAGCACGGAGAGCGTTGGAATTCAAGCCGTCCCCAGCATTCTGTTAGTTAATTTTCCAATCATCAGCATCTAATGTAAAAGAGGTATCAAAAGTGCATACCATTGGTAGAATTAATAAAAGCATATATAGTTGTATAACCGAAGATATCGTAACGGATGAAGTTATTATTACAGATAATCAGCTTCAGCATATTTTGGATAGACACCCAGAAGTATATAAAGAAGTTACAGATTATTTGAATGATATCATATCTGCCCCGGATTTTATTATTAAAGATAACAATACAATACATTGTTGGCAACAAATTGTACCGCCCCCAAAAAAACTTAGACCTAAAAGGACGTTATTATGAAGTCCTTGCCCATCAACTTTCCGAGGTGAATCTTTTCGTTAGTGCCATCAATCCCAAACTTTGGAATGTTCATTCTGGCATTGCTGACATTCGTATTTACGTTTATCAGATAGTGCTTTAAGGCATAGAAAACCACCCTCTAAACTTTGACCGGTTTCAGGGTGGTGATTCTATTACAATCTTGTCGAGGTCAACCCCCTTGTGGGCGGTTGTTCCTTTTATGTCTTTAATATAGTATATCCATCAGAGCGATACAAGGGCTATTCAGATTTTACTATAGAAAGTCGGTACGTTTTGTGGTGATCTTCAGAAGGGAGATTCTTAAAGACCTCTTCGTCTATAATCAGATTTGTCCAATCATTCGTCAATATTTCCCCATCAAATAGAGTTACTCTTATGAAATCTGGTAATTTATAAATATCGTCAGTAGTATACTGTCGTTTTGGAGTGGGAATAGTAACACATCCTTTCATGGTGATAGTGTTGCCGGATCATTCTTTAGGAATCGGTCGTGCAAAGTTATTGAAATGTAAAAAAAGAAATGATACGCTGTGTACATTGAAGGTATTTATATGATGACAAACAAGTGCGGGGAAACATTTTTATAATGTTTTCTGTCTGAGTAAAGTGAAAGGAATGGATGGATTTATGGAAATTGTGGCGGCGATTGATTCGTTTAAAGGGAGTATGACTTCGGTACAGGCGGGAAAAGCCGCCGCAAAGGGAATTCATAAAGTTGATCCTGAAGCAAAAGTGCATGTCAGACCGCTGGCAGACGGAGGCGAGGGGACAGTGGAAGCGTTGGTGTCCGGTATGAACGGAACGATACGGAAAGTTTCTGTAACCGGACCGATCGGAAAAACGGTTGTGTGCGAGTATGGTGTGATCGAGAATACAGGTGGAAAAACAGGAGAGAAAACAGAAGAGAAAACAGCGGTCATTGAGATTGCGAAAGCGGCAGGGCTGACTCTTCTTTCAGAGGAAGAACGAAATCCGTTGTATACGACAACTTACGGTGTGGGAGAAGTGATAAAAGACGCTGTGCGAAACGGATGCAGGAAATTTATTGTCGGGATCGGAGGAAGCGCGACAAACGACGGGGGAGCAGGAATGCTTCAGGCTTTGGGTTTTGGCCTGCTGAAGGAAAACGGGGAACAGATTCCGATTGGGGCAAGGGGTCTGGAAGAACTGGCGGAGATTACAGATGATAACGTGATCCCTGAACTTGCGGAATGTAAATTCAAGATTGCCTGTGACGTAACGAACGTATTGTGCGGAGAGACAGGAGCAAGCGCTGTGTACGGTCCGCAGAAAGGCGCGGATGAAGAGATGACCGAAAGGTTAGATCGTCTTCTCTTTTCTTATGCGTCTTTGGTGAAGAAAAAGATTCCGAAAGCAGATTCTATGTATCCGGGTACGGGGGCGGCAGGCGGTTTGGGATTTGCATTTCTTACATTTATGGATGCACAGTTGGAATCCGGTATCCAGATTGTAATAAAAGAAACAGGCTTGGAGCAGGAAATTGCAAAGGCTGATCTTGTGATTACCGGGGAAGGGCGTATGGACGGACAGACCGCTATGGGAAAAGCGCCGATCGGGATTGCAAAGATTGCGAAGAAATATGGAAAACCGGTCATTGCATTTGCCGGGGCTGCTGCGCGTGACGCCGGAGCATGCAATGAGCAGGGGATCGATGCATTCTTTCCGATATTAAGAGAGGCGGTTTCTCTTGAAGCGGCAATGAAGCGGGAAAATGCGGAGGCAAATATGGAAGCGGCAGTTGAGCAGGCATACCGTTTGTGGAGATTATGACCGGCTGTGCATAAAAGAAAATTTCGTAAAATGCTCGGGTCTTTTGCGGTGTTTGTGATATAGCAGCCTGTCAGGAGGGCAGATTTACAAAAATAGAAAAATTATGTTAAAATGATAAAAATAAAGGGACAGGGACAATGTTTTATGTAGTTTGAAAACTGTCAAATCTAAATATGTGGAGAAAAAGTATGAAGTGGATGATCGCGTCAGATATACATGGTTCGGCTGTGTATTGTGGACAGATGCTTGAGGCGTATCGAAGAGAAAAAGCGGACAGACTCCTTCTTTTAGGAGATCTTTTATATCATGGGCCCCGCAATGATCTGCCGAAAGGCTACGCCCCGAAAGAAGTGATACGGATGTTGAATGAAGTCAAGGAGGAACTGCTCTGTGTGAGGGGAAACTGTGAAGCCGATGTAGACCAGATGGTTTTAGAGTTTCCGGTCATGGCAGATTATTGTGTACTGCAGCTTGAGGATACAGGCGTGGTTTTTGCATCCCACGGACATGTGCACAATCCTCAGTGTATGCCTCCGCTGAAGAACGGAGATATTTTGCTGAACGGGCATACGCATGTGCCTGCCTGTGAGAAAATAGCGGATGAGAACGGAAATGAGTATATGTATCTGAACCCGGGATCGGTTTCGATTCCGAAAGAAGGTTCTTCCCACAGCTATATGGTTTATGAAAAGGGAACATTTACGTGGAAAAATATGAGTGGGGAGGTATACAGAGAATGGAAGAAAGATTCGCGCTTTTAATTGATGCGGATAATGTGTCCGCAAAATATATTAAACCGATCTTAGATGAACTGTCGAAATATGGAAATGTAACATATAAAAGGATCTACGGAGACTGGACCCGTCCGAACAGCGCGGGGTGGAAGGAAGAACTTTTGCAGAACTCTATCACTCCGATCCAGCAGTTTAGTTATACTTACGGAAAAAATGCAACTGACTCGGCAATGATCATTGACGCTATGGATATGCTGTATGCGAGCGAACTCGAGGGGTTCTGTCTTGTTTCAAGCGACAGCGATTTTACAAGGCTTGCAAGCAGGCTGCGGGAGAGCGGGAAGCGTGTGATCGGAATGGGAGAGGCGAAAACGCCCCTGCCGTTTCGTAAGGCATGCGAGATCTTTACGGAACTGGAACTTCTTTTGGAAGATAATATGATGGGCGTTTCCGAGAGGGAGGAAAAAACCGTTTTCCATACTGTAAGTGGAAAAGAATCGAAAAAAATGATTTCGGCTACGAAAGAACAAGTGGAAGAAGCGGTCGTTAAGATTATTACGGAGAATAAAAACAATGACAGAGAGACGGGACTTGGCGAAGTCGGGAGCAGGCTTGTCAAGCTATATCCTGATTTTGATGTCCGCCGCTATGGTTATAGTCTTTTGTCCAAATTTTTGGAAACGCTTCCTCGTTTAATGCTCATTCAGGAGGGAACAAAAGTATCTGTAGCGCTCAATGAAGATAAGAGCAGAAAAGAAATGGTAGAAGAATATATTTTGTATCAGATCGAAGCAAGCGGGGAATCAGGAATCCCATTGAGCGCTTTGGGCAATCGGATCAGACTGAAATTCGCGGATTTTAAAGTGAGAGATTATGGTTATTCACAATTTAAGCAATACATTCAAAGCTTTCCGGAAGTGGAACTTCAAGGAGAAGGAGAAAGGACGAAAGCGGTGTATGCGCCGGTCTTGTAACATGACAGGCTTTCGTTTATAATAGCCGTGTAACAAAAGAGTTGATAAAAGCCGATATGCCCCTGCAATATGGGCGGCGTAAAGTTGGGAGTGGAAACAGATGATAAAAGTAAAAGAATACAGAGGTCATATAAGAAACTGGGAAGAACTTTGCGAAAGACTGGATATTCCTCTTGATCTGACAAGGGAAGAGCGTGAGGAACAGATCCTTGTGAAGGCATATGAAACATGGGGAAATGAGATGGCAGATCACATGCACGGGATGTTTGCCTTTGCCCTGTGGGATGAAGCGGAAGAGAAACTGTTTTGCTTAAGAGATCAGTTTGGAACAAAACCGTTTTATTATTACGAAACGGCGGACGGAAAACTGCTTTACGGAACAACGATCCGAAAGATTATGGAACAGCCGGGATTTGTAAAAGAATTAAACGAAGAGATGCTTCAGCTTTATTTAAGCCTTACTTATGTGGCGGGCGAAAATACATTTTTCCGCGGTCTGAAAAAGCTGCTTCCGGGCCGGTATCTTGTATGGCAGAACGGAAAGCTTACGATAGAGCGTTATTGGATGCCTCAGTTTCATCCGGACAATAGCCGTACACTGGAGCAGTGGGCAGATGAGATCCATACGACGATAGGCGAGATCATGCCGGAAGTAAAAACAAAAGAAGAGTATGCGGAGTCATTTTTATCAGGCGGCGTCGATTCGTCTTACGTTTTGGCAATGTCGGATGTAGAGACGACAGATTCGTGCGGATATGACGAGGAACGCTTTGACGAATCGGGTCTGGCGAAACAGACGGCTGATATTTTGGGAAGAAAAAATCTTCGATGCCGGATCACTCCGGAGGAATATTTCGCTGTTGTCCCGTATGTGATGTACAATATGGAACAGCCGCTTGGAGACGCGTCGGCGATCGCGTTTGCCATTGCGTGCAGAGAAACCGCAAAGCATACGAAAATCTGTTATTCAGGTGAAGGCGCAGATGAATTTTTCGGCGGATATAATATGTATCGCAACGCAGAAAGATACGGGGAGAATTTAAAGACATTTTATGTCGGAAATACAAATATCATGAAAGAGGATGAGAAGAAGCGGATTTTGAAAAAATACGATCCGGACGTACTTCCGATCGAACTTGCGCGGGGGATTTACGAGGAAACGGAAGGTCTTGATCCTCTGACTAAAATGTCTGATGTAGATATTCAGATCTGGCTTGAAGGCGATATTTATCTCAATGTAGATAAGATGAGTCTGGCAGCGGGACT
>QWBY01001537.1_pt1 | contig 13945 bp, 10 predicted proteins | sample 1972471 | NCBI WGS metagenome assembly QWBY01 (sample SAMN09866722, study PRJNA288562) | Human gut metagenome isolate term6_stool, whole genome shotgun sequencing... | reverse complement strand
CCGAGCCCCGCGGCGCGCTCGGCTTCTCGACGCCCGCGCGCGCCTTCAGGGCGATGCTCGGGGACGATGCGGCGGCGCTGCTTGACGCCTACGGCGTGGGGGACGTGGCACTCGGCGACCTCGACCTGACGCCGGGGCTCATCGAGAGGGCGCGCGCAGAGAGGGGCGATGCCCCGCTGGCCTAGCCTAGAAGAAAAACGGAATAGACGGACCGACCGTCCGGCTGAGTCTGGGAAGAGGTGCCGGGCGGCGGGCGGAGCATGGCCGCCGGACCCATCGAAACACATCTCCACCGTTCCTTCAACTGGGAAAACGGCGCCCCCGGACCCCAGGAGGGGCCGCGGGGGCGTTCAGCTAACTGCGGGAATGGCCTATTTGCTCAATGTGTTCGGCTGAGATCGGAAATCAACCATACAAACCCGTCCAACCGTTGGGCTTGGCATCGGCTTGAAGCCACCCGATGTTTTAGACCTCCGAGCCTTCTGCATCGGCGTTGCCGGTAGCCCAGCGATGGTAGCCAATAACAAACGGGTCCAGGTCGCCATCGTCAAGGACGGCCTCGACATTGCTGGTCTCCACGCCCGTGCGTAAGTCCTTGACCATCTGGTACGGGTAGAGCACGTAGCTGCGAATCTGGTTGCCAAAACCAATCGTGGTCTTGGGTCCGCGGATCTCATCGAGCGCCTCGGCGCGCTTCTCGAGCTCAATCTCGTACAGGCGAGCCTTGAGGATCTGCATGCACGCGGCCTTGTTCTGAATCTGGCTGCGCTCGTTTTGGCAGGTGACCACAATGCCGCTGGGAAAATGCGTCACGCGCACGGCGGAGTCGGTGGTGTTGACGCCCTGACCGCCCGGGCCGCTCGCGTGGTACACGTCCACGCGGATGTCATCGGGACTGATCTCGATGTCGATATCATCGGGTAGCACGGGGATGACCTCGACGCCGGCAAACGTGGTCTGGCGGCGCTTCTTGTCGTCGGTGGGGCTAATGCGAACCAAGCGGTGGACGCCGGCCTCGGCGCGCAGCATGCCAAATGCGTCCTTGCCCTCGACGGTAAAGGTCGCACGGTCAATGCCGATGACCTCGGCCGCGGGACAGTCGTTGATGGTGACCTTCCAGCCGCGACGCTGGCAGTACTTCATGTACATCTTAAAGAGCATGAAGGTCCAGTCCTGGGCCTCCAGACCACCCTGTCCGGGCTTGATGGTCACAATGGCATCGCCGTGATCGAACTCACCGGTAAACCAGCTCGAAAGCTCAAGCTCATCGATGGCCCGAGCCAGGCGCTCAGCCGTGGCTGTAGCCTCCTCGCGAAGGGCGACGGCGTCGGGGTCATCCCCCATCTCCTCGGCAAGCTCCAGCGCGGCGCGGGCATCGGAAAGCTCGCCGCGCGCGGTGTCCACGGCAGCGATATCTTCCTTGGTACGCGCGATCTCCTCCATGGTGGCACGGGCAGCGTCGGCGTCATCCCAAAAGCCAGAGGCAACACTTTTGGCCTCGAGCTCGGTCACGCGCGTGCGCTTCTCGTCCAGGTGGAGATACGACTCGACCTCGCCGAGCCGGTCCGCGAACGCGTCCAGCTCGGCGGGCGTTACCTCTAAAGCCTCAGCCATTAACGATTCCTGCCGTGGCAGTACTTAAACTTCTTGCCGCTACCGCAGGGGCACGGGTCATTGCGGCCCACGTTGACGTACGGATCGTCGCTCTCGGACTTGCGATATGTGGTCACCTTGCCACCGTTGTTGACGGCAGCCGGACCACCCTGGACAGCCGTGCGGGCCTGCACCTGCGCCTGCTTGCGCAGCACCGAGTCGCCGTTGTCACCATCGACCTCGGCAGGACCGGAGAAGCGCGCACCCTCGAGCGCGGGCTCTTCCTTGTGCTCCACGGCACGCGGGGCAGCCTTGATCTCGATGCGCAGAACCGTACGCAGATAATCCTCGTACATGGTATCGACGAGTATCTGGAACGCGCCGTAGGCCTCGGTCTTGTACTCGACCAGCGGGTCGCGCTGGCCAAAGCCGCGCAGGCCGATGCCGGTCTTGAGGTAGTCCATCTCCTGCAGGTAGTTCATCCAACGGGTATCGATGACGCGCAGCATGACCTGGGTGTTGAGCTCGCGCATCAGGTCCTCGCCCAAGCGCTCGGCCTTCATGTTGTAGCACTTCTCTACGTAAGCCAGGACATCGGCAGCCAGGGCCTCATAATCCTCGTCGGGGAACTTCGGCGTATCGATGTGGCCGGTGAGCTCAACGACCCACTTGCGCAGGCCCTCGAGATCGCGCTCGCCCTCGTGGCTGTCCTTGGTGCAGAACTCCTGCACGCAGCGGTACACGGTGTCGTGCATGACCTCGGTGATGTGGTCGGTCAGGTCCTTGCCGTCCAGAATCTTATTGCGCTCGGCGTAGATGACCTGGCGCTGCTTGTTCATGACGTCGTCGTACTCAAGGACGCTCTTACGCATGGAGAAGTTGATGCTCTCGACCTTGTGCTGGGCGCTCTCGACGGCCTTGGAGATGATCTTGTGCTGGATGGGCATGTCGTCGCCCATGTCGGCGGTGACCATCATTTTGGAGACGCGGTCCATCTTGTCGCCGCCGAACAGGCGCATGAGGTCGTCCTCGAGCGACAGGTAGAACTGGGTCTCGCCCGGATCGCCCTGACGACCGGAGCGGCCGCGCAGCTGGTTGTCGATACGACGGGACTCATGGCGCTCGGTGCCGATGACGGTCAGGCCACCGGCGGCAAGCACGCGCTCGCGCTCGGCCTTGCAGGTCTCCTTGGCCTCGGCGTTAAACTGCTCGAGCTGCTCGGGCGTCACGTCCTCCATGGTCAGGCCCTCGTACTCAAGGCGCTCGCGCACCAGCTCGTCGGGGTTGCCGCCCAGCAGGATGTCAGTACCACGACCGGCCATGTTAGTAGCGATGGTCACGGCGCCGTAGCGTCCGGCCTGGGCAACGATATGAGCCTCGCGCTCGTGATGCTTGGCGTTGAGGACCTCGTGCGCGATGCTGCGCTTGGTAAGGGCGGCCGACAGCTTCTCGGAGCTTTCGATGGAGACGGTGCCCACCAGGACCGGTTGGCCCTTGGCGTGACGTCGCTCGACGTCGTCGGCAACGGCGTTGTACTTGGCCTGGACGGTGCGGTACACCAGGTCCTCGTGGTCAACACGCTGCACGGGCTTGTTGGGGGGGATGACCTCGACGGGCAGTTTATAAATCTCACGGAACTCGGCGTCCTCGGTGAGTGCCGTACCGGTCATGCCGGAGAGCTTGTCATAGAGACGGAAGTAGTTCTGCAGGGTGATGGTGGCCAGGGTCTGGTTCTCCTCGCGTACGAGCACGCCCTCTTTGGCCTCAATGGCCTGGTGCAGGCCCTCGGAGTAACGGCGGCCTTCCATAATGCGGCCGGTGAACTCGTCGACGATCTTGACCTCGCCGTTGGTGACCACGTACTGCTTATCACGGTGGAACATGTACTGGGCCTTCAGCGCCTGCTGCAGGTGGTTGACCAGCTGGCCGGAGAGATCGGCATAGATGTCATCGATACCCAGGCGGCGCTCGATCTTCTTAAGACCGCGCTCGGTGGCGGCGATGGTGTGCTTGGCCTCGTCCATGACGTAGTCGCCCGTGGGTTCAACGTCCTCGGTGGCGGTGAGCATGTCGTGCGACACGTCCTCACCGCGCTCCAGGCCGCGCACGGCGCGCGCGAAGTCCTTGTAGGTGCTGGCGGACTTAGTGCCGGCGCCCGAGATAATGAGCGGCGTCCTGGCCTCATCGATCAGGATGGAGTCGACCTCGTCGACGATGGCGTAGTTGTGACCGCGCTGCACGCGCTGCTCGGGACGGGTGACCATGTTGTCGCGCAGGTAGTCGAAACCGAACTCGGAGTTGGTGCCGTAAGTGACGTCTGCCTGGTAGGCCGGGCGCTTGAGCTCGAGCGGCATGTTGTTCTGGAGCAGACCGACGGTCATGCCCAGGTACTTGTAGATGCGGCCCATCCACTCGGAGTCGCGCTTTGCCAGGTAATCGTTGACGGTAACGACATGCACGCCCTTGCCGGCGATAGCGTTGAGGTAGCCGGCCAAGGTGGAGACGAGCGTCTTGCCCTCGCCGGTCTTCATCTCGGCAATATGACCCTCATGAAGCGCCATGGCGCCGATGAGCTGTACGTCAAAGTGGCGCATGCCCGTGATGCGCTTGGAAGCCTCGCGCACGGTGGCAAAGGCCTCGGGAAGCATGTCGTCGAGCGACTCGCCGTTGGCGTAACGCTCGCGGAACTTATCGGTCTGGGCGCGGAGTTCCTCCTCGGTCATCTTCTCAAACTGGGGCTCAAGACCGTTGATCTGGTCGACGATCTTGTAGTAGCGCTTAAGGTCCTTATCGGATCCAAAGGACAGCAGCTTTGACATGAATCCCATGTGGTTTTCCTTTTTGGCCATCGCCCACGCCGTGCAGCTGCGGGCGAGTTAAACACAGATGATTGTACTTTAGCCAAACAAGGCGCGGCCTATACGGTCGACCTCGACCGCCACGTAATAACTACGACCCGACCGACCTGCCAAAAAGGGACTGGTTTATTTTGGCAGGTTTTATCTGGGAAAACGCCGTCACTCTGCCATTTGGTGCAAACCAACCCGTCCCCTTCGCACCAATCTGGTGCAATGGGAACGGGTTAGCCTGCACCAATAAAAAGAAAAGGGCCGCGCACCCAAACGGATGCACGGCCCTTATGCCATGAATGCGAGCGATTCCGCGGCGAGCTATTTACTCAGCGGCCTCGGTGGTCTCGGCCTCGGCAGCGGCCTCCTCGACGGGAGCCTCTGCGGGAGCCTCGGCGGCCTGCTTGGCAGCCTCCTCGGCAAACTTAGCAGCACGCTTAGCCTTCTCGGCAGCCTTGGCCTCAGCGGCGGCCTTGCGAGCGGCCTCGGCCTCAGCAGCCTTGGCGGCCTTGGCAGCCTTGGCCTCCTCGGCCTTCTTGAGCTGGGCGGCAGCGGCGCCACCGAACTTGTCGGCGAAGCGCTGGACGCGTCCACCGGTGTCGACGAACTTCTGCTGGCCGGTGTAGAACGGGTGGCACTCGTTGCAAAGCTCGACCTTCATCTCAGACACGGTAGCGTGCGTCTTGAAGGTGTTGCCGCAGGAGCACGTCACCGTGCACTCGACATACTGGGGATGGATACCCTGCTTCATGGTAGGACTCCTTATTGGTCAGGCGCTGGTTACCGATCAGCGCATAAGGCGTCTTGGTTTCCGACCAAGACAACAAACTTGGCTATGGTACCACGGCGCCGCGCGTCCCACAAAAGGTTCACGGTCTTTTCGGAACGACACGAATCTGACCCATCGAAACACATCTCCACCGTTCCTTCAACTGGGAAAATGCCGTCCCCGGGGCCTGAGAAGGGCCCGGGAACGTTCGACTGACTGCGGGAACGGCCTTTCCGCTCAATGTGTTCGGCTGAGATCGGAAATCAACCAAACTGAACTAGGTTCAGTTGACATGGTTAAAAACGAGGGGCGACGCTTTTGCGTCACCCCTCGTCCCGGCCGGTTGCTTTAGTTGTACACACGGTAGTTACACTTGAACTGGGTTATGTGTCCATAGTTGGAGCGGTACCAACCCGACGTATAGCTGATTGCCTCTGCGCCTAGATAGTCGTAGCCCTTGTTGTAGCGAAGCTGACGGTAGGTCGTGTCGTACTCTGCTACGTAAAACGTGTCTCCAGAGAAGGCTTTGTACCGGTCCTTAACCGTCGAAGCCATGTACGCGGGTTCGACATCGCCTTTCTCCCCGTTGAGCGCATAGACGGGTGCCGCGATTCCGCATAAAGCCGTTGCCACGAGGATGGCGTAGACAGCCATGCGCGACGCATTGGACTTCAGCTGTTCAAATAGTTTCATGTCATTCACCTCCCTCGTATGTATCGAGGTATTCCTGCTTGAGCGTCTGCGAGGACGACTTGATCTTTTCCACGAGCGTGCCGGCTTCGATGAAGTAGAACGAGTTGGTAAGGTCTGCCAGGTCGTCGAGCAGATGGCTTGAGATGAGCACGCTGCGTCCCCGCTCCACCTCGCTGCGCATCGCGTCGCAGGAGGTTTTCCGCTTTCCCGGATCGAGGCCGTTCAGCGGTTCATCGAGGATGAGGTACGGGCAACCGGTCGCTATCGCCATGGCAAGCTTTACCTGCTGCTTCATTCCTGTCGAGAGTTTACGGGTCGGCTTGTCGAGATATGGGGAGATTCCGAGGGAGTCGCAGAGCGAGTCGATGTCGGCGGCCGATTTCCACGCCTCCCTAACGAAAGAGAGGTGCTCGATGGCCGATAGCGTGGGATAGAGATCCGCGCCGCCCGAAGAGCTCAGGTAGACGAGTTCTGCAAATTCGGCTGATCGACGTTGGCAGATTCCGTCTGCCGCCAGGCTTCCCGAGCGGATGCGGGTGGGAAATTGGCCCGACAGCGCTTCAAGAAGGGTGGTTTTCCCCGAGCCGTTGGGGGCAACGAGGCCCGCCGCCGTTCCCGGGCTCAGGAAAAGCGACCCGATTGAAAGTATCGTCGTGCTTCCGTATCCCACGCTCGCGTCCAGAAGCTCGAGCCCATGGTGCTTTTTCGCGGGTCCAGGCTGTTTGGGGGAACGTGTCGCAACGGCGCCGACCGCAAAAAGGACCGCGACGTATGCCAGGGCCACGGCAAGCATCGATGCGCTGCCTGAACCGGAGCCAATGAATTCCGTCGGGAAGCATCCCACGTAACCCGTTGCCTCGATAGGCGAGAACACGGCCAGCGGCAGGAGATTGAGCGCGGCGTTATGCTCCAGCGCCGAATCGGACAGTAACGGGAATGCCGGGGCCGCGACAAGCAGCGCGGAGGTAAGGGGGCCCGCGAGGACGCGCCTCGTTGCGGTCGATAGGACGGCGGAGCAAACGGATATCAAGGTTCCGCCCGCAAGCAGCGCGAGAAGCAGGGCTGTGAAGACGTTTCCCGCGGTCGTGGTGGTAAGCGCGCCGTCATGGAAGAAGGCGATCGGGTACCCAATTTGCCCGAAGCCGTTTAGGGCCAAGGCGCAAATGCCCCCGGGTGCGAGGCCGGCGAGTAGCATCGCGGTCCCCGCGGCGATTATCGAAAACACGATCTGGATAAGGCGCCGGAATATGGGCACGGGCGCCTTCGCCGCCAGGGTCCCGGGCCTTGTGGCGCCGAGCACGAGTATCGACGAGAGAAGGAAGGGGATGAAGGGAAGGAAAGACGGCGCCGTGGCAATGGCGTAAGGCAGGAAGGAAAGGAATGGCAGGTCGTTTGCGGAGGCAGGGATATCCGTGATGCCGGAGCTGCTCAGGGCACGGCAATATGCGAGCGCCGCGTCATTGGACTCTCGGTCTCCCACGATGGATCCGGATTGGAAGCCTTCGCCCATGAGCGCGTAGTAGCTCTCGGCAGAGTCGAGAAAGGCGGCGTCGGTTTGAGCGGCGAGGGCGGCGTTCGCGTATCTTGCAAGCTCAGCGTCATCTTGCTGCTCTGGCGATAGGTCTGTGCCGCTGGCCTGGGGCGCGCGCGTATTGAATGCGTCGACAAAGCCCTGCATGCCCTGCTTCATAAAGAAGGGGCCGTAGATGGGTGAATTGAACGCAATGGGGACGGAAAAGGCTGCAGCGAGAACGAGCGTGGAAATCCATACGGCCCCGTCTCTTAGGATTAGTTTGAGAAGAAGTCGACAGTACATTCAGAAGCACCTGCATTCCTCAAAGAATTGTTAGATTAAAAGTAACAGACCGGATGAAGATACGTGCGGCGGGGGCGAGGCGAATGGCTGAGCGGTATCGATACGCGGGTTCAACGGCATATCGACCACATAGATTATTAACTTGCATTTCTACCCGCCCTCTCCGTAGAGCCGCCGATACGCGCTTAGCGCACCCTCGGCGCGTCCGGCAGGCTTTGCGAAATGGGATCCAGGAGACTTCGGCGCAGCATCATCTTGCGGAATGCTTCTAATGAGCCTCCCATCCTTCAAAAACAGAATCTCATCGCACAGTCTATCGACCGAATCCAAGATGTGGGATGACATGATGATGCACGTACCAGAATCGGCCAGCTTCCTGAGAATCCCGGAATGCAAGTCCACCCTGCTGGGATCGAGCGCGTTCATGGGTTCATCCAACAGGAGGTACCGCGCACCCGTCGCATACGCAATCGCCAAGGTAAGCTGCTGCTTCATACCCTGGCTCAGAGCGCGGATCCTCATCTTCGCGAACTCGCCTATCTGCGTTTGCTCCACTACCTCCTCGATATCACGAGCATGCGGCCACATATCGCAAACCATCTTGAGGTGATCTTCCGCACGCAATCCGGGATACAGCAGCGTTCCCTCACCAGGTGCATAGAAGATCATAGAACGGACCTCTCTCGCACCCGTACCCTGCACCTCATCCAGAACGATGCTCCCGTCCACGCGAGGACCCGGCAAACCTGCCATCGCACGCAGCAACGTCGTCTTTCCATGCCCGTTCGGAGCGACGAGACCGTAGACCGTACCCGGGGCAAACTCAGCGTTCACCGAATCTACGAGCACCTTCTTTCCATAAGAGATCGTCAGCGTTTGAAGGTCAATCATCGAGATCATCCCCTTTCGATCTTCGGAACACCCAGGCGCACCAACAACGGAGATACGGCGCCCAAGACCACCAGCAGAGCGCCCGATGCGCCGACGACCTCTCCAAAAGGCATCGCGTTCGTCCCTCGCCCAAGGAACCCAATCGTCCCCACCTGGGAAGCGGGATCAAACGAGGCGAATGGAGCCAGCAGCGCGGCGCCCATGCCCGCGCTTTCAACATGAGCGCTCAACGAACCCAACACCAAGAGAACCGCGCAAACCACTCCGGTGACAACGGGGCTGCGGCTAATCGCTGCTGTCAACGCAGCGACGACGGAAATCACGCCGTATGCCATGACCAGCAACGGAACGCTACGCAACACCGCCTCCCCCACCATGGACGTTGTCGAAGCCCCCGCTCGAATGAGAGCGACGGGATACTCCGATCCACCCGCACCGTTCTTAATCGCGGACACAACTGCAGCGGGAACCATCGACACCAAAAGCAGCACCAAGCCAAGCAGGAGAGACAACGCAACAGCCGTCAGAAAACGCACATGCGCTGTTGCGGGGACTTGGAAAACCAGAAGGGAACGGCACTGCAGGTGGGTGCACGCAAGCGATGTGACAACCACGGGCAACAGCCAAAACAAGGAAGGAAGCGCTGCCTGGAAATACGAAAGGAGGATTAATGGGGGCATCTTCGTACTTAACTCGTAAACCTTGGGGTCCGGCAAGCTCGCGATCGACTCGAGCAGAAGGGCGCGCGCCTCCGCACGAGAAGGAGTCTCCGGCTCGAGTCCGATCGATTGCAGGAGGGTCGCATCTGCCGCGCCCAGCTCACCTCGAGCGCGCTCGTACGTCGCAAGGCTTCGAAACCCCTCCGCAGGCGTAGGCGCGTACACAAAACCCGAAAGAGCATCTCGCATGTCTTCCAGGGCCGTTTTGCCCTCGACATCCATATTCGCAGCGTCCTGCTCTAGATACCGATCTATTGAACGGAGCTCCCCATCCCTATACCGAACAGCGGAAACGTCATCAGCGTCAGGAAACACCTCGACCAGAGCCGGGGCCAGCATCGTCGTCGACATTGCAATCGCGCATACGGCGAGGGCAGGAGAATGCAGGAGCAGTTTCCCCATCGTTCTTACGTATGCAACGGCGGAGGCACAAGCGCTCGAACGAGTTGCCGCTCTCGATGCGGTGAGGGAACCTCTCTCAAGACAAATCGGGGGCATCGGGCGCGCGCAGCCGCTCTTTCCAGCAACGCAAAGCAGGCTAATTGCCAGCCCCTCGATCCCGATTGCGCATACGAGGGTAATCGCGCCACGCTCGAAGCAAAGTCCGGGCAGATTCACTATCTGCGTTGTCGGGTACGGGCTATAGGCGCCGACGGTCAACTCGGTGTTCGCATACGAAAGGGGATTCAACAGGGCGAACTCACGTAAAGCGATGGATCTTCCGTAATACCCGGGAACCATCGTCACCCCCATCAGGGCACATACGAACACGATTCCAAGCGTAGGGTTATTGGCAATCTTCACGGCAAGGTGAACGACAAGCGAGATGAACGCTGCCACCAAGAATTGCAAGATGGCCGCCTGCGCGAACACCAGCCAAGCCGGTTTGATAACCGGAGTCGCATATTGAATGTAGCCTATCGGATAGAACGGCGAGCCCGGGCCATTCTTCACAAGCGCGGCGATTATCCCTGGAAGATTGATGGCGAGGACGGCAAGCATTGCAAAAACACTCGCCCATACGCTCGATGCAACAAGTCTACCCAGCTCGCCCATCGGTGCCTGGATGATGAGCTTTTCACGTTTGTTAAGACGCGCGGCAAGGAACGAGACGGCAACGGCCGTTGCGGCCCATAGCAAGTACTCCTTCGATCCGTCATAATAGGTGTACTCTCCATCCGATATCTGCAGAAACGGAAGTAGGGGAGAGAGCGGCGCCAAGACAAGACGTCCCGCGGCAAGAGGGTACAGAAGCGCGGGCATGCTTGATGAAGAGGTATAGACACCGTCCTCCCCCGCATTCACAAGCGCATCCGCATAGGATGCTGACAATTCCTGCTCAACACGGGTTATTCCCGACTCGAGGTATTCGACCCGTCCGTCGATGCCAGCCGCGCTCCTGAAGACGGGCAGAGCACAAAGAACCATCAACGCAACAACGACAACACAGAGCGACCTGGAGGAGAGAAGCGACCTAAAGATCGCCTTCGAGATTTTGAACATACGTATCACCAGCTCGTTTCAACACGATTCAGCCCGATGCGCGGGGTTACGGTTGCAGCATGCTGTGATTACTTGCCGGCAAAGTCAGTTTAACATAAACTGTTAAAAAGTAACCTGAGTTTTTTAAATTCTTCGGAGGTTATTATGAGTTCCGACAATCGCACTCCCCGGCTTCATTCCTTCCGCATCGCATGTGCGATAGCCTCTGCGACCCTTTGCGCCACCGCCATCGCACAAGTGGCGTTCTCCTTAAAGCCAGCAATCGAAGTGCTCGACAACCCTGTAATTGCAGACTCCCCCGCGTATCCAGCCCTTGCGATCTCGACATTGGTCCCTGCCGTCATCGGTATCGCTACGACCATCCTCAGCGCCGTTCTCGTGTGGACGATCAAGAGCGGAGACCCCTTCAAGAAAGGGTCTGCGACATGCTTGAAGGTACTCGGCATTCTCTTCGTTGTTCAAGCTGCCACCAGCCTCTACGCCGGCTCACTCAAAACCTCCGTTTCGATGTTTGGCGGCGAGGGGGCCGTCGGCGCCCAAGAGATCGCTTCATCATTCGATTGGACCTCTCTGGTTCTCGGCATCGTCCTGTTCATGCTTTCCCAGCTCTTCTTGTACGCCCGAGAGCTGCACCTCGACTCCGACGAGATTGCGTAAGGAAACGCCATGCCCGTAATTGTTCGCCTCGACAAGATCATGGCCGAGCGAAAGATTTCCTCGAACGAACTTGCCGAAAGGATTGGAACCACGCCCGTGAACCTGTCCCGTATTAAAAAAGGGCATATTCGCGGCATTCGCTTCAACACACTCGAGCAGCTATGCCTCGCCCTTCGTTGCCAACCCGGAGACCTTCTCGAAGTCATGAGCGAAGAGGATGCCCGAAAGGAGTTCGGACTCGATTGGTCCGCCGAGGATTAGAGGGCGGTCGTACTCGCCCTGCACACGGGGATGCGAATCGGCGAGGTCTGCGGCCTTCGGTGGTGCGATGTGGATTTCGAGGCGTGTCTGATCTCGGTCAGGCACTCGGTGGCATACGCGAAGGGGATGGGCTCGTTCATCAAGGACACCATGGTGACGCTCAACGTCTACACCGACATCGAGCCCATCTCCATAATCCACAACATGCTGCGCGTCTCGCCGTGCCTTTGGCGCGGGCACCTCGGGCCGAGGGTCGATCCGGGTCCCATGTTCCAACAGAGGATCCAGGAGTCCATCGAGACGCTCCAGGCGTTCGGCTACGGCATCACCGAGCCGGACGACCGAAATATCGCCATACGCGACGTGAAGACGAACAGTTGGCTCTAGCTCACCGAGTACGCGGCAGTGCTGGGCCCATCCCAACTGAGGTCACGGTGGTCCGATAGGGGCGCCGCCCGCGGCATGCGCCGCGGAGCGGTATCCCCTACCGAAGGGCGGGGATGCCCTCCGCTTCCAGTTCGGAATCAGCCGTCGGAGGCGTTCGGCTGACTGCGGGAACGGCCTGTCCGCTCAATGTGTTCGGCTGAGATCGGAAATCAACCCAACACGAGCCGGACACGCGCCAGACGGCTCTTCCCCGTACGGCCTTCCCCCTTACGCTCATGTTGCAGGCATGTAACGCCGCAGCGAGCGCGCCTTTTTTGCGCCAGACAGGTACAATGATGAACACTGTACCGTAGCGGAGCGCCCCGCGCGCGCCGCAATCACGCGAAAGGGTTTCCCATGGCCGAGATCTCGTCCTCCCGTATCGTCATCACCGTCCTTGGCAAGAACCGCCCCGGCATCGTCGCCGGCGTCACCCGTGTCCTAGGCGAGGCCAACGTCGACATCCGCGACATCACGCAGTCCATTATCGAGGACATCTTCACCATGACCATGCTGGCCGATACCGCCGAGTCCAAGCTCGACTTCGCCGAGCTGCAGAAGGCGCTGGCCGAGGCCGGCGAGCTTTCGGGCGTCAACGTGTCCATCCAGCGCGAGGACGTCTTCAACTTTATGTACCGCCTGTAGCGAGCAAGCCGCTGGGGATAGCCTGACGCGCGCATGCCCATGCAAGTCACCCCGATGCGGCCCGGAGAGGAGCGCGCATGGCCTACGACGCCAAGAAAATCTATTACCGCTTCGATGACCACTTGAGCCGCCTGGTTCTGGATTACGAAGCAAGCCGCCAGATTTCGCCTGAGAGCGAAAGCCTCTACCACGGCCTGCCGACCGACCCTTATGACGAGGGCCTGTTTGTTGAGCACAATGTCAAGCGCGGCCTGCGCAATGCCGACGGCTCGGGCGTGGTCGCGGGCCTCACTCGCATCTCGGATGTGCACGGCTACAACAAGGTCGACGGAAAGGTCGTGCCCGATCAGGGCAAGCTCACGCTTCGCGGCTACAGCATCGAGGATCTGGTCAACAATGCCCAGGCCGAGAATCGCTACGGCTACGAGGAAGTCGCCTATCTGCTTATCACGGGTTCGCTGCCCAACAAGGAAGAGCTCGACGGCTTTTGCGAGCGCCTGGGCGCCTTTAGACATCTGAGCGACGAGTACGTCAAAGAGTTCCCTATGACCACGGTGTCGTCGAGCATCATGAACGTGCTCCAGCGCGCCGTGCTGCTGCTCTACGCCTTCGATGCCGAACCAGACGTGATCACGCCCGAGCATGAGATCGACGTGGCTATTTCCATGCTCGCACGTCTCCCGCGCATCGCCGCCTTCGCACACATGGCCTCGATCGCCAAGCTTCGCGGCTCCGAGGTTCACGTGCCGCACCCCACGCCCGGCCTCTCCACCGCCGAGACCATCCTACAGGTGCTCCGCGGCGGTATGGCGTTCACCCGCGATGAGGCCATGCTGCTCGACGTGATGCTCATGCTGCATGCAGAGCACGGCGGCGGCAACAACTCCACGTTTGCCTGCCGCGTGCTGTCCTCCTCGGCCACCGACCCGTATTCCGCCTACGCCGCGGCCATCGGCTCGCTCAAGGGCCCGCGCCACGGCGGCGCCAACGCCAAGGTCGTGTCCATGCACGAGGACATCCGTGCGCATGTCTCCAACTGGGAGGACGAGGACGAGGTCGCAGCCTATCTGAGCAAGATTCTCGATAAGCAGGCCTTCGACGGCACGGGCCTCATCTACGGCAT
>QWBY01001532.1_pt1 | contig 13986 bp, 15 predicted proteins | sample 1972471 | NCBI WGS metagenome assembly QWBY01 (sample SAMN09866722, study PRJNA288562) | Human gut metagenome isolate term6_stool, whole genome shotgun sequencing... | reverse complement strand
ATATAGCCTTAGTAAGGGAAAACCAACTGGACCTAAGCCGTAAGATTTACTTTTTTAGTTGCCACTATAGCTGATAGGTAACTATCAGCTTTTATTGTAGGTACTTGTTTTTAATATCATAAAATAAGGTAATATATAGTAGGCGCATATTATATTAGGAGTAAATTAATGCTTAAGAATAAATATAAAGAGAAAAGTATAAATAAGGTTGAAAAAAATAAGAAGCGTCAAGCTGTAAAGACTGATTATAAGTGGACATTGCTTATTACAATCTTTACATTTATGATGTCCGTTGCTTTAAGTTATTTATTAGACCATTTGCTTAAAGACGTTAATATCTTTGTTGGCGTTATATTACTGCTTTCCGTTATACTAATTGGTATATTGTTCGATATTGTAGGAGTAAGTGTAACAAGTGCAGAGCAAAAATTATTTCACTCTATGGCAGCTAATCGTATTCAGGAAGGCAAGGTAGCAATAGATTTAATAAAAAATGCAGATAAAGTCTCTAGTTTTTGTAATGATGTTGTTGGTGATATGGCTGGAATTATATCTGGAGCACTGGGTGCAAGCTTGTTAAGTAAAATATATGACAAATTTAATGATATAAACATTGCTTTAATTGGAACGCTAATAACAGCAAGCGTAGCAGGATTCACAGTAGGCGGCAAATCATTAGGCAAAGGTCTCGCAATAAATAAATATAGAGAAATTATTTTCTTTATTTCTAAGATAATCCTAAAATTTAAGAATATATTTAAAAAGAAAAACTAGTATGAGATTAGATATTTATATAAGCAAACTAAATAATATTGATAGCAGAACTAAGGCTAAAAAGTTAATTAATGGTGGTTTTGTTCAAGTGAATGATAAAATTATTGATTCTCCAAGCTATGACGTTGATGAAAAAGATATTGTTAAAATAAACTATGATAATGACATCCAAAAGTATGTTTCTAGAGGTGCACTTAAACTGATTAAAGCTATAGATGTATTTAAACTAGAAATTAATGATAAGTTATGTATAGATATAGGCGCATCAACTGGAGGCTTTACAGACGTTTTAGTAAAAAGCGGCGCACAATTGGTTTACGCGATAGATGTCGGTAAAGATCAACTTCATACATCACTAAGGAGAAATAGCAAGGTTATATCTTATGAATCTTTTGATGCCAGGAATATAGGCAAAGATACATTTGAGCATAAATTCGATATAATTACATCAGATCTTAGCTTTATTTCACTTACATTATTAGTAGATGCATTTAATTCTATTTTATGTGAAGATTCTAGTCTTGTAGTTTTAATAAAGCCACAATTCGAGTCTGGCAAGATAAAAAGGAAAAACGGCATATTTAATGACGTAGATTTACATATAAATGCAATAAATAATATTATTCTATGCTTTAAAAATAAAGGCATATACTTAAATGATATATGCAAATCGCCAATAGAAGGCGGTGGTGGTAATGTAGAATACCTCGCTTTATTTAGAAGATGCAAAGTAAATGATAACATAGATATAATTAGTTTAGTAAGGAAGTCCTTGAGTAGGTGAGTATATGCTTAGTAAATTATATATTAAAGATTTCGCTATAATTGATTCATTGGAATTAGATTTTGATGATGGTTTTTCTGCAATATCAGGTGAAACAGGTAGCGGTAAATCTATAATAGTTGATGCCTTATCTGTAGTACTAGGAGCAAAAGCTAGTAAAAATCAAATCAGAGATGGCAAAGACTCATCAACAATAGAAGCTCATATTAATATTGATAAGGATAAATTAAGAAGGATTAACACTATATTAAATTCAAATTTAAAGAATCCACTTATATTAAAGAGAGTAATATATAGAGACAAAGCTAGTATGAACTATCTTAACAATCTCACTTTAACTCTTAAAGAATTAAATGATATTAGCAATATAAGCATTAATATTTTAGGACAAAAGGAACAGTTCACATTGTTGGACAAGAATGAACATATCCATATACTAGATTATTTTGGTAATAATGATTATAAAAATTTACTATCCGAAATTATTGATTTATATAATAAAATCGATAAAACTAATAAGCGACTAAAGAATATTCCAAGTAATCAAAAAGAAATTGATAATCAAATAGATTTTATTGAATTTCAAAAGAACGAAATCGATGAAGCTGAAATTTTAGACAACGAGGATATTGAGCTAGAAGCAGAAATCAAAAGACTTAATTCAAGTGAAGACATCAAAAAAACTTCATACATGATAAATCAAATACTTAGGGATAGTGACAATTATAGTATTGATTCAATGCTATCTGACGCAAGCAATCTTGTTGATGATTTAAAAGAGTATTCAAAAGATGCTAATCTATGGTATGAAAAATTACTAGATTATCAAGAATTAATAAAAGATATAAACCAAGAAATAAAGTATTTTTCGGAAAGTATTGATTATGATCAAGAAAGGCTTTATGAATTAAATAAAAGGCTTGATGAGATAAATAAAATAAAATATAAATATGGCAATACTATTGCAGAAATAAATGCATATAGAGAGAACCTAGATAAAAAACTTAAAGACATAAAAAATATAGAAAAAGAAAGAGAAGCTTTAGAAAAGAGCTTAATAGAAGATAAAAAATTATATGATGCTAAAGCAGATGAGCTAAGCATTAAGAGAAAAGATCTTGCGACAAAGATTTCAAAAATGCTTGAAAATGAATTGAAAACATTGAATATGAATAATATTAAAGTTGAAATTTCTGTAGATAAGAAACAAAATATGAAAGACAATGGCTACGATGAAGTTGAGATATTGATGAGTGCTAATAAAGGTCAATCTGTAAAACCTATTAGTGAAATAATATCTGGCGGTGAAATGTCAAGACTTATGCTTGCTATAAAAAATTTAGGAGCCGACTTTGACAATATAGATACTATTATATTTGATGAGATAGACGCAGGACTAAGTGGTTATACAGCAACTTGTCTTGCAAACAAATTAAGAGAGCTGTCTAAAAAATATCAGATAATATCAATATCACACTTGCCACAAATATTAGCAAAGGCAAAAGAACATTATCTAGTTGAAAAAAACAATGACAATGTAGCTACAATTAGTCATATCAAAAAGCTAGACTACGAAGGAAGAGTTCTTGAACTGTCAAGACTTTTAAGTTCAGGTAAAATAAGTGATATAGCAATAGAAAATGCAAAAGAATTATTAAAAAGTGAGGATTAGAATGGAACACATTGAACCAGAAAAAACATTAAAAAGCGAAAAAATTTATCAAGGCAAAATATTGAGCTTGCGCGTTGATACAATTGAAATGCCAAATAAAAAATACTCTAAGAGAGAAATTATAGAGCACAAAGCAGCAGTTGTAATAATTGCGATTAAAGGAACTAAGTTATTAATGGTAAGACAGTATAGAAAAGCTGTTGATAAAACTCTTTTAGAAGTGCCTGCAGGCTTAGTGGAGGTACAAGAAACACCTATACAGGCAGCAATTAGAGAATTAGAAGAAGAAACAGGATATCTATGCAAAAACCCTAAGTATATTATGGAATTTTATACATCTCCAGGATATTCTGACGAAAAGATTGATCTTTTCCTTGCGGAAGACTTAATAAAGACCGAACAACATCTTGACGATGGAGAGTTTTTAGAGTTAGAAGAGGTTGAGATTGAAGATTTGAAAAAGAAAGTCCTATATGGAGAAGTTCAAAATGCAAGCTCTATAATTGCAATTAATTATGCATATGATTATTTAAAAAATAAAAATGAACGTAATTAATATTATAGAAAAGAAAAGAGACAAAAAATTATTAAATAAAGACGACATTAACTACTTCATAAAAGGCATATTGAACGAATCAATTGCTGATTATCAAGCTTCAAGTTTGCTTATGGCCATCTTTTTAAATGGATTAAACGATGAAGAGACATATTATTTAACTAAGGCTATAATTGAAAATGGTGACTATATTGACTTTAAAGGTATTGACTCATATATTTTAGATAAACACTCTACTGGAGGAGTCGGAGATAAGCTTAGTTTAATACTAGGACCTATACTCGCATCTATGGGCTACAAATTTTTAAAAATGAGTGGCAGAAGCCTAGGTTTTACTGGTGGCACTCTAGATAAACTAGAATCAATACCAGGATTTGAAGTCAATCATAGTGATGAATGGATTGAAAAGACAGCTAAGGATTTAGGATTTTTTATAGTAAGTCAATCTGAAAGCATTGCTAAAGCTGATAAAATATTATATGCTCTTAGAGATGTATGTGCAAGTGTTGACTCGATTCCACTAATAGCATCTTCAATTTTAAGCAAAAAATTTAGTTTTAGAAGTGACTCTTTAGTTATAGATGTTAAATGTGGTAGCGGTGCATTTATGGAAGATATCGATAGAGCTAGAGAGTTGTCTAGAGCTATGCTTGCAATTTCAAAAGCTTTTCAAAGAAATACAACATGCATTATTACATCTATGAACAAACCTTTGGGCAAAAGAGTCGGAAACAACTTAGAAATAATTGAAGTATGCGACTTTTTAAAGGGAAACTATAAAGTGTATGATGACTTATATGAAGAAATAAAGCATATAGTTTTTGAGCTATTATCAAATTTAGATAAGATTGAGTATACAGAAGTAGAGCGTAAAGTCAGAAATGTTTTAGACGACGGCTCAGCTTTTGAAATGTTTTTAAAATTTGTACACAATCAAGGCGGAGATACATCTTATATTGAAAATACAAATAAATTTACTCAGTCTAGATATAAAACTGAAATATTAGCTAACGATGATGGCTACATTGATCACTATATGCTTAAAAATATCGCTATGATATTAAATGAATTAGGTGCTGGCAGACTTAAAAAAGATGATAAAATTGATTACACTGTAGGCCTAATAAATGAAAGAAATATTGGTGACAAAATAACTAAGGGTGACTTGTTATTCACAATATCTTCTAACAAATCTTTAACAAAAGAACAAATCGAGGGGCTTCAAAAGTCTATTGTCTTTACAAATAAATCTGTTAAAGAAAAACATATTTTAGAGGTGCTTAAATAATGCTTAGCAATTTAAAATTTCAAGAATTTATAATTAGATCTATAGCTGTTCTTGTTGCTATAATACCACATGAAATGGCTCATGGTTTTGCAGCGTATTTATGTGGAGATGAAACCGCTAAAAACGATGGAAGGTTATCATTAAATCCACTACACCACCTAGACCCTATAGGCACTATATGCTTAATTTTATTTAAGTTTGGCTGGGCAAAACCAGTTATGATAAATCCAAACAACTTTAGAAATAGAAAAGTAGGAACATTCTTTGTATCAATAGCAGGGGTGAGTGTAAATTTTATCTTAGCTATTATATCGGTTGTACTATTAAAGCATATCAATGTTAATAAATTTTTCTTTGAATTATTAATGAATGTATTTTGGTTCAATATAGTACTTGGAGTCTTTAACTTAATACCAATACCACCTTTAGATGGATCTAAGTTATTATTTTCTTTCTTACCACTTAAGTATGAGTATTATTTAATTAGGTATGAAAGATATGGATACATATTAATACTTTTATTAATTATGAGCGGAGCTCTAGATAAAATATTGATACCTATGGTGTCCTTTATGATTGATCTTATAGGAAGAATTGTATAATGTATAATGTCGAGATAAGTAACTATAAGGGTCCATTTGACGTTCTCTTAGAGTTAATAGATAAAGAGAAGATGGATATCTTTGATATACCTATAAATGAAATTACTGAAAAATTTCTTGATTATATCAATACTTCTGATGAAATTGATGTAGAGATGAGCAGTGACTTTCTTTTAATGGCATCAAGACTTCTTGAAATAAAGTCAAAAATGCTGATACCAGTTGAGAAAGACAACGTAGAAGAAGATCCAAGGCTTGAACTAAGTAAAAATATTTTAGAATATAAGATATTTAAAGATGTGTCATTATATCTTAATTCAATGTATGAAGAGTCTAACAATTTTGTTTTTAAGCCTATGGATGAACTTGAAAATGATGTGGAGACTTTGGACTTAAATTTTGAATTGGAAAACTTATCAAAAGTTTTAGTTTCTTTGCTAACGAATAAGAGAACTGTTTTGAAACAAGAACCAAGCAGCATAAAAAGAGAAAAATATAGTGTTAAAAAGGTAACACATGATATTGTTAAAAAATTTAAAAAGAACAAAAAAATAAAATTAAGTGAGTTTATACCTGATATTGTTGACGTAGCATACGTTATTACATTGTTTATAAGTGTTTTAGAATTAATACAAAGCAAAATTATTAGCTACGAACAAGAATCTACATTCTCAGATATAAATTTTACGTACATGGGTGATGAGCGTGAATGATTTAAAACAGATAATTAAGTCTTTATTATTTGCATGGGGCGATCCTCTTGATTTAAAGGCAATAAGTGAAGTTTGTGACATCGATTTAGATTTAGCACAAGCGGAATTAGAAAAATTAAGATGCGAATTAGATGAAACAAATGACGGTCTTAAAATAATAAGGATAAACAGTAGCTACCAATTAATAACTAGAGACATTTATTATGATTATGTAAAAAAATTACTGAATGAAAAACCAAAGAACAATCTAAGCAATGCCTCTATAGAAACGCTGTCAATAATTGCTTATAAACAACCTGTTACAAAGATGGAAGTAGAAAAGATTAGGTCTGTCAAATCAGATGGACCTATAAATACCTTAATCGAAAAAGGCTTAATTGAAGAGGTAGGAAGACTCGATACACCTGGTAAACCAATACTCTACGGGACAACAGAAGTTTTTCTTAGAAGTTTTGGATTAGAAGATTTGTCACAATTACCAGATTTAAATATGGATGTTAATATAGAAAGGCAAGATAATGGAGAAAGTGAGATTAAATAAGTTTATAGCTGAAAATGCAGAGGTTTCTCGTAGAAGAGCAGATGAACTTATAGAAAAAAAGAGAGTTACAGTTAACAATAAAGTTGTTGAAAAGATGCCATGCTTTGTTGATCCACAGGCTGATATTGTTAAGCTAAATGGCGAACAAATAAGTATCGATAAAGATAAAAAAATATATATTGCCTTAAATAAACCTTTAGGCTATGTTACAACATTAAAAGATAAATATGCAAAGAAAATCATTTCGGACTTGTATGATTATAAGATAAAAAAAAGAATTTATCCGGTTGGACGACTTGATGCAAACACTACTGGTTTGTTGCTTTTGACTAATGATGGTCAGTGGTCTAATAGTATAATGCATCCAAAAAATGAAATATATAAAGAATATATCGCTAAACTTGATAAAGCACCCAACAAAAATGATCTTAATAAACTTAGGAGCGGCGTGTATCTAGATGGTATAAAGACAGCCCCAAGTTTGGTCAAGGTTCTGAACGTTTATGATGACAGCGCTTTAGTATCTATTTCAATATGTGAAGGCAGAAATCATCAAGTTAGAAATATGTTTAAAGTACTAGGATATAAAGTCATTATGCTTAAGAGAGTCAAGATAGGCGATATAGAGCTTGGCACTTTAAAGGTTGGAGAATTTAGGAGATTATCAAGAGAAGAAGTTGAATCGTTTAGATGAAGTATAAATATTTAGATAACACAAATCATTTTATTGACTATCTATTAAGCACATTTTTAAAAAACAAAAAAATATTAGTAGATATGACTTGCGGTAATGGGCATGATAGTTTAAGAATCTTAAAAAATGCTGTAAATTACAACAAAATATATTTATATGATATTCAAAAGAAAGCAATTGGAAACACTAAGGCTCTCTTGGATTCATATGCATACAAAAACTGTATATACTTAAATAAAAGTCATGATGATTTATCAGATATAAATGAAAAAGTTGACTTTGCTATATATAATTTGGGCTATTTACCCAGAGCAAATAAAAGTATTGTCACTAAATCGGTAAGCACTATTAAATCTTTAGAAGGCCTTATAAACAAACTTAACTATGCAGCAATTGTAATGATAACTACATATCCTGGTCACGAAGAAGGAAGCTTGGAAGATGGTGCGATTAACGAGTTTCTAAAAAAATTAGATCAGACAGAGTATAATGTTCTTAAATTAGAATTCATAAATCAGAAAAATAAACCTTGTAAAACTTATATTTTAGAGAAGAGGAGTGAAAATGATGGAGAAAAATTTAATCTATAGGATAGAACAAAACAAGATGAACTTTAGCAAGGGCCAGAGGTTGATTGCTGAATATATTCTTAATAATTTTCACAAATCAACATTTCAAACAGCTCAAAAATTGGCGTTAGAGCTTGGTCTTAGTGAGTCAACAGTAGTTAGGTTTACTACACTTCTAGGCTATGATGGATACAAGGAATTAAAAGATGATATTCATGAGCTTGCTAAAATCAGCTTATCAAATATTGACAGAATTAAGTTAAGACAAATAACAACTATGGACGAGTTAGTAGAGTCATGTTTAACAACGGACATGCATGATGTAAAGAGACTAAAAAACGATCTAGATAAAGAAAAATTATTTGAGGGGATAGATATCTTAAATAAAAGCAGAAAAATTTTTGTTCTAGGTCTTAGAACATCATCTTTTCTTGCTAACTACTTTTGCTTTTATCTAAAACTAATGGGTAAAGACGCCATAATTATCAACTCAGATGATGACATAGTTTATGAAAATATGTTACACATGAATGAAGAGGATACATTCTTCTGTATAAGTTATCCAAGATATTCAAAGAAATCTGTAAGTATACTAAAATATGCTAAATCAAAGGGTAGTAAAGTAATCTCGCTTACAGATAATACAAATACGACTATCGCAAAGAATAGTGACCTAGTATTAATTGCCAAAAATGACATAATACTATTTATAGATTCATTCGTAGCACCATTATCTCTGATAAATATCATTATAGCTGGTTTAAGTTTTAAGAATCTTGATTCAACTCAAAACTATCTAACTGAAATGGAAAGGATTTATAAGTCTTATGATATATATGATTTTGATCCTTATGAAGATAAATGAATAAAGTATATGATGTAGCAATAGTTGGTGCTGGTGCTGCAGGACTTTTTGCTGCTATTAACTGCGCAAAGCGAGGCAAATCTGTAATACTGTATGATAAAAATAAATACCCGGGTAGAAAACTTAGGATAACTGGAAAGGGCAGATGCAATATTTGCAACTTTTCAGATAATGAAAATATACTTAAAAACATTGTTCACAACAGTAAATTTATGTATAGTTCGTTAAATAACTTCACTGCTACAGATCTTGTCAAATTCTTTAATGATAATGGCGTAAAAACTAAAGTTGAAAGAGGCAACCGTGTATTTCCAGTATCTGACGATGCCATGGAAATCATTGAATTATTCAAAAAGCTTATAAAAGATTTGAAAATCACCTTCAAAAGTGAGACTACTATCAAAGATCTTGTTAAAGAAGATGATTTTTTTAAGATTACAAGTAACTCTGCAATAGATTATTCGAGAAACTTAGTAATTGCATGCGGCGGTATGAGCTACAAGGTGACTGGATCTAATGGTGATGGCTATAAACTAGCTAAAAGCTTTGGCCATAGTATAAAACCGATTAAAGCTTCACTAATTCCAATGAATACAAATTTAAACAGAGATGAAAAATTGGAACTTATGGGACTTTCACTAAGAAACGTTGAAGTAAGTGTAGTAAATAAAAAGAATAAATTGATATTCAAAGAGTTCGGAGAGATGCTCTTTACTCACTTTGGTATATCTGGTCCAATAATCCTAAGTGCTTCTTCATATATGGATAATGACGAAGAATATAAGATTTTCTTAGATTTAAAACCAGCATTAAACTATGAACAAATTGATAATAAACTCTTGCACATATTTATTGAGGAACACCTTAAATCTATTGGTAAAGTGCTTGAAAATTTACTTCCAAAGAAGTTAATAAATATATTTTTAAAATCAATAAATTTGGATTACTATAAAAAAGCTTGTGATATAACTAAGATTGAAAGAGAGTCCATTGTCAATAATCTAAAACATTTTGATCTTAGATACAACTCTTTAAGAGGCATAGATGAGGCTATAATTACTGCTGGGGGCGTAAATGTAAAAGAGATTGACCCTAAGACTATGGAATCAAAACTAGTAAAGAATCTCTACATCGTGGGTGAAGTCTTAGATGTTGACGCTTTGACGGGCGGATATAATCTGCAGATTGCATTTTCAACAGCGCACCAGGCAGCTATGAATATTGAATAGGTGGTTATATGGTAGTAATTAGAGGAGCGGTTGGCGCTCAAAATACAGCAAATTCAATAATTAATCAAAGTATAATTTTATTAAAAGAAATTATAAGGGAAAATAATTTAGACTTAAATAAAATTAAATGCATACTATTTACAGCAACTCAAGATATAGATAAGGCATACCCAGCTCTAGCTGCAAGATACATTGGCCTAAATAGTGCAGCTCTAATATGTTTAAATGAGATGTATGTAGAAGAACAAATGCAAGGTGTTATAAGAACATCTGTATTTTATGATGATGATATAAATAAAACTGATATATATTTAGGTAAAACAAAAGCCTTAAGAAAGGATAAATATATGGATAAGAATTTAAAGATAGCAATAGATGGGCCTACTAGTGCTGGAAAGAGTACTATAGCAAAGTTATTGGCTAAGAAACTTAATATAAACTATGTAGATACTGGTTCAATGTACAGAGCCTTAACATTAAAGGTCTTAAATAATAATCTCGACCCAAAATCAGAGAAAGATGTTGCTGCTCTTGCAGAAGAAACTAAGATAGATTATTTTGAAAACCATATATTTCTTGATGGACTTTGTGTTGATGATAAAATAAGAAATGAACTAATAGACAAAAACGTTTCATATGTTTGCCAGTATAGAGATGTAAGAAAAAGACTTGTAGATCTACAAAGAGAAATTGCTTCAAAATCATCTGTAATCATGGATGGACGTGATATAGGTACAGTTGTGCTAAAGAATGCTAATTATAAATTTTTCTTGACAGCATCAGCTGACGTTAGAGCTAAAAGAAGATATAAAGAGTATGTAGAAAAGGGCCTAGAAGTAAATTTTGATGAAATAAAAAATGATCTTATCCGCAGAGATGACTATGACTCGCATAGAGAAATTGATCCGCTTGCAAAGGCAATTGATGCAATAGAAATTAATACAGATGATAAGAATATTGACGAGACTGTTGAACTTATGCTTTCATATATAAATGGTGATAAATAATGTATAGAATAATTAGATTCATTGGGATTATAATATGTAAAATCTTATTTAGATTTGAAATTATAGGTAAAGAAAATTTGAAACAAGAAAGCAATTTTATATTAGCAGGTAACCATAGATCAAACTGGGATCCAGTATTTTTAGCCATGAACCTAGGACATAATGTTGCTTTTTTTGCCAAAAAAGAATTATACGATAATCCCTTCATAAAATTTGTGCTTGTAAATTCTAATGCAATAAAAGTTGATAGAGAAAAAGCTGATATTAAAGCAATTAAAGATGTTATGAGAACTCTAAAAAACGGTAATAATTTGATATTTTTTCCAGAAGGTACAAGAAATGTAGATGGAACTGCTAAGGCAAAGGAAGGAATACACTTAATTGCTAAAAGAACTGGAACTGATATAGTACCATGCCATATTGAAACAAACTACAAACTTTTTACTAAGGTAAAAATAACTTTTGGTGAAATAATAAATGTAGAAGAGTTTGAAAAACTAGAAGGAGACTTCTCAGAAAACTTAATGAAAAGGATATTATCTTTATAATGGAAATATATTTAGCAAAGTATTATGGTTTTTGTTCAGGGGTCAGATTAGCTGTTAAGAAAGCAAATGATTTTTTAGAAGAAAATAAAGAGGCAGAGATAGTTGGAGATTTAATACACAATCAAACTGTAATAAATGATTTTTCTAAGCGAGGTCTTAAAAAAGTTGATAATTATAAAAATATTTTTTCAAACAATGTTATTATAAGAGCGCATGGTGAAACTCTTGAAAACACTAAGTTTTTAGAAGAAAATAATAAAAATATTTGCGATACTACTTGCATAAAAGTGAAAAAAATTCATGAATTAGTGGAAAAATATTCAAATATAGGTTATAATGTAATTATAGTTGGTGACAAGGAACATCCAGAGGTAAAAGCTATAGCATCTCGTTCAAAATCTAATGTTAAAATACTTAAAACATTAGATGATGCTAAAAATATTACAGGCTTAAATCATCTTGCTATCTTTGCTCAATCGACATTTATACACAATAAGTTTTATGAGATTGCAAGTTATATTGAAAAGCATAATGATGATGTACTTGTATTTAACACAATATGTAACGCTACTGAGAATAGACAAAGTGCTATTAGAGAGCTTGCAAAAGTAGTTGATTTAGTTTTAGTTTTTGGATCGAATTTTAGCTCTAATACTAAAAAGCTATACGAGATATCAAAAGAGATTAATCCTAAAACATACTTACTTGAAAATATTCATGAGCTGGACATGAGTTTAATAAAACTAGATTATAAAATTGGTATTACAGCAGGTGCTTCTGTGCCTGATGATATAATTAAGGAGGCTATTAAAGTAATGGAAAATTTAAACCACGATGAAACAATGAAAAAGGAGGGTGCTAAAGAAACAAAAAAAGATGAAATGATTAAAGCAATTGATGATTCTTTCAAGAGAATTTCAAGAGGAGAAATCATTGAAGGCGAAGTTCTTTATGTAACTGACAACGATGTTAGTGTAAACATCAATTTTAGAAGCGACGGTATTATTAAAAAAGAAGACCTAGCTGAAGAAGATGTTAATCCAAAAGATCTTTACAAACAAGGCGATAAAATCAAAGTTTATGTTGTAAAGATTGATGACGGTGAAGGCAATGTTGTTCTATCAACTAAGAAGTTAAAAGAAATGGAAGTTTGGGACAAAATTGAAGAAGTTAAAGAAAGAAACGAAGTAGTTAAAGTAAAAGTTAAATCACTTACAAAAGGCGGTTTAATCGTTAGCTATGAAGGAATTCAAGGATTTATACCTGCTTCACTAGTATCAGTTAGATATAAAGAAAATCTTGAAGAATATGTTGGACAAGAATTGAACGTTGTTATTATTGACGTTGATATAAATAAGAGAAGATTAGTATTCTCAAGAAAAGCTGTTGAAAAGCAAGAACTAGATAAGAAGAGAGAAGAAGCTTGGGAAAAGATTAAAGAAGGAGAAATAATCAAAGGTACTGTAGCTAGAATCGTTGATTATGGTGCTTTCATCGACCTAGGTGGAGTAGACGGCTTAGTTCATATAACAGACCTTACATGGGGTAGAATCAGAAACCCTAAGGAAGTTTTAAAACAAGGCGAAGAAATTGAAGTTAAAGTTTTATCTGTTGACAGAGAAAAGAACAGAATTTCACTAGGCTTAAAACAAACTGTTCCTGAACCATGGTCAGTATTTACTGAAAAATACCATGTAGGCGATGTTGTTGAAGTAGAAGTTGTTAATATTGAATCATATGGTGCTTTTGTAAGAATTATGGAAGGCGTTGACGCTTTATTACACGTATCACAAATTTCTCATAAGAGAGTTAATGATCCAAAAGATGTATTAAAAGTTGGCGACCGCTTTGAAGTAATGATTACAGAAATTCATGAAGATAAGAAAGTTAGCGTATCTAAGAGAAGACTTGAAGAACCAGTTCAAGAAGAAGAACATGAAAGTGAAGAAGCAGCTCCAGTAGCTGAAGAAGTTCATGAAGAAGAAAAAGCTGAAGTAGTAGAAGAAAAGGAAGCTAAGACAAAAGAATTACCTGTACAAGATGAAGATTTATCTGAAGATATGGGTGCGTTATTTAAAAATGCAATAGAAAATTCTGAATCTGAAGAACAATAATAATTGATTTTTAAAGGCACGCCTAGGCGT
>QWBY01001531.1_pt1 | contig 13988 bp, 10 predicted proteins | sample 1972471 | NCBI WGS metagenome assembly QWBY01 (sample SAMN09866722, study PRJNA288562) | Human gut metagenome isolate term6_stool, whole genome shotgun sequencing... | reverse complement strand
CCTACTCTTTTTTCCTTGCCATCCTCATTTATTATATGTATTTCTTCACCTGTTTCAATCATTTTAATAATATCATCTATAGTTATATTCTCTAAACCAATATATTTAAGTACCATATATGTTGAAAGAAGTTCACCTGCTGTTTGATATCCGTACTTTTCTGAAGATACATACTCAATTCCATTTATCATTTTAGGCAAGTTATCAAAAAAGTATCCTACTTCATTTTTAACAAAACCTGGATTTCCTTTTTTGTCTCTTATCTTATAATATCCATTTATTTCACCTAATATTTCTACATCACTTAAAGTATCTGTTTTACCAATTACATTATGCAATTTAGAAGGACCAGAGTATATATCATATATACCTGATACATATTTCTTATTACTATGTATTGCATCTTCTACAACAGTTAGTTTCATTTTAGATGATATCTTATAATCATTTGACATTGCCGCTATTTCGCATGTTCCTATACCATTTGCAGTAATAATATTGTTTTCATCAATACTTGCAATACTTGGATTAGATGATTTCCATATAAGATCTTTAAAGGTTGCATTTTTAGGTGAAAGTTTTGCAGATACAATGTATTTTTGTCCTTTTCCCATTATGTACTCATTAGTATCAATAGTTATATCTGTTATCCTATCCCACTCTACTTTAACTACTTCTTCTTTAAGTTTGTTACCAAAATTATCCTTAAATACTATACTAGTCTCTCCCTTCTTTTCTGCATAAATAATTAGGTTTTTAGGGTCTTTTATACTAATTATTGAAGGATCCGTAGATTCTATTGTTATATCCTTATTTGCACCATCTTCTGGTTCACACTTTACTTCATACTTATATTCACTTTTTATAGGAAGTGTTTTTATACTATTTTGTATATTAATACCATTTATGAATTTTACACTTTCTACTTCAAGCATATTACTTTTAACAGTATTATTTGCAAGAGATATTTTAGCTTTTCCCTTATCCTTACCATATACCATGTTATTTTTAACTTCTAATACATTTTCATCAGTTATATACCACTTTAAATCTTTTGTATCTGATCCTTTAGGATATACTTCTATTTTTATTTTTTGCCCATGTTCTTTATCTACCATATTGTAGTCTAATGATATTTTTATATTTTTAGGCTTTTTTATAGTTATACTATCATTTTCAGTACCAATACCAGTAGTTTGTCTTAATATTAAGGTTAAAAAGACTAAGAATATTAGTGAAAATATTACAAGGTTTCTTTTATATGTTGGTAGTTTTTCTTGGTCCTCATACTTATTATTTTTCTTTTCTTCTTCTTTTTGTATAATAACACTACCTAATTTTTCATTACTAGAATTTTTAGTGTTTTCTCTTTCATATCTTTTCTTTTTTATATATTTTAAATCATTATCTTTACCTGACATATTTACCTCAAAAAAATATTATATATATTAATTATATTAATTGATATGTATATATTCAAGTATTAAAAGATTTAATTGCAAATTGTATATAATTAATATACCACATCCTCTTCCATCCCATATCTTTTCTTTTTTTATTTATTTTTTTATTTTTTAATATTATTTTATTTTTTTAATATCCTTTCACTTTTTTTACTATATTCCAATATCAGCATATTCCCACATTCATATATATAATAGTAATAATATAATATACTTTGATTATCTTTTTAAATAACTATTTAGTATTTATTATATATATGCTAATATATATTTAATTAGGAGATGTATATGATCAGAAGAATAGAAAATCCAAAGTTTTTAAATGAATTTTTAGACTATAATGGTACAATACAAAACAAATCTAAAGGAACAATAAAAGAATATAATTACGACTTAAAACATTTTATACAATACCTATTATATAGGTATAATAATGATGCTCTTCCTAAAGATAAGTTAAGTTCTAATACTTTAGAAGACTTAGATAGTGGCAAAATCTCTGAAAATGATGCAATAAAAGAAATAATTATAGCTGATGAAAAAAACGAACTTCTTACTCATGTTGAGCTTTCAGATATTCATGCATTTTTACAATATCTAAAAACAGAATATAACTTAAAACCTGCATCTCTTGGTAGAAAGGTTGCAAGTATCAGATCATTTTTTAATTATATATGCACAGTAAGGGGTACATTAGAAAACAATCCAACGGTTGGCCTTGAAACACCCAAACAACCTAAAAGATTACCTAAACATTTAGATCTTAAGCAATCAGAAAAGCTATTAGAAGTAGTAAAAACTCCAAATAGTAATTCTAAGATAAGTGAAGATCTAGTTACTAGAAATACAGCGATTATTACATTATTTTTAAACTGTGGTATGCGTCTTTCAGAACTTGTAAATATTAATATAAAGGATTTAAACTTCTATGATAATACACTAAATGTTGTAGGTAAAGGTAACAAAGAAAGGCAACTATATTTAAATAATTCTTGTCTTAAAGCACTTAAAGCATATCTTAAAGATAGACCAACAGATGTTAAAGATAAGGATAATGATGCACTTTTTATCTCTGAAAGAAAGACTAGAATAAGTAATAGAACAGTACAGCATATAGTAAAACAAGAATTAGATAAAGCCGGTATAAATAGTAATGAATATTCTGTGCATAAATTAAGGCATACTGCCGCTACATTAATGTTTCAATATGGTAACGTAGATATTAGATCACTTCAAAAGGTATTAGGACATGAAAGTGTTTCTACTACAGAAATATATACACATGTAAACAATGAACAAGTACGAAATGCTATTTCAAATAATCCACTTGCTAATTTAGAAAAAGAACAAGTAAAGCAAGATAATATAGATAGCAATTTAAATGAAAATAATAAGTTATAGTAATTATAATAATTATAGTTAAATATAATAAAAAAAAAGAAAAAGACTAATAAAAGTATATATTATTTTAATTAGTCTTTTTATAGTATCTTTATTTATAATATCTTTATCTTTTTTAAAGTTTAAATATAATATTTTATTTTTTTTAATTTAAAAATTTAATTTTCTTTTCCTATATCATAATTCATAGCCTTATCACCTATAAGGTTTATTACGTCTTCAGATATACCAAGTTTTGGAGTAAAAGAAAGTTCCATAAGTTTTAAATCATTTGCACCCATATTAGATTTAATAGCGGCAGACAATACGTCTATTTTTTTATCTACATCTTTTCTTCCTACTACTATTGCGCCTAATAGTTTCCTATCTTCCTTAGAAAAATATCCTTTTAGTAATATCTTTTCACTATTTGAAAAGACAGGTACAGATGTATCACCTAATACTATCTCTTCATAGTATTGTATATTGTTTTTAATCAATTCATTTTTAGATAACCCAACCATTCCTATACTATAGCCAAATACTCTAAGTAACATTGGTCTTGTTGTTCCACTATATGATATATTATTATTTTCTGTTATATTATTAGCTACAATATATGCTTGCTTTAATACAGGACTTATACTACATGATTTAGTATTAATCTCTGAATTATCATATTTGACTTTTACCGCATCACCTATTGCATAGATATCTTCTTTATTTGTTTTCATATATTCATCTACTAATATATAATCATTTTCATCAACAGAAATTCCTGCTCTCATAACAAATTTAGTAGCAGGTATAGTTCCAGCTCCTATTACTGCAAAATCCACTTCGATTTCGTTTTGATTTCTATCTTGAATATATTTAATTTTAAGTTTCTTATTTTCAGATATGTTTTCTATATCATCTATTTTCTCTTTTTTATCTTTCTCACTATTTATAGTTATTTCTTTTACGCTTGTAACTTCTGAATCCTTTATTATAGTAATATAATCATCTAAAATATTTTCCATTTCTTTTGATATATCTTCGTCAATACCGCCTATTATAGTTTGTTCCTTTTCTATAATATATACGTCTATTCCTAACATATTGAAGCTTTCTGCAAGTTCTAATCCAATTAATCCTGCCCCAACTATAACACAGCTTTTAGGATTTTTTCTTTCAATATATTCTTTTAATCTATTTGCATTAATTAAATTCTTATGTATAAAAACATTTTCGCCTAAGTCTTCAAATACTGGTAGCTTTCTTGCAATAGTACCTACAGATATTACAAGCTTATCATATGGCATCTTATACATATTAGTCCTACTATTTGATGCTACATTTATAGCCTTTTCATCTGGTAATATTTCAACAACTTCTGCATTTACTTGTATTGATATATTATATTCTTTTTCTATCTCTTCTTTAGACGAAATCATAAGATCATTTTCTTCAAGTTCACCAGATATATAATATGGCATAGCATATTGCATATATGATAAGTATGGTAATTTTTCTATTATAGTTATTTCACAATCACTATCTAATTTTCTAATTTCTTTAGCCGTTGCAAGACCTCCTGTCTCACCACCTATTATAACTACTTTCATTTGTATCTCCTTATATTTTAAAACTATTTTTTAAATTTTGGATCATATATCTTATTATTTAAGCTTTTAGATATCACATCTCTTTTTTGATAATATAATGTGTTTTCATTTGTTATACCTTTAAATACTGTACCTGCTCCTATGTATGTTCCTTTTTTAATAGTAGTTGGCGCTATAATTACAGAATTGCATCCAATAAATACATCATCTTCTACAATTGTTTTATGCTTTTTTATACCATCATAATTTGCAAATTTGACGCCCGCACCAATATTGCAATTTTTTCCAAGAGTTACATCACCTACATATGCTAAATGACCTATATGTGTATTTTCTCCAATAGTACTATTTTTAATTTCTACACTAGAACCTATATGTGCGCCATCTTTAATTACACTTCCTTTTCTAATATATGCAAATGGTCCTATAGTTACATTTTCTTCTATAATACATTCTTCTTCAATTATAGAAGATATTATCTTAGCACTTTTAGAAATTTTAGAATTTTTAGATATTATATTTTCCATCTTACATTCCTCCTATCTCTTTTGCCTTATCTGATGCAAGCTTATCTACTATTTCATTATATTTTTGCCCACTATGTCCTTTTACTTTTTTAAAAATGATTTGTATATTATTATTTTTAAGTATATTATTGTACAGCCTTATAGTATCTTTCCATAGTTCACTATTTTTAACGCCTTTAAAATCTTTTTTAATCCAATTTATGCTCCACTCATTTAGTCCTTTTAGTACATAATTACTATCTACATATGCATATATATTTAAACTATTTTTATTAATTGCCGCTATATTTTCTTTCTTTTCTACTATTTCTAAAATGTATTTAAATGCCTTATTTATTGCAGTAAGCTCCATTATATTATTTGTAGTATTCTTATCTCCTCCAACTATTTTTTTTATTATATCATTTTCATCATCTAAATGACTTATATGTTTTTCATACATTATGATAGCGGCATAGCCACCAGGCCCTGGATTATACTTACATGCACCATCTGTATATATTATTATATCTTTCATTATTTCAAATATCCTTTAACTACTCTATCTAATTTTCTTTTAGTTTCTTTTTTAATCATATCTTGTCTCTTATCATATAGTTTTTTTCCCTTACCTAATGCTATTTCCACTTTTATTTTATTATTTTTCATATATATCTTAGTAGGTATAAGAGAAAGTTTCTTTTCCATAATCTTTTGATTAATCTTTCTTATTTCACTTTTATGTAATAACAGTTTTCTTGTCCTATCTGGATCTTTATTTTCACGATTTCCAAATTCATATGGTGATATATGCATATTTAATATATAACATTCTTCATTTTTAATAACACAATATGCATCAGATATATTTGTTCTACCTGCCACAATACTTTTAACCTCAGTTCCAGAAAGTGAAATTCCTGCTTCATAATATTCAATTAATTCATAGTTCCTTTTACTATTTTTATTTTGTATCATTAATCCTTTATATTTCTTTTTTGACATATTCTCCTCTTTTAATCAAATGTGAAAAAATCATCATCTTCGTAGTATATCCTATTTTTCATATTATATTTTGTATTATTATTTCCATTTTTAGTATCTTTTTTAAACTTTAGATCTCTTATCTTATTATATATATTAGAAAAAAACTCTTTCATATCTTTACCAATATTTTTTTGTATATTATTGTTTTTATAACTTCTATTACTTCTACTATTATATATATAATCATCCACTTGTCTTTTATTACTTTTATTATTACTTTTTTTGTCTATTAATTTTGCTATATAATATATTATAGCGATTATAATAATAGAAATTATAATTATAATTAATATACTCTTAAAAGAAAAATGTTCATCGGATAGATTGTATGCAATTATTGAAATCATATTTTTAAGCATCTATTTCTCCACATCTTTAATTATATTAAATATATTTTCCCATGTAGGTTCTACATATTCTTTTTTTATGCTAGAATATGCATATATTGGGCTATATGATATACCTAGTATTTTTTTTATTTCATCTTTTTTGGATTCTACTTTAGTTTTAGCAATCTTATCTGCCTTATTACATAATATTATAAATGGAATGTTTTTAGATAGTATATAATTATACATATGTATATCATCATTAGTTGGGTTATGTCTTATATCAATAAGCAATATTATAAGAGAGATATCTTTACTTTCTTCTAAGTATTCTTCAATATATTTTCCTGATTCTAATTGGTCTTTTTTACTCATTTTACTATAACCATATCCAGGTAAATCTACAAAATAGAACATATCATCTATGTTGTAGAAGTTTATTTGTCTTGTTTTACCGGGTTCTGAGCTTGTTCTTGCTAATTTTTTTCTATTTAACATAGAATTAATAAAAGAAGATTTTCCTATATTTGATTTACCAACAAGTACAATCTCACCTAGTGGCAAAGATTTTGGGTATTGTTTTTTATTTGTTGCAGATATTTCAATTTTTGCATTATTTAAATTAATATTATCTCTCATCTAATTCTCCATATTTTTCATTTTTATTTTTTTAATTTTTAACTTCTAAGTTTTTTAAGGTATCATATAGTTTTGGCATACCTTTTTGTATATTGATTAAATTACTATTCTTATCTGTCCATACCATATCTTGTATGGCAGTATGTACAAGTTCACCATTTTCAGAATATATTTCAATTTTGAATTGAGATCTTACAGATGTTTGTTTAACTAATCCTATTTTAACTTCTATTATATCTCTCGCATATAATGGTTTAATATATTCATTTGAAATAGCATGTACCATTAATCTTGCATTTTCTTCATTATATTCAGTTATATATTTATTAATAAATTCTAATCTAGCTTCATCATAATATACTAAATATACACTATTATGTATAACGCCTTGCATATCTGCATCTTTATATCTTGTTTTTATTTTTATATTAACTATATTATTCATTAATTACTCCTATATTACTATATTATTATAACATATTAAATATTAATAATATATCAAAGTTAAATATTTAAATTAAAATAATTTGCATATAAAAAAAGGAGAATTACTCTCCTTTTTTTGCCCCTAGTCTTTTAATTGTATTTTCCATTATAATTTAGTATATTTTTTTATCATTAACTATTTTGCTTATATATTAAGGTTTAGGCTTAGGTTTGTTCAATTTTTAATCATACATGAATTTAAGATTGTAAGAAGGTTTTATTCTTTTTTCAGAATATGATCTTTAGGCAAGGATAAATTTAAATACAATTAATTAGTATATAATTATATACCATATTAGACTAAGGTAACTAAAGAAATTTAGTTTACATATTTATTATAGCATCACATCTTATGTTTGTCAATTACATAAGTCCACAAAAAAAGAGCTTATTGCTCTCTTTTTGGCTTAGTACAGGTAATTTCTATTTACATTATTATTATATTATTAAAACAAGTATTGTATATTTTTAAAGGATTGTACATTTTTAACATTATATTATAGCATCACTATCAGATTACAAAGGATTTATTAATATTCGCTATTTTGAGTATATGACTGTTATTTTACCTTAAAATACTAAGCTAATGTATAAAGAAAATAATTTAACTTTCTTTTCAATTGAATTTCTTATACATTGATTATATTATATCACATATATAATATGTGTCAACCATTTATGTATATACAATTAATGTTCAATATTATAAATTAAATTAAATATGTAATTAATTTAATTTAATTTAATTAAAAAGTATATTAAAAAGGAGGTTATAACCTCCTTTTACTTTGACAAATAATTGAATAACAAATACAGTGAATTCCAATAATAATCAATTGGATATATTAGGTTGGTTGTTCTATTTAATTTGTAAAAAATAGTTGTTAACATCAATTATTATTAGAAAAAATTAATCGCGCCAGATAAACTTAGTATCAGTATTAGATTTTATTTGTCAATAATATAAGAAATTATTAAATTTCAAATATCCTTTTATATGAATCTCCTATATCAAGTATATTTTAGCACTATATTGCATTTTTGTCAAATAGATGCTTAAAGGCCTTTTTCTAGCGGCAATAAAAAGAGAGCCTATTGGCTCTCTTTAACTAATGAATATATATAGGTAGTGTAGATTTTAATTCGAACTATTTTTTTTATTTTTATATAATATAAATTTACTGGAGACTTATATCCCATGAAGAGACTGAGTTAATGTAGTTCTGTTATATATATTCAATTAGTTAGTATAAGAAAATTAATTAATTTTCAAATATTTATAAAATTATTTCCTATACTAAAAACAAGTATAGCATAATTTTGTTATTATGTCAAATTGATATTAATTAATTGAATATATACAAAAACAAATAAAAAAGAGTAAGCATTTTGCTTACTCTTTTTAGACAATATACAATTAATTATTATTTAGGTGTTTATTTTTTTTCTAAGCGTGATAGAAGCATTGTCGACGATTTGAGTATAATTTAGGAATTATAATTAATTTGTATAATGTCTGGCACAAGAGACAAATTATTGTCTGAAATATGGATAAAATTTAATTAACTTGTGTAAATATATTATACATTCAATTACATAATTTGTCAACCGTTGCCATTATTTTTCTGCTTGTATTTCTTCTAATCCACCCATGTATTTTCTTAAAACTTCTGGTATGTATATACTTCCATCTTCTCTTACATGATTTTCAACAAATGCTATAAGCATTCTAGGTGGTGCAACAACAGTATTATTTAATGTATGTGCAAAATATGATTTTCCATCTTCACCCTTAATACGTATTCCTAATCTTCTAGCTTGTGCATCTGTTAGATTAGAACAGCTTCCTACTTCGAAGTATTTCTTTTGTCTTGGAGACCAAGCTTCTACGTCACAGCTTTTAGCTTTAAGATCTGCTAAGTCACCTGAACATATATCTAATGTTCTAACTGGTATTTCCATACTTCTAAATAAGTCTACTGTATTTTGCCATAGCTCATCATATATTTTATGACTATCTTCTGGCTTACATATTACTATCATTTCTTGTTTTTCAAATTGGTGTACTCTATATATTCCTCTTTCTTCAATACCATGTGCACCTTTTTCTTTTCTGAAACATGGAGAATATGATGTTTTCTTAATTGGCATTTTATTTTCATCTAATGTTTTTCCAATAAATCTTCCAATCATTGTATGTTCACTTGTACCAATTAGGTATAATTCTTCACCTTCAATTTTGTACATCATGCTATCCATTTCTTCAAATGACATAACTCCTTCTACAATGTTTTTTCTCATCATAAATGGTGGTATACAATATTTAAATCCTCTGTCTATCATAAAATCTCTTGCATATGAAAGTATTGCAGAGTGTAATCTTGCTATATTTCCATCTAGATAGTAGAATCCATTACCTGCTACATCTCTTGCAGAATCTAGGTCAATTCCTCCTACCTTTTCTAATATTTCAACATGATATGGTATTTCAAAGTCTGGTACTATAGGTTCTCCATATTTTTTGATTTCTACATTTTTAGAATCATCTTCACCTATTGGTACATCATCATCCATTATATTTGGAATTGTTAGCATTATTTCTCTTAATCTATCATTATTTTCTTTTTCATCATCCTCAAATTTTTGTAATTCATTTGATAATTCTTTTGATTCTTCTTTTAATGATTCTGCCTTATCACCTTGTTTGTTTTTATATAATTCTGCTATTTCATCTGCTATCTCATTTTTTCTTTTCCTTAATGCATCACCTTTTTGAATATACTCTATTCTCATATCATCAAGTTTTATCGCTTCATCTACAAGTTCTAACTTATTATCTTGGAACTTGTTTTTAATATTTTGTTTTACCACTTCAGGGTTTTCTTTTAAAAATTTTATATCAATCATCATATCTCCTATACTATATACTTATATATATTACTAATTATTATTAAATATTATACTTATATTTTTATATTACTTTTTCTTTTTCTTGTTCTTTTATATATTTTTTAACACTTCTTTTTTAAAATAATCTAACCTATTTATTACTTCTTCTTTACCAAGTATTTGCATTATTTCATATAGGTCTGGTGTCATTGTCCTATTTGTCATAACTACTCTTAAGTATTCCGAGATTGTTCCAACATGTCCATTAAAACTTTCAGGTTTTTCTTTGTATTCTTTGACTTCTCTTGCATAACCATATTTTTCTGCAATGTCTTTAACCTTATCAAACCATGCATTCTTATCATCTTTAATATCATAATAATTTGTCATATAATCTTCCACTATTTCTAATATATTAGAAATCTCTTCTTTTTTCTTGCCGCTATTTAATATTGCATCATAGTGTTTTTCTTCTTTTTTAAACATATCATCATACATATATATATTTAAATCTAATATATCACAATATTTAGATATATCTTTTCTTGGTTTTTTTCTTCCATCTCTTTCTATTCCAAATATCTTAATCGACTTTTCTCTATTATTTTCTAACAATTCATATAGTGTCCTATCATTTTTTTGTGACCATTTAAGTGCTTTTTCATACAATGTTTTAGAATCTAATCTCGCAATATAATTTTTCGATACATCAATTAATTTTGTCTTATCAAATAACGCACCAGAAGCACCCATTTTGCTCATTTTGAAATCAAACTCTGTAATATCCTTATCTGGATTTTGCTTCCTCCACATTTCGAAATTAGCATTCATTATATTAATTAAATATTCTGTAACTGCTTCATATGGTATTCCTTCTTCTTCAACCAAGTATGTTGCTTTAGCTTCAGGATCTTTTCTTTTTGATAGTTTTCTTGCTTTTCCTTCATCATTTTTCATAAGTGGTGCAATATGTGCATATTTAGGTGCTTTAAATCCAAGTGCAACAAATAGTGCAATATGCAGTGGTAATGATGGTAACCATTCGTCTCCTCTTGTAACTAAATTTACTCCCATTAAATGATCATCTATTGCATGTGCAAAGTGATATGTAGGTAGTCCATCTTTTTTTATTATTACAGTATCTTGTATATCTGTTGGTAATTCTAATTTTCCTTTTACCATATCTTTTACAACTATCTTATTTGAAGGATTACTATCATTTTTAAATCTAACTATATAGTCATCACCTGCTTTAATTTTTTCAATTGCCATATCTACTGGCATCTCTCTATACTTAGCCCATTTACCATATACACCAATTTTTTGTTTTGATTTTTTCTGATCTTCTCTTATCTTATCTATTTCTTCTTTAGTTAAGAAACAAGGGTAAGCTTTACCTTGTATAATAAGGTCTTTTGCATATGCTTGGTATATATCTTTTCTTTGGCTTTGTATATATGGTCCGTAGTTTCCTACTTCTTTATCTTCACCTACTACTCCCTCTTCAGGTTCTAGGTTATATAGTTCTAATCCATCAATAATGTTTTTAACACCATTTTCTACTTTTCTTTCTTGATCAGTATCTTCTATTCTTACAAAGAATATACCACCTGTTTTATTTGCCATCATCTTAGATATAAGTGATGTATAAACTCCTCCTATATGCAAAAAACCTGTAGGACTTGGAGCAAATCTTGTTACATATGCTCCGTCCTTTAGGTCTCTTGTTGGATATTTTTCTTCATAATAATTAACTGGTTTAGTATCACCAAAAATTAAATCTGCTAATTCTTTTCTCTTATTTATATCATTGTCCATTTTAATATCCTTTTCTATTTATGTTTTTTATCTTTTTTCCTTTTTTAATTTTATTTTTTATGTATTTTTATTAGTTTTTGCATTATACTATATATTATTATATCATATAATATTATCTTTAATTATACAATAATTGGTAATATAATTGGATCTCTTTTTGTAGTTTTCATTATATATTTAGATAATTTATTTTTGACTACAGCTTTTACTGTGTTCCATTCTGTTGTTTCAAGTTCTTCAATTTCATCTATTACTATTTGTTTTAATTTTCTTACTAGTTGTTCACTTTCTCTTACATAAACAAATCCTCTAGATATAATATCTGGTTCTGTTTCTAATGTTCCATCATTATTCAAATTAATTACAGCAATTATTATACCATCTTGTGATAGATTTTTTCTATCTCTTAATACTATATTTCCAACATCTCCTACACCTAAACCGTCAACAAATACTTGTCCAGTTTCAACTTTACCTGTGCTTCTAAGTCCTATATCTACATTACCTTCAATTATTCTACCTGTTTCAGGTAATATAATATTATTATTTGTATATCCCATAGACATTGCTGAATTTTTATGTGCTTGTAACTGTCTCATTTCACCATGTACAGGTATAAAGTATTTAGGATTAACTAAATTAATTATTAATTTTTGCTCCTCTTGACATGCGTGTCCTGAAACGTGTACATGTTCTAATGCTGAATATACTACTTCAACACCTCTTTTTAATATACTATTTATTACCCTAGATACTGCTGGTTCATTTCCAGGTATTGGTGTTGCAGATATTATTACCATATCATTTTGTGTAAGTTTTATTTTTCTATGTTGCCCTGTAGCTATTCTAGTTAATGCAGACATAGGTTCACCCTGACTTCCTGTTGTAATTATTAAAAGATGTTCATCTTCTACAGAGTTTATAGCATCAATATTTACAAACATTCTATCTGGTGCATCTATATAATTTAATTCTCTTGCTATATCCAATATTTTTTCCATCGATCTACCAGATACTGCAATCTTCCTATTGTGTTTTTCTGCAAGTTTAACTAATTCTTGTACTCTATTTACATTACTTGCAAATGTAGCAAGTATTATTCTCTTTTTACAATTATCAAATAGCTTATCTAGTACATTACCTACAGATTTCTCAGACATTGTAAATCCAGGTCTTTCTGCATTTGTACTATCAGATAATAACGCAAGGACTCCTTCTTTTCCTATTTCACCAAGTCTTGCTAAGTCCATTTTCTTTCCATCAACTGGAGTAAGTTCAACTTTAAAGTCACCTGTATGTACAATAGTTCCTGCTGGTGTACGTATTGCAAGCATTGCTGCATCAGGTATACTATGTGCTGAAGCTATGTATTCAACAGAAAATTTTCCAAGTGTTATTACATCACCAAAATGTACTGTATTTAATTTTACCTTTTTATCTAATTTATGTTCTTTTAATTTTGATAATATTAATGCTTCAGTAAGTGGTGTAGCATATATTGGCATATTTAATTTTTTCATAACATATGGTATTGCCCCAATATGGTCTTCGTGACCGTGTGTTATAACCATACCTCTTATCTTACTTTTGTTTCTTTCTAAATATGATATATCTGGTATAACTATATCTATTCCAAGCATATCATCTTCAGGGAATGATAGTCCACAATCTATTACTATAATATCATTTTCATACTCTAATACAGTAATATTTGCTCCTATTTCTCCTATTCCACCTAGTGGTATAATTTTAATATTCCCTTTATTATTTAATTTTTTGTTATTTGCCTTTTTAGACATATTTTTATTTTTGTTTTTGTTTTTA
>QWBY01001745.1_pt1 | contig 13995 bp, 6 predicted proteins | sample 1972471 | NCBI WGS metagenome assembly QWBY01 (sample SAMN09866722, study PRJNA288562) | Human gut metagenome isolate term6_stool, whole genome shotgun sequencing... | reverse complement strand
ATGTCATGATTACCGATAAAGAAATGCACCTCCACTCCCAAATCGGTCAACTCGGAAATCTTCCCCAAGAAACGAGTATAGCCTTTCGGCACTACCAGTTTGAACTCGTACCAAAAGTCGAATATATCTCCCAACAGGTACACTGCTGCAGCATTATGTTTTATACTATCCAGAAAATTCACCAAACGGCGCTCCTGTGTCCGCCCGTGTGCTATGGCACGAGAACCTAAATGTGCATCGGAAAGGAAATATACGTTCTTCATAATCTTACTAAATTAAATACCTCATAAATTAAAAATCCGAGAATAGAGAATTAAAAAAACAACACCTTGTCCAATAACTTAGACATATTGGCAATTCTTATTTTCCAATTTTAATTCTCAACTTTCAATTTATTAGAGGAAACCCAATTCCAATTTAGCTTCTTCACTCATCATATCTTTATCCCATTCGGGTTCAAAAACCAAGTTCACGACCGATGAAGTAACTCCTTCCACAGAGTCGACTTTCTGACGTACATCCTCCATAATAAAATCAGCAGCAGGACAATTGGGGGCAGTCAATGTCATATCTAACACTACTTCTCCATCATCTTGCAAATCAATCTTATATATCAAGCCTAAATCGTATATATTCACCGGAATCTCGGGATCATATACGGTTCATATACGGTTTTCAACATGGCTATAATCTTCTCTTCTGTTTTTAAACGGGTATCTGCATCCATATCTCTCGTTGTTTTAATTGCAAATTTAATGATTTCGCAACAGTATACCAAACGTTTCTACAGATATCTACAGAAGGCTTTCCAAAAGCGTGCAGGCGATATTTACTTTAACTAAAGCACGCACCGTTTTTTGTAGAATAAAATTCTTTTTTGATATTATAAAATCAATTTCTATATTTATCATAAATAAAAAATACTGTTGAAAAGAGAAACTTAATGAAATAGTCGGTTAGTTTGAAAACCATACCGATAAGCGTCCAAAAGAGATGTAGATAAGCAAAAGGAAAACGCATTGCCCGAAAAACACTCTAGACACCGTTTTTAACAATTTCACCACTAAATTCCGTTCAACCATTGTTGTAAAGAAAAAACTCGCCATCGATATCACTTTTGTCAATAACGAGCTATTTCTGTTTTTTATATCATTTCAAATCCATATTATTTAACGTCATGTGATTCACAAACACGACCAGTCTTAATCCTTATTTTATCCTCAGAAATCCAACTAACTATCGTACAATTGTAGTTTCTGGTCCAAGATAAGAACGTTTCATTCCCCCCATATCTATCACAACTTTTTGGATAATCATACCAGGGTCAGAACATATCAATTTCAAAGTATGCTTGCCCGGCTTATCAATATTCAGGGTTACAGCGTTTATCGTACTGTTACGATATACATTCTCCCTCCATTCACCTGAATATTCTTTTGCATTATTCGAAGCATATTTCAACAAGCCATTATCTATCATTATACCAAAGCAAGTGCCACGTTCCGAATTCACCGGAAAGACAGGTAATGCATACGTATAAACCGTTACCGAACCAGCATTAAAAGTATAAAAATCATATTCCACCTTGGCAGCCTCCCCGGAACGGCGTGGATTTTGGACTGGTTCTACGGCCTCTCCTAATTGTATGCACTGGTTCTCATAGCCCAATCCCTTTATGACTTTTATCTTTATATCTTCATTCTCCACTTTTCTATGGTATTTTCCCGGATTGATAGATACACAGCCATTATCTTCCACATACCATCCTTTCAACTCGCCCACTGTAGGATAAGCAGGATTGAAAACCGGTAAGTAGACCTTTTCCTGACGACCGCCGGATATAACCTCTATTTCACCCGTTATCCTTTCCCCTACCGGAACTTTCACCCAATCTACAGATACAATAATCCGTTCTTGCAACTGAGTAGTTCCGTTCTGTCTGCTGAGTTTGATCCAGGAATCAGAAGTTTTGGCATTCCACGTGAACGCTTGCTTTCCTACATTGTACAATTCAATAAAAGATTCTTTCCGGGTATAAGGATTTACGCAAGGAAGCACATTCAATGTAGTCTTTCCCAAAGGGGAATCCTGTTCCGGAAGAAAAATCCGCATTTCTGCTTTTTGAGGTACATCGATAGTCGTCAGCGGAGGCATCTTCTGATAGGTGGCAGTCCATCCGGGTGCCAAAGCCATCATATGATTCCATTTACCATTAAGCAGGGAATTGTATTTATCGGTATAATAATCTATGCTATCATGATAGGATTTGACTCTATCGGCCAAATAGTTGGTTGCTGTACGTCCCTGACGCGCATACCATCTGTTTTGCTGCGCGACCAGCATTTTCTTGTTCATAAGTGCCGCTCCTTTCACTGGATAGAAAACCAACTCATAAAAAGCAGCCTTATGGGATTCTGGCAACGCGTTCCATATCTTTTCGCTTTTATCAGAAATACGGTCATACTCTTGTATTCTGCCTTCTGCCTCATTATAATTTATAAAAGAGAAGTCAGTATCCGTCATCCTCTCCTGAACATGTTCATTATTCCATTCATATCCCCATCCCATTGCCTCCGGCTTGTGCTGGAAGCCCAAATGATAATAGCTATTCATTACATCTTCAATGTCTTCCCTATACCTTTCACCGAATATGGAAACCAGAAAGTCCACCTGATGATTGTTTATGTTATCAAAATCGAACTTATCAATATCCCAGGCCATGTCCAAAAAAGTTTTCATACCCAGCTCACCCGGTTTGATATCTCCTACATTCAATAACCAATAGCGTTTTGCTCCAGTATCATAAGCCTTACGCATTTCCTCAAACATCAATGCCGGAGGAGTTGTATTCAACCATAAATAGTCATGCGGTTCGCCTAAATATGAAATATGATAATATACGCCCGCCCCACCTCTACGGCTTCTTTCTTCCTTATTGTTCAACCGTTTGATATATCCGAAATTATCATCCGGCCAAACCAGCATGATGTCTTCTGGAAGCCTCAACCCTCTTTCGTAGATATCAAGCACTTCTTTATAGGGAACAAAAATCTGAGGTATAGAGTCAATAGGAGAATCTATATGTTTCTTCAAAATACCTCTTTGGTCAGCAATAACCTCCTGCACCAGGTTGACTTCTTTATCTTTGGGAACACCTACGAGCCCGGCATCATGAATACCACGCATAGCAATCGTATAAATATTCTCATATGGGGCATTCTCCAATACTCGTTGGTCTAGCATCTTATTTATTCCTTCTTTGTTAGTCATATAATTCCATTCTCCCATTATTTTCTTATCCCACTCCGTTACGTTATTAAAAAGTAACGGTTCGCAATGGGAAGTGCTCATTATAATTCCATAACTATCTGCCACCAACTTATTCTCGGGATACTTATTAAAAGCGCCCGAAGAAGGATGCATTGCAGGTGCCAGCATATTGCCTTTCATCCTGAGAATCAGTTCACATACCTTAGCATAAGTTTTAGGTCCGATGTCACCCAATTCTTTATCAAACGTCCTTCCGGCCCAAGGAGTTATTCCCCAACCTTCATCATTAATAAAGATACCTCTGTACTGAACAGAGGGTGCCTGAGAAACATAGTTTATATGCTCAACATATAATTGGGACTTTCTTTTCGTCGGCACATCAGCCCACCAGTACAAAGGAGACACCCCTATGGCCTCCGACAATGTAAATACGCCGTAGGCTGTGCCACGCCTGTCGCATCCGGCAATGACAAGTACTTTTTTCACCCCTTTGACCGGAGCATCTATCGTTTTAACGACAAACTGTTCCCAACCACCACGAATGGCAGATACATCCAATAGCCCCTTTGCCACCAATCGGTCAACAAAAGCATTATGTCCCACCGTTCCCACAACAACGGCATATTCCGAAGAAACCTTTTTAGAAGAAACAGACACTTTCTTATCAGTCACCCGCTTTATATCTTCAGCCAAAAGACAAGCTGTTTTTTCTACTACACCATAATCCCGGGCATCATAATAAATCACTGTTTCATGAGAAGACACTAACGGAAAGGCTGCCCCACCTCCAGTTTTCTTAACAATAATCTGTCCCCAGCATATCGCCGGAAGAAACATAAATATGAATACGAACCAAAATCTCATCATCATATAAATTATATTTTAATTACTATTGATTGTGTGTCTGCAAATGCAGACACACAATGATTAAAAACAACATACCCTCTATTCTTAATGCCTAATATTATACCTATCTACTTTATTCATATCCGGGATTCTGCTCCAACACAGCTCCTCTATTCGCTTCTATTTCCTTATAAGGTATCGGCCATAATTCATAATGCTTTTTCATCTCCTTGGCATAATAGGGGTTGCATTTCATCACGCGGTCATAAAGTTTTCCCATTCTCATCAACGTTATTCTACGTCTTTCTTCTACGCCCAACTCTCTCATCCTCTCATCTAGAATATAATCCAAGGTTACCTGAGATGTCAATACCGGTTTCGCATGAGCCCTATTGCGAATAACATTGATATCAGCTGCTGCTTTGTCCTTATCATTTAAAGCCAGATATGCCTCGGCACGCAGCAAGTAAGTCTCGGCAAGCCTAAACATATATTGATCCGTATATGTAGCCCCAGCTCCACTGTTAAGCGCAAAAGTTTTGGAATTGGAATACAAACCTTCCGGATGATTGTATGGAGTAGTACACTTGGACTGATATGCATAGAGCGAACGTGAGGGAACTGTAACCCCTACCGGCGGATTCTGAGTATCAATAGTATCCCCGTAAAGTTTGGCATACTCTTTATTATGAACCGCAAACTTTCTCACAAAATTATGGTTTGCATTTCTCATATCTCCATAAAAATCATCTTTCCATATCTCATCACTGAAATATCGGGTTGAAATGGCCCAGCCTATACCACGGCCTCCGGTATAGTCACCAATCGGCCAACTGAAAGGATTCATTCCATGTGCTTTCACGTCACGTACCATCGGAGCATGATGCCTTTCCAAAGTATATGTCTGGTCTTTAGCCGTCAAAGAACCACTTCCACCGGGGGTGTCAGTTTCAATCTGAATAACCCAGATTCCTTCTGTGTTTCCAGAACCTCTGTTCTGATTGTTTTTTCGGAATAAATCCCAATATACATCTCCCGGAACTTCATTGGCTCTGGAACCAAAACGATTGTACATCAGTCCGGTAGCCGGATCATCGATGACCGTTGTGGCAACATCCACCGCTTTCTGATATTGAGCCGTTGCCAAATAAAGTTCTGAGAGTAAATGATATGCTGCTGTATTAGACACTTCTCCATCCTGCACACTGGACAAACTGGGTAAATAAGTAGCCGCAAACTCTACATCTGAAATAGCCTGTTCCAACACCTCTTCTTTGGATGCCCTGACATAATCAAACTTAGGCCCGACGACTTCCGTCAATAAAAGAGGTACCCCACCGTACAGATAAGCCAAGGTCCTGTATGCAAATCCTCTAAAGAAACGGGCTTTGGCTTCGGCAATCACCTTTTGTTCCTCCGATACTTCTGAAACAGGCAGACGGTCGATAATAGTATTAGCCGTTGATATGGTATGATAAAGCAATGACCAGTGTACCGATGCAATATTACCAGTTGAATGATAAGCTGAAATCATATTCGAATGCCGTTCCGTACCGTTCGGTTCGCCATCATAGACAATGTCCGTGCCGTAAAGGTAGTCCATCGGACGATTTTCATCCCTGCTATAGAATTCCCTTCTCACCAGGTAATAGAGATTATTTACAGAACAATCAATATCCTCTTGGGTAAGAAAAGAATTGGTTGCACTCATAAAATCCAAAGGCTTCTCATCCAAAAAAGAACTGCTGCACGAACCCAGCACTGCTGAAAGCAACAAGGTAATAATATATATTTTTATTTTCATAATAAATCAGATTAATAAGTAAGACTAACACCAAAAGAAAAACTTCTCATTACCGGTCTGTCCGAATAAGTACTTCCAGCTTCTGGGTCCCAACCATGCCATTTTGTAAAAGTCAGCAGGTTTTTCCCACTGAAAAACAGATCAATTTCATTCAAACCAACCTTGTTCGTAACAGACTTCGGAAAAGCATAAGACAATGAAACATCCTGCAACCGTACAAAGCTCCGGTCTTCATATACCGTAGGAGTTATTTTCGGGGTACTAATGGAGCGTGCATAGACTGCATCCGGATTACGTGGTGACCAGTAATCCCATGCACTTATACGATTCCAGCGCAGATTATTCTGATCTCTGACCAACGAAGAAGAGTTGGCTGCCAGATATCCATCCTTTCCTCCTTGAACAGAATTGATAAAGAAACTAAGTGTGAAGTTCTTATACTCTAACGTATTCATAATACCAAATCGGTAAGCCGGATCTCCTTTACCTAAAATGACACGGTCTTCAGGAGTTATTTCTCCCTCTCCGGTCATATCAACAATACGATAATTACCCGGATAGAAACCGGCAGGTATATCATCACCCAACTGATAAATGCCATCTACTACATACCCATATACCGCAGATATGGGCTGGCCTATAAACAGATTACTGGATATGTTATCATCCTCTATGCCATCTCCATCATTATCTTCTCCTGTTAAAGTTACGATCTTATTGGAGTTTGTCGAAAAATTGAGTGAAGTAGTCCATTTAAAATCAGAAGTCTGTATATTCTTCGAAGTGAGAATAAATTCGAAACCCTTGTTCTTGATTTTTCCAAGATTAGAAGCTATCTTTGAAAATCCCGTAATATCGGGCAAAGCCACATCATACAATAAGTCTTTCGTTGTTGTCGAATAGTATTCTACAGAACCGGTGAGTCTTTGTCCCAGAATTGTAAAATCAAGACCTAAATTTATCCCTGCTGTTTTTTCCCATTTCAGATTACTATTTCCCAAAGCCGAAATCTCCTGTCCGATTACAGGCTTTCCACCATCACCAAAAATATATCTGATTTCAGAAGCCACAGTGGACAAAGATTTGTATCTGCTGGTCTGATTTCCGCTGATACCATATCCCCCACGCAGTTTCAGATAATCAATCCAAGGTATTTTAAAGAAAGGCTCTTCTGAGATAATCCACCCTAAAGCTATGGAAGGGAAAGTCGCATATTTATTATTCGCCGCAAATCCCGAAAAACCATCTCTACGCACTGTACCCGTTATCAAATACTGGTCCATCAAACGATAACTGACCCTGGCCATCTGATAACAAAGAGCCTCTCTCCAAGCATCCGAATATACATAGCGCGTTGTTGCCTGTTCCAGACTATTATAGCCCAATGTCATGCGTGTAAATCCCTGTCCCAAAGCCTTTGTATAATCGTATTTACGCTCCGAAGCCCCATACAATAATGTAGCATCAATATGATGTTCGCCAAATGTAGCATTGTAAGCCAGAATATTGTCTATAGTATAATCATAGTAGCCGGTATGCTCTTTATAAGCCTCTCCTTGCAGATTGTATCCATACTGGCTGGCCTGAAAATGATTGTCTATCCTATAGTTATTACCAAAATTCAATCGATACACTAACCCTTTAAGAGGCAATTTTATTTCAGATGATATATTACCGAAAAAATAATTATGACGCTCGTAATCATCAATATCTGATCCCATAAAAGGATTGGTATCCAATGTATTAAAAGGATATGGCTTTATCTTACCATCTGCGTCATAAGGTTCAATCAATGGAGATTGGGTTATCAGATTCCACAAACCCGGCTCCGCACCATCCTGATTCACAAATGCACCAAAAGTCTGAATTCCTATTTTCCACCAGGGAGCTATTTCCGCATTCAAATTCAGACGAATGCTGTTTCTTTTAAAATCATCATTTACAATAAATCCACGTTGATCCGTATTGGAGTACGAAAGCATATAATTGATGGATTTACTGCCACCGGATATATTAAAACGGTTTTCAAACAAATGCCCGCTTTGTGTTCCTTCGTTCCACCAGTTATAATTATAAGGACTGATATTTCCATTTTCATCCCTCAACGGAGCATCCGGCAATTTAGACGCTAGATCAAAGTCCGGATTAGGAGTAGTATAATCAGGCCCAAGGAAAGCCTCTGTATAATAGAAGTCTCTGACATTATCCAGATACTCTTCACGATTCATCGGACGATAATTGTGGGTCGGGTTAGAAAACGTATAACTGCTGGAGAAACTGATTTTCGGTTTTCCTTCCACACCTTTCTTAGTGGTAATCATAACTACTCCATTGGCTGCTTGTGCACCATATACAGCAGTAGAACTTGCATCTTTCAGGATATCAATAGATTCAATGTCATCAGGATTTATAGAAGATAACGAACTTGTATAAATGATTCCGTCCAAAATAACCAAAACATCTTTGTTTCCTCCCAAAGTATTCGTACCACGGATAGACATGGACGGAGTACCTCCCGAATTGGTCACCTGCCCAATATTAAGTCCCGGAACATTCCCTTGCAAAGATTGCAACACATTTGAGTTGGGAGACCTTTTCAACGTTTTAATATCTGCTCGTATAACGGCACCCGTCAAGTCAGTTTTACGTTGTGTTCCATATCCTACTACTACCACTTCATCCAATGCCTTCACATCTTCTATCAAACGTATATTAACAACCTTTCTATTTTTCACAGGCACTTCCTGAGTAATAAAACCAATATAAGAAACAACCAAAATATCATTCGGAGCAGCTTGAAGATGATAATTGCCATCTATATCTGTTATAGTACCGGTATCCTTACCTTTCACCTTTACATTCACACCAATAATCGATTCACCGGATGTATCCGTGATTTGCCCTTTGATATTCAAATCTTGCGCAAAACCGGACATTGCGAAAAAAAACAAGAAAATCCAAATAAGAAAATGTTTCATAAAATAATAGTGATTTAAAATTAACTACTTAAACTAATTCATTATGTTTTTCACAAGCAGAAATTAAAAAGAACTGTAACTCTTATGTGCTTCTCATAGGCTATCATTTTAAGGTTTCACATAGCATGGAGAATTAGCTCTCCAAAAGATTTCACCGAACAAAGGTAAATTAGAGTCAAGACTTCAGGCATCTGTATCATTCAGAATACCACCGCTATTTTTCAATGACAGAATTATGGGCGACTTTTGGAAGGATTGCGACCATCATTGTGCTTATTAATACTGATTTTTGTATTTGTTTGAGATTAAATAGTAATTTTGAAGATAAAAATAGTAGAAAGATGAAACAGAGTGACCCATTTAAGTTAATCTTATTACTCTCATTAGTAGTTTACTCCATAGAAGGTTTCTGCCAGCAGATTCCGACTATTAATTTAGTCATGAAAGATGGATTATCCAGTAACTATGTAACAGATATTGCCCAAGACAAATATGGCTTCACATGGTTTGCAACCAAATATGGACTTAATAGATTCGACGGAGATAAGTTTACTGTCTACCTAAAAGAACCCAATAAAGAATTGCTTAATAGCAATGATATTAATAAAATTGCTACAGACACTATTAATAATAAGGTATGGATTGCCAACAGATGGATGGGCGTGAACGTTTTTGATTGTGCAACACAGCAATTTTCATCTTTTCTGCATGATAAAAACAACCAAAACACACTGATATCCAATGAAATAAAAGACATTCTAGTCACATCCAACGGGAATGTATGGATTGCAACGAATCAAGGATTAGATTTATATAATCCCGACAATTCACAGTTCATACATTATAATACATCGACAGTTCCTGATTTTCCCTCAAATGATATCATGACACTGGCTGAAGGCAGTAATGGTGATTTATACATCGGACATACCTATAACGGATTCACTATTTTCTCTCCGGATAACAACAGTTTTAAGAATTTCACTCATTCATCTCAAAACAAAAATTCACTTCCGGATAATACTATCCATTCTATATTTGTTGATACCAATTCTAAAATATGGATTGCAACCAACTGCGGACTATCGCTTTTTGATCCCTTCAGAGAAACATTCCGCAATTTCAAAGATGTCAGTGGAATTCACTATACGATACAAAGAGCTATCTATAATGTCTATAGTACCAGTGATGACCGAATATGGGTAGGTACAGTCTCCGATCTTTGTTATTTCGACTCCAAAGATACAGACCTGATTTTATCCGGAAAAAAGAATGTTAATCATATGTTTATTCAAGATATTTATTGGGGAATATCAAATCCAACCGTTTATTGTGTCTTTGAAGACTCCTTCAAAAACGTTTGGATAGGTTCAAACGGCGGAGGAGCCAGCTTTATCAGCAGCACTTCATCCTTCTTTCATAGTTGGAGAATCAATAAGATACCGGGGGTCACTAATGGGCTTAATGACAAAGAGGTATTAACAATATGTGTTGCCGACAATGGCAATATATGGATGGGAACCGATGGGGGAGGTATCAATGTCAACATTGATGGTAGGAATTGTATGTTTTACTCCCATGATACAGGAGATATTTCATCAAATACTTATCATTCTTCTCTAAAAGATTCTAACGGAGATTTATGGTTTGGAAATATGTATAATGAAATGGGGATCGATGTTTTTATAAGCAAAGAAGGCAGATTCATCCATTACACTCCGCAGGGAAATGGTTCAGTTATCTATTGTCTCTTTGAAGACAACCAAAGAAACGTATGGATTGGCAGTAACAACGGACTGGAAATTTACAACCTGATAACCAAGAAAAAAGATTTTCTCAATAAAGAGAACAGCCAACTCTTGACTAATGAAATCAAAGCTGTCTCACAAGATAAAAACGGGAATATATGGATCGGCACTCTCAATAAAGGAATTAGTATATATAATCCGGAGAGTAAGACCATGAAACATATAAATGAGCACACTATATTCGAAAATTGTGTAATCAATCAGATATTCAGGGACTCCAAAAACAGAATTTGGATTGCAACAACAGAAGGATTAGTCTTATTCCCCAATGAGCAGTCAGATACTTACCAATTGTTTAATACCCAAAACGGATTAGCCTGCAATTTAATCTGTTCCATTGAAGAAGATTCGGAAGGTAATATCTGGCTGAGCACCCATTCAGGTATCAGTTGTTTCATCGAGTCAGAGCAAAGATTCCTAAATTATGACCATAAGGATGGTACCCTATTTGGTACATATATGAACAACTCAGTTGGTAAGGCACAAGACGGAACTATTTATTTCGGCAGTATCAATGGCGTGTGCTACTTTAACCCCAAAGACAGACCTTCAAATATAATTCTTCCTCCGGTAATATTTACCGATTTCAAAGTCTATGGCAGAAACCCTCACGAAGATGCAATTGACACATCCATACCTATGACAAACGGAAAAATCATGCTTAACCATAATCAGAATATATTCAGCATAACGTTTAACGTCATGAACAAATCCCTGCAAGGTAAAGTTGAATATGCCTATAAACTGGAAGGATTGGAGGAAAACTGGATTAATATAGGAGGAGATAATCAAGTTACATTTCGCAATATTCCTTATCGTAACTATAAATTGCATATTAAGGCGCGTTATAAAAATCAGGAATGGCAGACTAACTACTCAACCCTGTTCATCAGCATCAATCCTCCGTTTTGGCTCAGTTGGTGGGCTAAATTAATATATATAGTAAGTATAACCACTATTGTATTCTTCATTATCAAATCTTATAAAAAACGTTTGCAGTTACGTAGTTCCTTATCACTCGAAAAAGAAAAAGCCCAGAAACAGCAGGAATTAAATGAAGAACGATTGAGATTTTATACCAATATCACTCACGAACTGAAAACTCCATTAACATTAATACTCGGACCACTTGAGGATTTACAATGCGATTCAAGAATACAAAAAGAACACCTGAAGAAGATTTCTCTTATTCATAAAAGCACAATCCGCTTGCTAAATCTGGTCACTCAAATATTGGAGTTCCGTAAAACAGAAACCCAAAACAAGAAGTTATGTGTAATTGAAGGAAACATTGTCGAAAAGATTCAGGAAATCGGTTTCAAATATAAAGAACTGAACCGAAATGCCGATATCACATTTGATATGATTACTGATGCAGACAAAATACAGATATATTTTGACCAGGAAGTAATTTCCATGATTGTTGATAACCTTTTATCCAATGCATTCAAATATACCTATAAGGGAACCATCACGCTTGCTTTGCGGTCAGTAATAGCTAATGATGTGGAATACACCGAAATTGAAATAGCTGACACAGGGATTGGAATCCCCCAAGAAGATATCTCACGTATATTCGAACGGTATTATCAAACTAATATAAGAAAAAACATGCCCGGATTCGGTATAGGACTTGCTTTAGTAAAAAACCTAGTAGATTTGCATGAAGGAACTATCCTGGTGGATAGTGAGCCTAATGTAGGTTCATCCTTCCGTGTCCGGCTAATAACCAATAATTCCTATCCCGATGCCATACATATCAATACTAATCTCAAAGAATCCATAGATGAAGAGAAGTCAAGTAAACCCATCGTTTTAGTAGTAGAAGACGAGGGCGACATCCGTGATTATATTGCTGAAGCACTGATGGGTGCTTACGATGTTATTGTTGCTGAGAATGGAGAACAAGGATGCCAGGTTGCCTTCACAAGTATTCCCGATATAGTTATCAGTGATATCATGATGCCCGTGAAGGATGGGATCGAGTTATGCAAGGAAATTAAAAATAACATTGCAACCAGCCATATTCCTGTAATACTACTGACAGCGAAAGACACATTACAAGATAAAACAGAAGGATATGATGCCGGTGCCGATTCCTACGTCACCAAACCTTTCAGTGCATCTTTACTTAAAAGCAGAGTAGCCAATCTATTAGAAGGAAGGAAAAAAATAGCTTCCTTAATATCTTCAAGCACCCATCTTAAGCAATCTATCATCAAAGAATCATTAAACAAAATAGATAATGAATTCATTGAAAGAATAACAAAGATCATAGAAGAAAACTTGATGGATGAGAAAATAGATGTGCCCACAATAGCCCAGGAGTTATCAATGAGTTATTCTTCTCTTTACAGAAAAATAAAAGCCCTGACTGGGATGTCAACAGGAGAATTTATCCGTAAACTGAGGCTCAGGAAGGCAGAGCAACTATTACTCTCAGGAAAGTATAATATTTCAGAAATAGCCCATCAAGTTGGGCTGAACTCCGTATCTTATTTTAGAGAATGCTTCAAAGAGGAATATGGAATGTCTCCATCAGAATATATAAAGCGATTAAAATAAGCAGGAATTCTACTCTAAGAAATAGGCTTAGGGAAAGATTCTATAAATTATATCTTATCTGTGAATTATAAAGTTTGAAACTACTGATAACCACAGTACGATTGCAAATTTAATGATTTTCTATATTTTTCCTTCATCAGCATAGCTATACTCTGTACTAGGTCGCATACTGCCGGAAGGATGGTTGTGACAAAGTGCCATGGCAACGGCCCGTTTCAACAATGCTTCCCTCAATACACAACGGACATCCACCGCTGTAGAGGCCAGTCCTCCGGAACTTATCTTTATACGGTCAATTACTTTGGAAGCCTGGTTCAACAACAATACCCAACATTCCTCTATAGGCAAATCACACATCAACGGATAAAAATATTGATAAACATCACGGGAGCTGAGAATGACCTTACGTTCTTTTCCCTCTTCCTCCTTTCGGCGCTTTCCCAATTCGGAAGCCGCCAAAATGGTGATAGCTTTGGCAGGACCTATCCCTTTATAGTGACACAGCTCATCTACAGTCGTTTTGCCCAATTCATTCAAACTATTATGATAATCACTCAACACTTTACGCATTAACTCCACTGCAGAATCCTCCGTATTTCCCGAACCTATCAGAATAGCAAGCAATTCAGCATCCGAAAGTGTCCCCACTCCATGCAACATCATCTTTTCACGAGGACGATCTTCTTCCGCCCATTGGTTTATGGTTAGTTTTTCTGCCATCTTT
>QWBY01001742.1_pt1 | contig 14010 bp, 1 predicted proteins | sample 1972471 | NCBI WGS metagenome assembly QWBY01 (sample SAMN09866722, study PRJNA288562) | Human gut metagenome isolate term6_stool, whole genome shotgun sequencing... | reverse complement strand
TGCTAATAATAAAGAAGATAATAACAAGAAGGCTGACAACAAAGAAGTCAGCAAAGAAACAAAAGGATTATTAGAAGGCATCAAAGAATTCTTCGGATTAACAAACCTACAAAAAGCAGACCGTGAACTAAAAGCAATCCTATCAGTAAAAGCAAACGGATTAAAAGAAGTTCAAGCATTATTATCCAGCTTTGAAGCAAAATACAACCTTACAAAAGAAGAACAAGCAAAGCTAATGGAAGATAACAAAGATGCAATCAAAGCATTAATCGAAAGAGATGCCGACAAGAACTTCAACCCACATGTATTTGCAGACACAGGAACAAACACAGAAACAAATACACTAAACTTAGATGGTAAGAAATTTACTGTAAGAACAATCTTCCGAACATCAAATATTGGTGGACCAATTCAACCGACACAATTTTTCAAGATCCATTTGGATAAGAAATTAAAAGTAAATGATCCGAAAACATTGAAGCCAATAGAATACAATGGCAAAGTAATAGCAAGACCAACTTACACCGAAGGTGACAATACTATAACCTATAATATAGAAGGAACTATTCCAGAAAATGTTAATATCCCACTAGAAATACCAGTGGACTACGACACAACAAGTATCCAACTAGATGCTGATGGAACTTTTACAGTTGTCAATAGAGTTTCTGGTCTAGGGGTAGTAGATCCAAAGCCACTTCTACCAGAGCAAATTGACAAGAATGGGAATCCTGCTGGTACAATCATTGAACCAGGCAGACATGATGTTATCCAAATATTTGACGATGAAAACAACAGAAACTATTCAGTTAATATTGATGCAGATGGTACTCCAATTGTAGAACAAGGAGAACTACTTGGATTTAACTGGTCTGTCAAAGTTCACTCTACAGATGACCTAAAAGACTTAGGCTTTAAACTAAACCTTACAGCGGTTAAAGGATCTGGTCTTGAAAAAATAGAAAAGGTTATGATAAATGGTAAAGAAGCTAAACTAACAGACCAATTAAAAGATCCTTCTGGTCAAGCTGCTTTTGGTATAGTAGACTCAAAACACCATAACCTAGATTATAGCACTAGAGACATTACCTACACTTTCTACACACCAGTAGCTAGGAAGCAATCATCCTATATGCTAGATATTTCTGGTGTTTTAACTAACAAAAACAACAAACTAGGAGCAGCTAGAATAGTCCAAAATGAAGGCCATGAGCTTGATGCCATAAGTGAAGCGACATCAACACGTGTTGGTATGAACAACAGAACAACTATCCAAGGTAAGTTTGACACAAAGGACACAGCTACTTGGACAGTAACTGATGGAGTTTCATCTGGAGACGAAGCAGAACAAAAAACAATCAAAGGTCTACCACTAGAAACTAGAAAACTTGGAGGGAACCAAACTCTAAAATCAGCAAATAGGGCTGTCTATGGTATTGATTTAACCTCAGGACAAATGGTACAAAAAGTTAAAAAAGCTCCTATCAATCCATTAGATATACCAGAAAAAGCGAAAGATCCAACAGGCGAACAAGCAGTTGGTAATATTGCAGTTTATGAATTTGGTACAGACCTAACTGACGCAGCTCAGGACGAAAAAACAGCCAAAGACTATAGCCTTGGCGGAGTTTCTATCTCCAAATATAAGGACATAGTTGTGGAACAAATCTGGAACCTGCCAAAAGGCGGCGTGATGCCAGCCCAAAAAATAGAAGTTAAAGAGCGAGGAACTGACAATGTAGTTGCTTCTACTGAGGTAGGAGAAGAAGAGGGCAATACAAGACTTATTAGAATACCAGATGTTAAATTCTGGGACTTTGATGATAAGGGTGTATATGTAGCGAAAAAACTTTATATAGACCAAAACCTTCCTACAAATCAAGTTTCTATAGGTAACAATAATTATAAATACTATGAAAATGCCAACTACTACCAAGAAGATATAAAAGTTTACCAAATTAGGAACGCAGCTATTGAAAGTACTGAGGGTAAGCCTGGTAGCTTTAAAATTGTAAAAATTGACAAGAATAAAGACGAAAAAGGTAATACAAAAAAACTAGCTGGAGCAAAATTCTCCCTACTTGGAGCAAATGTAGAAGTTACAACTGACAAAAATGGTGAGGCTACTTTTACTAATATAAAGCCAGGTAGCTATACCTTAAGAGAAACCAAGGCACCATCTGGTTATAAGCTAGACCAGGATATTAAATATGTAACAATTGATTCCAATGGAAATGTCATCATCAAAGGAAACAATGTAGATTTTTCTACAGGAACTGGTGCATCTGGAATAGTAGAGCATAACAATGCTCCAAACTGGCCAGACTTTATGAACACAATGCACTATAGTACAGTTGATCGAAATGGCAATTCTGTATTATACGTTTATCTAAAACCTAGAGCTAACTACGCTGGTGGTTCAACTAATAAAGATACTGTCTTTAACATTAGCCTACCAGGTGTAAATCTAAGAGATGCTAATGTTGATGTATACAATATATATCCAAGCTATAGAAACTATTATAGATCAGCTCTAGAAGATGGTACCATAGAAAATATGAACCTTGGAACTGATGTAATAAACCAATATAGCCGATATTCACAAACCATAACTGGTAAAAGCACTCAAAATGGTGGATATCAAATCGACTTCCCATCTTCAAGATTTGACGGTGATTGGGGTTTTATGGTAAAAGTTACAGCTAATTTAGGAACTAAAGAATCTGAAACGCTTAACTACAAATGGCAAGTAGACGGAAATCCTAAAGACTCTCGTATAATACAAGATGTAACCCTAAGCAAAACTAAACAAACAAAGGGAGTTCCAACACTTACTATTACAAACGAAGCATTTAAAAAATCGGAAATAGAAGTTACAAAATTTGCCAATAGTTTTTCTGAAGTAGAAAAAAATGGCAAAAAAACACAGAAAAGAGAAAGACTTCCAGGCGCAGAATTTGTCCTAAAAGATAGTGAAGGAAATCTAATAGCCAACAAGGTTACAGACGCAAATGGTCATGTATCCTTTGGAGAATTCCCACCAGGAGTATATAGACTAGAAGAGGTAAGCGCACCAGATGGATATCAAAAATCCAATGTTTACTTTGAAGTAACAGTTAACGACTCACAAGAAGTAACTTATGTTGCAAAATTCCTTTCTGGATCAGGACAACCAGTTGTGGGTGTGGACTACTGGATAGAAAAGGGAGAGGAAACTCAAACTAATAAGAAGGCTAATGTAACATCTGTGAACCAAAGACTAGAATACAACGAAAACAAAGAAGGTAGTTGGGGAACAAAAACAAACGTATGGGAAGCCTACATGTTTGAGTCCCTAAAATACCACGCAGATATTACTTTAGATAATGTAAGCCCAGGATCTAGATTTAAAATCCAATTTGACCCAAACCTAGACTTTACCCAATATTTCTCTGATTTCCCAAAAATTAGAAAAGACGGAAAAGACATTGCAGACCCATACTTTGACTACAATACCAAGCTTTTGACCTATGTATTCAATGAAAATTCTAAAAGTTACGCTACAACAACTGTAACAATTGACCTAATAGGTATGATTCCAGACAAGTACAATTTCCAAAACTCTGGAACAAAAAACTTTAGTGTCACTGTAGCACCAGGAACTGATAAGGCGAATACTATAACTGAACCCATCAATGCTGACTATGGTAGGTATGATACAGGTACAGGCCAGCCATCACAATCCTACTACTTTAGAGATATATACAAGGGTGATGACGGTGAGTGGTATGTAACAGCCATGGCCTACTTTAACCCGTTAGCATATTCTAGAGCAACAAAGACTCTACAGTTTAACTGGATGTCTGTAAACTATGACAAAAACACCAGAATAGCTAGACAACAAGGTGATGGCTACAGACCAGCCTATGACTTAGTAGATGTAAAGGTATATGAAGCTGAACCGAATATGGGAACTGTAGATATTCCTGAAGAGGGCTACCGAATAAACTATAACATGCCTTTATCCTATGGTATAAGACCAGAGCAAGACCCAAACACCTATACCTTGCTATACAGCACTAGGATTAGTCCAAATAATAGAACTAAAACCTCACAAAATGGAGTAACACTAGAATACGATCCATCTAAGATTAGCACATCAGGTGGAATCCATACTTCATATCCACTTAAGGTTAAGCTACCACCAATATCCGCCAAAATGGAAGGATATATAATAGAACAGACCTTTAAGATTACAAATATGAAAAACTTCATTAATCTATCAAGACTCTTCTATATGAACAATGGTGGCTATAGTAGAGAGGGTGGACTAGAATCAGCATTTATAAACAGTGCTAACTTCAACACTGCTAGCGCTGACCAAACTGGAGTAGAAATACCACAATACTACAAAGAAGTAGTTGGCCTAATAAATAGACAGTACACACCAGGAAAGTTCAAAATAACAAAGCTTAACCAGGCTAATAATAAGGAAAAACTTCCTGGCGCAATCTTCGTCCTAAGACCAGAAAATGGTAAGCCAATTTATAGGACAAGTAACAGTAATGGAGAGGTATCTTTTGAAGGCCTTGCACCTGGTAGATATGTCCTAGATGAATTTAGGGAGCCAAGAGGATTCCAAAAGACTGACAAGCAATGGCAAGTCATAGTCTTTAACGATGGTAATGTTAGAATTACAGAATCTAGTATTACTGGTTCTGATCAAGTCTACCAAGGAAACGAAAAAAATATAATAAATATAGAGGTAACCAACAAACCAGAAGGCCAAGATTTTGTAGTATATAAAAAAGATGGAAATGGACAGCCACTTGCAGGTGCTAAGTTTGAACTAACTAAGTACAATGACAACACATTCACACCAAAAGAAGCAACATCAGATCTAAATGGTCTTGTAAAATTCGGCGAACTTCAAAACGGCACCTATATTATAGAAGAAATTACTCCACCAGAAACTTACAAAAAGCTAGATAAAAAATGGGTTCTTGTAATCGATGATGATGGTAAGAGAGTATATAACTATAGAGAAAAACCTACTGAAGATAAAAATAAAGACAACCTACTAAGTGGAGCAAACACTAAGTGGATTAACGTCAAAGATAGATCTCAATATGGTTGGGGCTATAATGACAACAGGACGACAGGTTGGGTAGCAAATAGTACTAGACCTTTCAAACTAGGTACTAGAATAGTTGCTATAAATAAAGAAAATAACTACGTTATACAAAGATATGTCATAAACCCAGAAGCAGCAAGCATAAAAGCTACTACTGCTACAATCCACAGAGAAAAACCACAAGATCCAAATATGTCTTGGTATGCTGGTACTGAAGAGTATAAGGTTTATAAACTTACCAAAGCAGTTACTGGATATATTTCAGATATGCGACTTGATGACTTAGGCGCAACAGATATTACAAGTTCTGTAAGTAAATCTGCACAATCAGTAGATGGAAAATATGGTGAACCACAACGTCTAAAACTATCCTTCTCTGCAACAGATAAGCCTATAGTAATAGACGTGAAAATCCCATATACTAATGAAGATGGTGGAGTAGGTACAGGAATGGACTGGACAGAAGATGGTACAACCTACTGGAAGTCCGACTTCTACGAAAGAGTAGATTTAATAAAAGAAGCTGGCCTAGTAAATCCACCTATTGGAGAAGGCGAGACTAGCATTATAGGAGCCTATATATCAGAAGACTCCCTTGATGTAACCAATGAGTTAAAAACTTTTGGATTTAAAATCAAGAAAGTAAATGACGATAAAACAAACCCTAAAGTTGTGCCAGGAGCAAAATTCAAGCTCACAAATACAAACACAAAGGAAGAAATAGAAAGAACTTCAAATAATGAAGGTATATTATCTTTCGACAAACTAAAACCAGGTTTTTATACGTTAGAAGAAACAGAACCAGCTCCAGGTTACGAAAAATCCAATACAACTTGGACAGTAAGAATTGCAGATGATGGAAAAGTTTATATCAAAGATAATAAAACTCAACAAGCAGGAACTGAAACAAATGCAGCGATGTCAGTAGTACATGCAGCTTCTAGCTCATCAGCCAATAGGATAAAACAGAATCTAGCAAATAACTCATCGTCATTGTACGGTGTGAATACTGGATTAGAATTTGTCCCAGAAATGGTAGCAGCAGCGTTGAGAGCTGGTAATGCAGTAACATATGATATTTTAGGCACAACTACTAATAAACAAACTAAACAAGTAAAAACATCAACAAATGCTAAGTATTTAGGCAACGATGAATTTTTAGTTAGAATTGATGTCAAGGGAAATGTAAATATAGATTGCCCAGATGTAACATTCGATTTGCAACTTCATGATGATGTAACATTTGTTCCTAACTCAACAATTACTTGGAAGGAAAATGCAAATGACAAAAATCAAGTTCCAAATAATCCTAGTAGATGGCATACCGGATATGATCCAAACACTAAGACAATTGGTGTAAGGGGCGGAGCAATTAGCATTAACAAAGGTGATACAGCAAGCATAGAATTTAAAGTTAAGATGAAATCTAACTTAAATGTTGGACAAACAGGATTCATCATAAACAGTTTAAAAGTCTATAACACAGATTGTGATAAACTTAGAGCTAAAAAGTTTGACGCTTATACTATTCATCAAAATGCTCAAAATGGAACAGTTATTACAGACCCACTAAACTATCAACGTAATGGACAAGATGTAACTTTCACTGCTAAACCAAACCCAGGATATAAATTAGTAGGAAATGTAACAGTTACTAATAATAAGACTGGCAGAGGCGTTCCAATTAGAAATGGAAATACTTTCACAATGCCAGCAAGTGATGTCACAATTAATGCAAGATTTGAAGCAGAAACTTATAACATCACGTATAATAAACCAACAGGTGGAACTGTAAGTGGACCAGCAAAATCTAAAACTGGTGAAACAGTAACTGTAACTGCAACTCCAGAAACTGGATACAAATTTGAAAAGCTAATAGTAACTGGTGCTAATGGACAAAGTGTAGCGACAAATGGAAATAGCTTTGTAATGCCAGCAGGCAATGTAAGAGTTTCAGCCCAATTTACAAAATCAAGCTACACTATTGGATATCAAAGTCCACAACACGGAAAAGTAGAACTACCGAAAACTGCAAATCCTGGAGATGTAGTAACAATAACTGCAACACCAGATGAAGGCTATATGGTAGATACTATTACTGTTAATAGTGGACAAGGAAAAGTAGAAGTAACTGGTAATACATTTGTAATGCCAAAATCAAATGTAGTTGTTAATGTAACATTTAAGTTAAAACCAGCTGATAAATATAACGTAAAAGTTTCTCAAACAACAAATGGATCTGTATCAGCAGAACCAACTAGCCAAGAAGCAGGAAAAACTGTAAATTTAACGATTACACCTGAACAAGGCTATAAACTAGAAAAACTAAGCGTTAAAGATGCATCTGGAAATGATGTGAGTGTAAATAATAATTCATTTACAATGCCAAAAGCAGATGTGACTGTATCTGCCACATTCAAAAAAGAATCGACAAGTAGTGACGAGGGACCAATAAAAATCAACCCATATATTAAAAATGGAAAGATTACTATTGAGCCTAAAAATCCAAAACCAGGTGAAAAAGTTACTATAACAGTTGAACCTAATCCAGGCTACAAATTAAATGAGCTAATAGTCAAGAACTCTAATGGTGAACCTATTAAAATTTCACCATTAAATGAAACCAATAGACTATCAATAGCTCTAAATAGAATTGGTAAGCTTGAAAGCCAAAGTATTCCTATGAATAGCCAAGCTATGTCAACAAGATCTGTTGAAAAATCCCTAGTAAAATCAGAGTCTGAAAACTTTGTTTCACTAGCATCTGCAGACCAAGCTACAAACTTTGGACAAGGAGAAAAAACTGAAAATGGCTTAGAACTGTCAGAAGAAATAGTAAATGACCCAGTGGGAGCCGGAGAAGCAAGTGAAAGCAAGTACACTTTCATAATGCCAGCAAGCCCAGGCAATTCAAATAACCCAGATAGTATTAATATATCAGCAAGTTTTGCATCTACAGCACAAGAAGGCGAAACTGAAATCAAAGAAGGACAAGCTGCACAAATCACCAACAAACAAGTTGGTCTAGACTTTAAGGTATTTAAGTCAGACATCCGTCAAAGACCACTTGAAGGAGCAGAATTTGAATTATTTAAGGCTGATAAAGACTACAATATTACTGAAGAAAAGGATGAAAAAGGAAATCCAATTCCATCCATAAGAGGTGTGTCTGGAGAAGATGGAAATGTAAAATTTGTTGACAAAGATAACAATCCAGCAAAACTTCAACCAGGCTACTATGTTATGAGAGAGAAAAAGTCTCCACAAGGCTATAAAAATATAACAGCCGATTGGAAAATACGTGTATATGAAAAGGATGGTATCCTAAAGGCAGAGTACAAGGGACCAACAGATACACCATCAAGTTATCTTTCATCTAAATCAGCCAACGATACAAACACAATGGACGCTCAAGGCAAGATTGTTCTAAAAGACGCTGGAAATGGAATCAAATACGCAAGTAGAATAAACTACATTGACACCAAGTCAAAGACTTTTGTACAAAGAATATATATTGATACAAGAAACTATACTGGCAACGAAAAAGTCAATGTTGACATCACACCAGTGATAAAAAGAGAAGAAATTGACACACCAGGAGCACGTCCAGAAACAACAGAACCAGGTGTCAAGACAGCCTATAGGACAACTTATAAGATAGGTAGTCCAAATACAGATGTAACTAAGGGCAACTATGAACAAATCCTAAGGTTCTACGACCTAGCAGATGATAATGTATCAATGATTAACACTGCAAGGTGGAGACCATTTGACTGGGGCTTTGACGAAGACCAACTAAACCTTGACAAGGGAGTCTACTTTATAGACGTAGAAGGCTTCTATGATGACAATATTACGAAAGAAGATATTGGCAAAATAGAAATGAAAGTCAAGTTCCAAACAGAAAGATATTTCTATCAAGTAGATGGTTTTGATGCATATAACCGAGCTAAATGGAAGATAGATGGATCCTACCAAGCTGGTGCAGAATCCTATGGAATCTATTACACAGAAGATGTAAAAGATCCTGTAACAGGAAAAATCCATAAAAAAGGCGAATTAAATGAAAGAGGTCTTGCTAAGGGACCAGGACAAAAATATCCAAACTGGCTAAGTAAAAAACTTTGGATTAATGGAAGGTATTACGATGCAGCAATAATTGCACCACCAGGCGGAGGAAGAAATGTAGAGCTTGGTACAGTTAAAACATCAGTAAGTATAAGTAGTCTTTACACAGCTGATGGAGTTAACCAAATTGGCCAAGACGGTATGGATATTATAAATGATGAAGAAACTTATAACATCACCTTCTCAAAACACGGTCAAAATAATTCTGATGAAGATATAAATAGTCAGGCTGTAACAGAAAGAAGACTTGAAGGTGGAATATTTAAACTTCAAGAAGAAGTTGCTCCAAATATTTATCGTGACCTTCCAGAGTCTACAGTAGCTTCGGCATTCAATGGATACTTTGGATTTAGAGGTCTAACTCCAGGACGTTACAGACTATTAGAAGTTCAACCGCCAAAGGATTACAAACCAATTACAGATCCACTCCTATACTTCACAGTAGATACTGTAAAGACAAACTCTGGTAAGATAGTTCATCCAGAAACTGGACAAATTGTTGATATTAAATCAATTAAAATCAAGTTCTCTGATGATAAGGAAGCCCATAAGCTTGAAGACCTAACGATGGTAAATGCAAAAGGTCAGACTGTTAATATCAAAGATGTAAAATCTACAGATATCAACGTAGAAACTACAAAGATTATAAACCCACACACAAAATCAGAAGTTTTTCTAAAAGACCTAAAAATCGTAGGAGAAAATGGAACTTATGATATTGCACAGGCAAAGATTGTCCCAGGATCTAGTGGATATATATCCCTAGAATACGACAGGGCAAATGGAGTTTACCAATACGTTCCAGAAAAGAGCACATCTGAAAAAAATGGTAAGCTAGTTGACTATGTAACATCAGCTACTGCCAAGAACATGGGTAAAATTATCAACACCAAACCAGGCGATGGTGAAGTAACAGTCAGTAAAGTTGACCAAAGTGGAAATACAATTGCGGGAACTAAATTAAGACCAGGTGCACAGTTTAGACTAATAAACAGACTCACTGGAGATGTTGTTGCAACAAAGACAGTTGGCGCTGATGGTACTATCAAATTCGATAAGCTTCCAATAGGCCAATACCAGCTAGAAGAAATCACTCCACCAGATGGTTATATAAACACAAAGCAAATCTGGAATTTCACAATAGGTGGCGAAGGTCTAGACCCATACTCAGGTCCAGCACCACAGAGAAGACAAGACTTATCAGATAAGATTAAACTAACATCTGAATCTACTATGAAAGTCGTAAATCCAGACACAGAAAATCACACTCCAAAAGCTAAGGGAGAAATCCACCCTCACCTAGGTGAAGCCTTTGAATTTGATAACAAATTCAAGATAGCTGAGGGCACAAAGATAAACCCAGGGGACTATTTCACTATCAAACTATCTGATAATATTGACCTAAACGGTATCTTTGAAAACAAGATTGATGGACTTGACATCTTAGCAGACGGTATAGGAACAGTGGCAAAGGCTGACTACAATAGATATGCTGGAACTATAACCTACACCTTCACAGACTATGCAAATACCTACACATTGACAAACTTCTCCAACAAGCTATCAGCTTTTATCAATCTAGATAAAGTGCAAAACTCAGATACAAATTGGAGTAAGCAAAAAGTTGGACTAAGCTTAGGCAACACTACTAAAAGCGAGAATGTAAAAGTTGTCTACGACTCAATGACAGCTAGAAATGCTTATGACTACCAAAATCTAGGGTCTAAGATAACTAAATTCAACCCAGAAACTGGCGAGTTTGTTCACTACTATTATATAAATAGGGATCAAACACCCGTGACTGGACCAATGAGATTTGTATATTCTTCAGAACAGAATATTGAAAACCTAAAGATAAGTTCTTATGCACTTTTCAACTGGTCTGAGCCTGACTTAAAAAGAGTTATGCCTGAGTCCTTTGGAGTAAATGAATATGACCCTTATCTACCAAGAATAACAAATCTTATAAGTAGTCAAAAGCTTAATGCTTATGTACCAGCAACCATAAATTACAGAAATGGTATAGGAGCAAAAGAATCCTATATTATCAAGGTAACTGGTAGGGTTGCAGATAAAAACAAGATGGCATATGTAGGTCATGGAAAACTTGAAAGTCTATCAGGTTATTTCCGATATGTCAATAGACACGATGAAGTCCGTAAATTTGTAAACTCAGCAACAGCTGATGGCAAACTTGAAATTCAAGCAGTTAACCCAGAAAACAAAATTAAGTTTAAAAAGGTTGACCAAAATAACAAGCCGTTATCTGGAGCACAATTTAAACTTTATATTCAAAATAGTGAAGGAAAATGGGATGTTTATCCTGATGGTGGAGTTCAAACTTCTGGCGATGATGGATTAGTTGAATACAGTAAACTAAAACCAGGTAAGTACAAGATAGAAGAAACTAAAGCTCCAGAAGGCTACGACAAGATAGCAGGACCTATCCTAGAATTTGAAGTAGATGCATCTGGTAAAATTATCCGTGACAGGTTAAAATCAGAAGTGCCTAAAACAAAAACACCTGATGGAACAGGAACTACTGGTAATACGCAGTCAGCAAAAGTTGAAGAACCTGGTATAGAACCAATTCCTGTAGTCAACAAGAAGAAACAAGAAATTTCATTTAAGAAAGTTGACGCAAATGATAATGAAGTGACACTTGAAGGTGCAGAGTTCGAAGTATGGCACAAGCTAGAAAAGGGAGACGAGTACAGTAAGTTAAACATCTACGAAAAAACAACAACAGATGGCAAAACTGAAAGACTTGCCCTAAAAGGAACTGCTCCAGAAGGCTACAAAGCTGTAACAGGCAATAAGCTAACTTCAGGCAAAGACGGTATCGTTAAGTTCGGCTTCTACGACTCAGGCTACTATGCACTTAAAGAGATAAAGGCACCAAAGGGTTATATTGCACCAAAAGAATATGTTAGAGAATTTGTAGTGGTAGATGGAAAAATCCAAGAAAGTGTCTACAAGACAGAAATGAAAGTAGATAAGGCAATAGGTTCATACTATGAAGGCAGTGAACGACAAGAGGTCTACAATACTGACATTACACTGACAATTAACTCAGACCACGAACCTATCACTTATACAAAGGATAAGTCAAAGATAACTCTATCAGGATTGCCTTACGATAATGACTTAGCAGTAAGTAATTCTAATGTTAGCAAGTTAGGGATATCAATTTATGCAAAACTGATAGATAAGAACAACAACAGTTCTCCATCAAAGTATTATCCTGTTAATATTAATAGCTATACTGAAGATAAGGGAACTATAACTATCGACCTTTATGCCTTAGTATCTCAATTAGAGAGTAAAACTGGTAATTCAATAACATCAGAAAATACAATTGAATTATCAATGTATTCAACTCTAGCCTTAAGTACAGAATTAGAAATCAAATCTAATCTTGTAATAGGCGAAGGCGAAGATGCGATAAGTGAAGAGAGAACCTTCGAAATAGGAACTAAGGGAGACGAAAAAGTCAACCACACTTATACTTTTACAAACCTAGGAGAACCAGAACTACCAATACAAATCGAAAATAAGAAGGGTGAATATCCTCTTACTGGTGCGTTGGGTATTATTTACAAGTACAGACGTAAGAGAAGAGAGAGTGCGTTATCATGATTGAGGTTAATCAAAAGATGAGGTACCCTCCGTAAAGGGACTACAAAGAGATAAGGGGATGAGGCGATAAGCCAAGTCCCTCGGGTCTCGATGATGTTCGTACAAATCTATTTAACGTAGGTGAGGTAGTCTTATGAGATATGATGGTGAGATAAATAGAAAACTTAGCCTTATTAAAATTACAGAAAAGCGTAAAATATTTCCTGATAAAGTCGAATACAAGTTAGCTTATGGCAAAACTAAGCATTTAAGTTTCAGTAATGAAGAAATATTTGATTATATCAATGAAAACTACATTAAAAATGATGACATTATTGAAGAAAATTTGTTGAATGATTTAATTACTTTTAAGACATTTAAAACTGATAGGGAAACTGGGAATAGAATTTTAGATATAATTCAAAATGGAATATCAATTGTTCTTTCAGCAGTAGCTACGATTATATCAACTAGTGTTGCATGCTTAAATTCTAAGAAAATATTAGGACGTATTATAAACCCAAATGCAGCTATTTGGATTATAGATAAAATGCTAATAATATTCATTGTGAGTATGATTATTTATTCTAGTATTTTTATTTTTAGAGTAGGAAAAGATTCAATTTCCCGTGATATAAAGTTCATCGATAACGCGATATACACACTAGAAACTATCAAGGAAGATAAGTACAGGAATGGTAACTGGGGTATGAAATCTGATGAGATAATAAGTAGTGTGAATGACAAGCTAGATGATGGTAATACTGAGGATATTGTAACTGAAGATGCTGATGAAAGATATGAAGGTCTTGAGCTTACAGAAGTAAAAGAGATAAGAACATATGCATACAAGGCTACAGGAAACAAATATAGTCCAAGGGCTATGTATGAGAGAAAAAGACGTTAAGAAAAATTAACAAGCTAATCGAAGTTCTAATAAAAAGGACTTGATTATAGAGAGCAGACTGAGAGGTCTGCGAAGTAGGCGAAGCTGAAGAAACCGGAATGGTTGGAAGGTAGAAGCCTAAGAGAAGAAGTGCCTAAAAGGCAAGGGTAAAGGTAATAATTTGCGAAAAGCAAATGATTATAAAAAAATATAAAGGAGTTATATTATGAAAAAAAGATTTTTATCACTAATCATAGCATTAGCG
>QWBY01003154.1_pt1 | contig 14021 bp, 7 predicted proteins | sample 1972471 | NCBI WGS metagenome assembly QWBY01 (sample SAMN09866722, study PRJNA288562) | Human gut metagenome isolate term6_stool, whole genome shotgun sequencing... | reverse complement strand
ACAATTCTGCCGGGTCGTGGTAATTTTTTCATCAACGGCTGTTGTTGCAAGGTGTCCACGTAGGCCTCAAGATTAGCTTGGCGAGCCTCTCTCACAGCTTCAAGCAATTCCTCTCGCTTGGGATAGACATTTCCCTCCTTCTCATTGTTAAAGTTGATAATCACCAAGTTATGGTCAGACTTGGGCAAAAGGCTTGGCAACACCCTGTTAATCTCCTCCAAAGGTATTTGCGGAATGGCCTGTCGCATCATATAATAATACTCCTCAAAAGACGGAATTGGCTCGTTGGAGAGATAGTTACCCTTGTAGTCGTCTGCGAACGAGGCGTTACCGCGCTTGTCCTTGTTGTTGTACGCGCGTTCCAAACCGTTGAGAAGGTTTTTCTTGGCCCTGTCATATTCCACCTGCGTAAATCCATGGTCGGCTGCGCGATGAGCCTCGGCAAGAGCGGTTTTCAAGGCTTTGCCCGTTAGTTCGATGCTCCTTGGCGCCGTCGACACCCTGAAGGCGTTTTTTGTTTTGGCAAAAATGAATGTTCCATCAGCCGCCTCAGCGCCAAAGTATGGGCATCCACTCTTTTGCGCCGCTTCAGCATACCGGTCATTGAGCATGCCTATGGCCACATTTCTGACATAGTTAGCCATGACGTAGTCCATGGAGTTTTTGAGCGAGTCGGGCCACGGGTCATGCTTGAAGATTGCCTCTACGGCGGTGTTGGGTTGTTCCTTGTCCTTGTCTATCACGACAATGGGGGTATCGTTGTCGGGCACTTGCTCGGCGACGATGGGAGCGATGTCGGCCGGATTGGTCACAGGCCCGAACATCTGCCGTATCATGCGCTCGGTGTGATCCACATCAATATCTCCCACGACGATGATACACTGGTTGGATGGGTGGTACCATTTCTCATAGTAGGCACGCAGCTCTGCTGGTTTGAAATTGTCCACGACACTCATCAGCCCGATGGGAAAGCGCGAGCCATACTTGGATCCGGAGTAGAGTGTAGGCAAGTTACGCTCCAACATGCGCGAGTTGGCACTGGTGCGCTCTCTCCACTCTTCGTGTATCACGCCTCGTTCTTTGTCTATCTCTTGAGGGTCCAATGTCAGGCCGTTGGCCCAGTCGTGCAGGATGAGCAGGCACGAGTCGAGCGCGCTCTGTCGCTTGGTGGGCACGTTGGAGATGTTGTAAACCGTCTGGTCTATGGACGTGTATGCGTTGAGGTCGCCACCAAACTTCACGCCCAAAGACTCGCAATATCTGATGACATTGTTTCCGGGGAAGTTTTTGGTGCCATTGAAGCACATGTGCTCGAGGAAGTGCGCCAAACCGCGTTGGTTCTCTTCCTCCTGTATGGAGCCAACGCGCTGTACAATATAGAAGTTGGCACGTTTCTCGGGCCAGTTGTTATGGCGGATGTAATACTTAAGGCCATTGTCCAAAGTGCCTATTCTTACAGCCGTGTCTATGGGTAACGCCTGCGGCAAATCGACCGCTTGTGTCATGGCGGGCAGCATGGCGAGGCCAAGCAATGCCCTCCTGAGGAAATGTTTCATAGTTGTGATAGTGTTAGCCGCACGGCTCCTCAACCGAGGCGCCGCGCATGTGTGACTTACGCAATATGGTTACTATTTGGCTGGCGTGGTAAATTTCTTGGTGTGCAACTTGCCCCACTCGCCCTTGACGTTACGTGCCATGGAGCACGCCACGTATGTGGTGGCAGGTTGTGCGTTCCATTTGGCGCGATCCACGCGATACTGGTTCCAATAGGGATCTTGCGGAATTTCCTTTTGCAGCATGTCGATAACGCCGCGCTCGCCCATGTCTTTGGCGTTGAAAGCCTCCTCGGTGATGATGATATCTCGGTGTACGGCCGCTTGGTCGTTGGGCGTATAGACTATTTCCTGGAAGTAGCCCGTGTCGTCGCTACCGCCAAATTGCCCTATCTCGATGCTCACGGCAGCCACACCCTCGCCACCCAACAAGGCGGTTTTGACGGGCGTGGTGACAATGTCGAGGTACACGCCGTCCTTGTCCCAAGGCAACGCGCATATCTCATAGTCATAGTTGGGTATCATATCGTCCCACGTGTGGCTCATCTCCTTGGTGTAAGCCGACTGCCCACTGAACCGTCTAATCATGTCAGAAGAATTTGAGAAGCCCATCATCGGACCGTGATGCGAAACGAGACTATCTATGCTTCCAGCCTCGAATTGGCAAATAGCGTAACCTGCCACATCAGCGTTGGGACTGAACTTCACCGTAACGCTGTCGGGGCCAAGGGCCGTCACAGTGCACGTGAGCCGCGGATTGCCAGCTGGCTTGTGCTTGGGCGTGGTGAAAGAGGTGCGCGTGACGCTACCTGCTGCGCCATCCTTGTCATAGGCGAGGGTGAGCAATGTGTATTCCTTCTCGGGCAAGACACAGAACCCCATGTCCATAAATTTCGCGTTTTTGAGGTTGGGCGTGCGCTTTTCTATTTTCTGGTTACTGAAATAATTGGCCAACACGGCGTCACCGATGCGTGTGGCTATGTCAGACGTGAAAAGCTGCATGCTGTACGAGGCACACGTGGCACCTTTCGAGACCGATAGCGTTATCGGGCCATTGGTGTCGCAATTTACGGTTACATCGGCAGTCGCCTTCGTATCGTTTTGAGCCGCCACCTGCGTCGCCACTGTAATGGCGAGAAGGCAAAGCAATGTTTTGAATGTTTTTCTATTGTTCATTTATAGTTGTTTTTGATTGTTCATGTGCGAGGAATTGTAAAGAAATCCAGGCGCCGACCATGCGACGCCCGGCTCTCTTCACGATAAAAGAATTATGATTGTTAGCTTGTTTTTATCAATACATGTCAAGCGTGGTGCGCTCCGCGCGCAGCTGTTTGATGGCGGCCACCCGCCCACCGGCGTTGTATTTGCCCACAAGGACAGGCGCCGGCAGGTTTGTCACCTCATAGATTAAGACATCGCCGTTCTCGCATCCCACGAGCAAGTGCTTGTAATCACGCCCCTGCGTGTACTGGTCGTTGCGGTCATAGGTCATGGCCGTAACTTTGGAGGTGATGCCCTTGAGCGGCAGTTGGCCTATCTGATCTATGGATGTGGAACCCCATGTGCCACTCCTGACGACCACAAACACTTTGTTGCCCTCTGAAAAAAGGTCACAACGGCTCTTCAAATTGCTTAAACGGGTTGTGGCCGCGGTAAGGAACACGGTCTCTTTGTTGAGTTGGTGACCTGTCACCTCGTACGGGAAGTAATAGGTGTTGGCCATCGGCACGTTGAGTTTGCGCGTCCGATTGTCCACGGCAAAGGTTCCAACCATAGATTTTCCGCCCGTGTTGTACCATATTTGATACCAACTGTTGTTTCGGTCCCAATACATTTGACCATTGATGGTGGTCAAATAGAGCACCTCCGCATCTGCTGGCATTTTCATGATGGGCGCTCCCGCCCATCCCGGCATTGACAAATCTGTCATAAAGACACGGTAACTGTGATAGTTTCCCTCCAACGATGTCGCGATGAGCACGCGCCTGTTTTTCTCGTCGTAGCATGGGATGTTGGTGTGTCCCCACAGCGTATGTCCAAAATTGGTCACCTTGTAACCTTTTTTGTCGAGATAATACGGCTCAGTAAGAAACTTTCCGCCGAGGTAGTGCTTGCCCGTCTGGCGCGTGAAAATGCGACCGTCTTGGGTGGCCACCCACGTGAACGCAGGGTTGTCAGCATCTATTTCTTGGTCTCTGCGAGCACTAACCTTGAAGTTGGCAGGCGTTCCGTCGGCAAACTGCGAACCAAGTTCCCATGCCTTCTTGAGCGTTGAGGCGTTGAGAACCACCGCGTCGCCCTCCTGCGTGATGGCCGTCACCGACCCCGTCGGACTGACATTGAGCGACAGCGAGACATCCATGCGTTTGGGCGTTCCCGGTATATCGTCCGACAAGTGCTTCTTGAAGATAAACTTTGGCACGCTGAAAGTGCCGTTGGCGGCGCGCCCGTATTTGAGGCTCAACGCCGACATGGAACCTGTATGCGGATCGCTGTTGTTCTTGGCAGAGTAGACGATGAAGTCGCACTCTGCGATGGGAGGCTCGATAGTGATATAGGTTCGTGCCTTGAAAGAAATGCCCGTGGCTTTCTCTATGATGGCAAAGTCACCGTCAAAGCTCCCAGTGGGATAGTCGGTCAACCCCAAACGTTTCATGAACTCATCGGTGGGAATGGTCTCTTTCAGCTCGGTAGAAAATACCTTGCCATTAAGGCGCCACTCATAGCGCACCTCCTTGCTTCTCTCAAGCGAGTCGAGTTTTCCCCAATTGAAGTATCTCGACGCGTCGATATATGTTTTCTCGCCACCCCGTCCATACACGTATATAGGGGCGTTGTTTACGTTGATGAGCCACGTTGGGGGCTTAAGCGATTCGTAAGTGTAATTTCCCTCGTCGCTAAAACAAGCACTCAGCGTGGTGCATACAAGTGCGCACGCGATGGCGTTTCTCATTGTTTTCATAATGCGTTCCTTTCGTTGTTTGCATGGTTAAACATTGACGGTCATCGCACTTCCGTCTTCTTCCTTGGCTTGATCCGGATGCTCCACGAGCCATTGCTTGAACTGCCTGACAAGTTTGATGGCCTTGTATGGCGCCTTGCGCAACATATCCTCGTTGAGCGTGGCTTGCTTGTCGATGTTGAGCAAGAATAGTTTGTACTTACGACTGGAGTATTCGCCGAAGAGATTGTTGGTCACGTCGGTGTCCCACCACTCGGGTTTAACAGCATCGCGCGTGAGCACAATGACGGCCCGCGTGCGCTCGGTCTGCCCCAACTGTATCTCTCCCATGGGAATCAGTTCTACCGTGAGCTTCACGCCGTGCGGCATGCTTTTGAGCCTGGACGACCTAAACATCCTTATGGCGATGGTGTCGCTTTGATTTTTGGCTCCTTCTGGTACATTGTGCGCCCTGAACGTGTAAGTGTCTTGCAGTTTGTACTCGTCGGGCAGGGCCGTTGTCATGTCTGGCACAACCTTGAGTTTGAACGTGGCGTCTTGCTCAAGCAGCCGGCCAGTCATATTAACCACAACCTTGGCGTCTATCTCTGACACGTCGTCGTTCTCAAAGAAGAAAGACGCTATGGTCGAGTCGGCCTTTTCCTTGCCCGGCGCCGCGGCATCCTTGTAGAACTTCTCAAAATATATATGGTGCCCCTGCCCGAAGGTCATCAGTCCTTCTTCCTGACAAGAGACACAGGCTATCAATGCCGCGAGTGGCAGTGTATAGATGTATTTTTTCATGCGTTTCATCTTTTTACAGTTTTACTTGGTTTCCTCCGCGGGTATAGGCAGCACGCTCTCTTGCTTGGTCAATGGCTTGACGGTGCCGTTGTCGCGTTTCACGCCCGCGTTAAGTCGCTTGTAGAGATAGAACAGTTGTCCCTCGCTAATCCACTCGCGCTGTCCCTCTCGCACAAGGTCCTTGACAAAATCACCCCATGTAGTTTGCGTGGGCAACTTATAATCGTTCAGCCCGCGGTGCTCACGCATAGTGTTGAGCAAGCCGTAAGCACCCTCGAAATCACCCTTTCGAGCCATGCACTCGGCCACGATGTATCTCAACTCAGACGTGCGCAGCAGGGGCAAGATGGTGACAGTGCGGTCGCGCTCCATCGTGTTTCTCTCTTTGACATACCATTTGGTAGAGAGGAAGTTGCGGTAAGACCCTTTCGGCTCGTAGATAAGGCGAGTGGATCGAATGTCGGTGGTGCTCTCATCCATGCCCGAGATGGTCTTGAAGATGTCTTGGCCGTCTTTGTTCACGATAAACAAGTCGCTGCTATGCTGGTTTTTTTCTCGTGGAAATAGGCGTTCCAAACCTGCCTCGTCCACTTGCTTCTCGTTGTACAAACCCATGACAAGCGTGCCCACCATGCGTATGTCGCTCATCTCCTCGGGCTGGTCTACCCACGCGAAATTGAACTGTTCACTCTTGAAAGGCTCAAATTTGGTGGCATTGGCACCCTCGAAAGTGGCATCCAACACCTCCAACGCATACGCCTTGGCCTTGTCCAAAGAAGAGGGATCGAACGTGGCGTTATACTGATGGGCACGTGCCAACAGGGCCGTGATGGCCCAATAGGAGAATCTGTAACCCCTGCCCAAGAAGAAAGGGTCCACGCTCGTGGGGTCGGCGGCACCCTCCATGCCATACATCAAGGAGTTATAGAAGCGCGCCTCACCCGACACACTGGCACTATATCCCAAGGGTGAGAAGTCAAAAGGCTTGACAAGCTCGCGCGCTTGCTCAAGGTCCTCGATGATTTTACCCATCACCTCCTTGACAGGCAAGTGCGTGGCTCTCTTGTTCGGGAACTCCGTCACGTAGGGAATATAATTGCCGCCATCGTCGTCAATGGGCGCTGGGGCGAAGAGGCGGAGCATATCAAGGTGGATGAAAGCCCTGATAGCCTTGGCCTCGCCAAGGATATCGTCTCTCTCCATTTTGCCTTCGCTGAACTTATTGCCACTCTCGCTCTCCAAATGCTTGATTAAATCGTTGTCGGCGGCAATAGCGTTGAAGGCTGCCAACCAGATATTATCTATCAATGGCTGTAGCTTGGCATCCTTATAGTCGCGCTTACCAGCAGCAATATAGGTGGGGTTGCTCAGGTCATTGGAATTGACATTGATGTCGTACTGACCTGAGAAGAAGTCTATAACGCCAAATTGCAACTCTCGTCCGTAGAGCGTGGGCGAGGCCATGCTTTTGTAAATGCCATGCAGGGCGGAGCGATAGCCGTCGCCGGTCTCAAAGAGTTCGTTGGCCGTAGACTGTCCCTCCACGGGCACGTCAAGCCAGTCGTTGCAGCCACTCAGCCCCAAAAGTGCCATGCAGGCTATGATGATGGAATATGTTTTTTGTTTCATAATCGTTGTCGTTGATTTTTTTAGGTCAATAACTTGCTCGCAAGCTTATGCTGTACGTGTGTGCATAAGGATATGAGAGTCCGCGTTCCACCCTCACGGTGTTCCATCGAGCCAAGTCGGATGCGTTGAGCGTGATGGACAGCGCGCTTAGCTTGAGCTTGGAGATGAGTTTCCGACTGAAGTCATAGCCTATGGCCAAGCTGTTGAAATGCACGTAATTGTCATTTTGTACAAATCTTGACGTGGGCTTTGTGGAGCTCTTCTCGCCCAATCCATAGAATGGCGCTATATCACCCACCTTGCGCCATCTGTCCGTGATGACACGACGGTCCACGTTCTGATCTTTTATCTGTGCGTTCTCCACTTTCTCAAGAAGGGTCTGGTTATACACTTGCCCACCAAAAGCATAGAGGAACGAAGCGTTCACGTAGATGCCCTTGTAGGCTACGTTGATGCCAAACGAGCCTTGAGCATCGGGATTGGTATCTCCACACACCACCATGTCACTGGCATTCCATTCCTTGGTGATGGTACCGTCTTTCTTTCTGAAAAGTTCCTTGCCGCTGGCCGGGTCAATGCCCAACGAGGGCATGGCATAGATGGCTGTGGTGGACGCGCCCACGTAATATTGGATAAGAGGGCGGTTCTGCAAGTTTTGGTATTGTGGATGCTCAGCATCGTAATTATCCCTGATTTTCTTGTTGTACTCCTCGATGGCATCGTCCAACTTGGATATTCTGTTCTTGTTTGTGCCCAAATTGGCGTTGGCCACCACCGACCAGTCGCGGTTACGGAAGAGCGTGACATTGGTCTTTAGCTCAAAACCCTTGTTCTCGATAGAGCCAACGTTGCCACTATAAGAGGTGAAACCCGATGATGGCCTTATGCCAATACGGTCTATCATGCCATCCGTGGTTTTCTTGTAATAGGCGGCCTCGATATACAATCGGTTTTTGAAAAGCTCCGCGGTGAAACCCACATCGAGCGACTTGGTGATTTCCCACGACAACGCTGAGTTGCCCATGGTGAAGAGCCTGACTGCTGGCCCTGTGTAATACCACGCCTTTGTGTCGGCCTTGTAACTGCTGATCACGTCAAAACGAGAGAAGTTAACCTTTCCGGTGCTGCCATAAGTGCCACGCATTCGAAGCGTGTTAATCCACGGCAGTTTCTTGACGAACGGATAGTTGTGTATGTTTAAGCCCACGCCTACAGAGGCGAATGGCGCAAAACGTTTGTCCTCGCCAAACTGCGACGAGCCATCCATACGGAACGAGGCGTCCAACAAGTAGATCTCGTCGAAGGTATAATTGAGAGCTCCCAACACGCCAAAGAGCCTTGTCGTGGATTTGGTGTCGATGGTTTTGTCGGGCTGCGTGGCTGAGTAAATGGGATCATTCAAGCTGCCAATGTTGAAACCTTCTTGCCTATACGACAGGCGGCGATCGTTGGTCTCCTGCGCATCCACACCCGCCGTGAGGTTCAAGAAGTGACGCTTGAACCGCTTATTGAAGTGGAGCATGGCGTTGGCATTCCATTTCAGGCGAGTGTCGCCCGACACGTCAAGCGAGCCTTTGCGGTTATTGGCCACAGAGCGAAACAAGAAAGAGTCCTTGGGGTCTTTGAAAGTCTTGCCGTCTGTCTTCACTTGGCTAACGCTAAACGTGCCCCGAAGATACAAGTTGGGAGTGAAATGGATGTTCACGCTCAGGTTGTCAGTTACGTCGGTGATACCACCGCGACCACTGTAGCTTTGCAAATAGTGCTCCCGCCACAGTGGGTTGGCGCGGTGCGACATGGGCAGCTCACGCAGCAATTCGCCGGCATCGTCATAGATGGCGTCGTAAGGCAGCTGCTGTGAATAGTCGTTGAAATAGCCGTAAGGTGAGTCCTCATAGGATGTCCTGTTAAGCGTCACCTTGTTTTGGATTTGCAACCAGTCTCTCAATCGATAGTCAATCATCATCCCCGCGCCGTACCTGTTGCGCTTGGAGCCTTTCATAACGCCGGCGTTCTTGTCATAGTTCAGGTTCAGCATGTACCTTACCTCGTTGACACCACCCGAGAGCGACACGTCGTTACGCCAGTTGTAGGCGTTGCGCAGTGGTCGCGCCAGCCAGTCGGTGTTCACGGTGGTGACTATCACGACACCATTGGCCGCACGCGAACCATAGAGTGCCGTAGCCGCGGCGTCTTTCAAGATGGTCATGCTCTCTATGCGGTTGATGTCCATGTCATATATCTTTTGCACGTCCACCTCAAATCCGTCGAGCATGAAAATAGGCATGTTGGGGTTGTCGCGCAGGTTCGTACGCTGAGTGAGACGTTGGTTCTCAACGTCCAAACCTCTATTCTGCGATATGCTCGACGCTCCCCGAATATTAATCTCATGCATCTGGTTGGGGTCAGCGCCAAACCCAAGGTTGTCCATAATGCGGAACGAAGGGTCGAAAACCTGCAAGGCTTTCACAGCGTCTTTGGAGTTCACCTTCTTGAGATCCTCGCTTGTCACAATGGTGGCCGAACCGGTAAAACTATTTTTTTTGAGTTTCTGGAAACCCGTCACGACCACTTGTCCTATCTGCGTGGAGTTCTCCTCCAAATAGATGGTAAACTTGCGGTGCTTACCAACGGTGAAATACTTGGGCTTGTAGCCGATGTAACTCACTTGAAACACGTCTTGGACAGAACAGTCCTTGACAACAAATTTTCCCTCCACGTTGGTGGCGGTGCCTCGTAACCCATTTTTCAGGCGCACCGTAGCGCCAGCAATTGGCTCGTTGTTGGTGTTGTCAATCACGGTTCCCTCAATGGTGAACTTGTCGCCCCCAGCAGGCTGTTGAGCCAAGACAGGTCCACTTAGCGAAAACAGCGCTATGACCCCAACGATGAGGGATTGGCTAAAAAAGGTTTTTCGCATAGGTATAACAAATTTTGATTAATAATGAATAAATCTCTCATACAAGCGAGTTCAAACCATGTGGCTTCAACATGCTCACTGCAAATATATGTTATTTAGGCTTAAATTCAAAATCAAAAAATCATCGTAAAAAAGAGTGTTGCAGTGCAACATCCCAATGTTTATTGACACTGTGGCACATATCAAATCACGCATGCGTAAAGAGCTTCACAAACTCTATTTAACCGCCCATTCTCTCAAACTCATATCCATCTTGACCATGCTCGCCACAGCCATAGCTATGACGACCGCATGCCACCAATTCTCCGACCATCAAGCCAGCCTCGACAGGGTGGACACATTGCTCGCTCAAGGTAATGTCGACGCAGCCTACACCTATCTGCGCGAAATGCCAACCGAGGGCCTTGACAGTCACGACGACATGGCGCGCTACACACTGCTCAAGACAGAGACGCTATTCCGCAAGCAACTGCCCGTGGACAACGACTCCATCGACTATGCCATTTTCTACTACGAGCAGAACGGCGACCAAGAGCAACTCGCAAGAGCATGCTACTACAAAGGCGTGATACATTTTTTTTACCGTGGCAACACCCGACGAGCTATCCTTCTGCTCAAACGTGCCGAAAACTTGGTCAAGCAATCCAAGAACCTCACCCTGAAACACAAAGTCTATTCATCTATCTCTTATATCAACCTGATTAATAAAAACTACGCTACCGCTATCAGATACGCGCGCAAAGCGGGCGACATGGCGCGCAAGCTCAACAACAAAGAGTGGATAGGATACAGCCTCACCTACATTGCCAACGCATACAGTGGATTGGAGAAACCCGACAGCAACTTGGAATACCTGCGCCAAAGCCTCAACTACTACCCATACCTGAGCCGCGAAAACCAGTCGGTGCTACTCTCAAACATCAGCGACGCCTATCATCGCAACAACGATTCAGCCAAGGCCGAAGAGTACATACAGCGGGCCCTGAGAGAGCGACCAAGCAGCTACACCTACGCCGTACTGGCCGATTTCTACATACAGCGAGGCGAGCTGGAACGTGCCCACGACTGCTTGCTCAAGGCCGCGGACACCACCGACGTATACACCTACGAGAAAGTGCTGCACAGCCTCTTCACTTTGAGAAAAACCATGCGCGACTACCAAGGAGCCACGCGTATAGCCGACACGCTGCTCGCCTTTCAAGAGAGGCAAGAACACATACGCAGCCAAAATAACATTTACGACATACAGAACAAATATGAGCGAGAAGAGCGCGAGAAGCAAATCAACACTTATCGCACGTACTCCACCGGACTACTCATCATATTGGTGCTATCGGTAGTAACAATGGTGCTCTACCACAAGTACAAACAGGCACGAGACAGGCGAGACCTGTTGCAAAAACACTTGCTGCTCAACGAGTACAGCGACCAGTTGCACGAGCTGAAAGCCACCCAACACATCACCAACAAGGAGCTGAGCGAACTGAAAAAGAAAGTGAGCACGCTCAAAGACACAGAGGTGCAAAGGCTCAGCAACGGCAAGATGTTATACGAGAGCGTGCTGTGCAACCGAAACACCATACATTGGAGCAACCAAGATTTTCTCGACTTCTTAGAATACATCAAGCTCATCGATATGCCCTACGTGGAACAACTGAACCAAACATATAGCAACCTATCGCCCAAACAGTACCTATATCTCACGGCCACCGAGCGCATGGGCAAGACAGAGCAAGAGGTGGGAGACATCTTGGCCATTGGCCCCAGCAGCGTGCGCTCCATCAAAAGCCGTATCAAAAGCAAGCGTGTGCCAGAATGACGGCAAGGCGAACCTACCAAAAAACACTCTGTGGGCATGGAGTTGAGGCTATCTTGGCATGCGCGCGCCACACCATCACTACACCTCCACTCGCTGTCCACAAAGTGATACGGAAAAATTCATAATGTTCTTAAAAGGTCGCAGGGTTTCCGCCACCCCACCTCATGCTTTAAACGATACCACGCACTCGGTCGTCAAAAGCCGAGAGCGCAGCCTTGGCGCCCTCGCCCATGGCTATCATGATTTGCTTATATGGCACCGTGGTGACATCGCCAGCGGCATAAACGCCGGGTACCGCCGTGCGGTTGGACGCATCCACCACAATTTCTTTCCGAGCCGACAGTGGCAGATTGCCCTTGAAAGGATCAGTGTTGGGCGAAAGCCCTATCTGCACAAACACGCCGTCAAAAGCCTCCTCCCGCTCTTTCTCGGTTTTCCTGTCTTTAATCACCAGTCCCTTCAATTGCTTGCCATCACCCACAACAGCGGTGGTTTGTGACATCATACGAATGTCCACGTTGCCCAGCGAGCGCACCTTCTCTTGCAGCACGCCGTCCGCGCGCATGGCATCGCCATACTCTATCAGGGTGACATGGCTACATATCCCAGCCAAGTCGATGGCAGCTTCCACGCCAGAGTTTCCTCCACCTATAACAGCCACTTTCTTACCTTGGTAGAAAGGTCCGTCACAATGGGGACAAAAATGTATACCATGCCCAAGGTACAGGGCCTCGTCGGGCAGCCCCAACCGACGCCAACCAGCGCCCGTGGCTATGATAACAGCAGGTGCGATGAACTCCTCGCCACCGCGGACGAACACCCGCTTGAGTTTGCCGTCAAGATCTACCCCCACTATTTTCCGGTTATCATATATGTCCACGTCATAGCGCTCGATATGAGAACGCAGGTTGGCACTGAGCTGCACGCCTGTGATTTCAGGCACTGAGGTAATGTTTTCGATGCCCGTGGTATCGTTGATTTGTCCACCTATACGGCCAGCCACGATGGCCACTTTGAGCCCTTTGCGAGCCGAGTAGATAGCTGCGGTAGCTCCAGCCGGGCCACCGCCAAGAACCACGACATCGCATTGGTGTTCCACCTTGGCGGCAGACTCGTCGTGAGTGGTGCCCACGGTGTCCTCAAGTTCTTGCAATAACGTGCCCAAGTCGCCACGCCCCACATGCAATAGCTGGCCATTCACGTAGACCGAAGGCACGGCTTGGATGTTGAGCGCCGTCACCTCGTCTTGGTATAGCGCACCATCAATGGTCTCGCTGGTCACGTTTGGATTGACAAGTGCCATTACGTTGAGCGCTTGAACCACATCGGGGCAGTTGGTACAGGTAAGCGAGACGTAAGTTTGCAACCTCACTTCACCCTTGAGAGCATTTATTCTGGCGGTGATAGCTTTGTCGGGGAGATTTTTGCCTTGCCCGTCAGCGTTGAGGATGGCCAACAACAGCGAGGTAAACTCATGGCCGTTGGGTATGCCACAGAAACGCACGCCGGTGTCGCTGCCGTCACGAATGATATTGAAACGGAAATCGGAGCCGGCAACATACTCTACCGACAACTTGTCAGACGTGGCGGCAAAATCCTCCACAAACGCAGTGTATTCATCCGCATAGGCATAGGCTTGGTCGCGCTCTACGCGCAAAACGAAAGATGATTTAAGATTGGCGAACACGCTCTTTAGCTGTTCTTTTATATCAGATTGTAGCATTTTCTTGTTTTATTACGATTAAAATTACAGTCCCAAGTCATGCTTTTCAATATCGAAAAGGGGTGTCAGGGAGTAAGAAAAAAGGTTACTTGATGGCACAACACCTTGTCAAGTAACCTTGTATAGTCATTTCAAAAAAGGGTGACCGCTTAAATTTTACCCACCAAGTCGATGCTTGGTTTCAACGTCTCGCCACCTTTCTTCCATTTAGCCGGGCATACCTCGCCGGCGTGCGTGGCCACAAACTGTGCGGCCTCCACCTTGCGAACAAGCTCGTCGGCATTGCGCCCGATGCTGTTGTCCTGCACCTCGGCCACCTTTATCAGTCCCTCCGGGTTCACCAAGAATGTGCCACGATAAGCAACACCCTCGTCCTCCTTGTACACGCCGAAGCCTTTTGCCAACACCGCGCGGGGGTCGCCAAGCATGGTGTATTGTATCTGTTTGATTGTCTCAGAAGCGTCATGCCAAGCCTTGTGCACAAAATGCGTGTCGCAACTCACGGAGAACACCTCCACGCCCATTTTCTTCATTTCCTCATACTTGCTCTGCAAGTCGCCCAACTCAGTGGGACACACAAACGTGAAATCAGCTGGATAGAAAAAGAACAAAGCCCACTTGCCCTCAATATC
>QWBY01004009.1_pt1 | contig 14023 bp, 12 predicted proteins | sample 1972471 | NCBI WGS metagenome assembly QWBY01 (sample SAMN09866722, study PRJNA288562) | Human gut metagenome isolate term6_stool, whole genome shotgun sequencing... | reverse complement strand
CGTTGATTCTCATTATATTGTTGTAATTTTGCACCCGATTTATTTATTCACATAAAGTCTAACTTTATTAAATTTTAAACATTAATTATTTTATGTCAGATTTAAAGAACGTTCAACCATTGGAAGACTTCAATTGGGATGAGTTTGAAAATGGTACAAACGTAAACGCCAACAAAGAAGACTTGGCGAAGGCTTACGATGAAACCTTGAACAAGGTTAGTGAGCGCCAAGTGACAGAAGGAACCGTTATCGCCCTTGACAAAAAAGAGGTCATTGTTGACATTGGCTACAAGAGCGATGGAATCATTCCCGCTTCAGAATTCCGCTACAACCCAGACCTTAAAATAGGTGACAAGGTTGAGGTTTATGTAGAAAACCAGGAAGACAAGAAAGGCCAGCTGGTTCTTTCTCACAAAAAAGCTCGTCTTACCAAGAGCTGGGATCGCATCAATTCAGCCCTCGACAACGATGAAATTATTCAGGGCTACATCAAGAGCCGCACGAAGGGTGGTATGATTGTTGACGTGTTTGGCATCGAAGCTTTCTTGCCAGGAAGCCAGATTGACGTTCATCCTATACGCGACTACGATGTATTCGTAGGCAAGACCATGGAATTCAAGGTAGTGAAAATCAACCAGGAATTCCGCAACGTTGTTGTTTCACACAAGGCACTCATCGAGGCTGAGTTGGAAGCACAGAAGAAAGAAATTATCAGCAAACTTGAGAAAGGTCAAATTCTTGAAGGTACAGTCAAGAACATCACGTCATACGGTGTGTTTGTCGACCTTGGCGGTGTGGACGGATTGGTACACATCACAGACCTTTCATGGGGCCGCGTAAGCGATCCACACGAAGTGGTTTCACTGGACGAGAAAATTAACGTGGTTATCCTCGACTTCGACGATGAGAAGAAGCGTATCGCCCTCGGTTTGAAGCAGTTGACCCCACATCCATGGGATGCTCTTGATGAAAACCTCAAGGTAGGTGACAAGGTGAAGGGTAAAGTTGTGGTGATGGCCGACTATGGTGCTTTCGTAGAGATTGCTCCTGGTGTAGAAGGGCTGATTCACGTCAGTGAAATGTCTTGGAGCCAGCACCTGCGCTCAGCTCAAGACTTCATGCATGTAGGTGATGAGGTTGAGGCTGTTATCTTGACATTGGATCGTGAAGACCGTAAGATGAGCTTGGGTATCAAGCAGCTGAAAGCCGATCCATGGGAGGACATCGAGGTGAAATATCCTGTTGGCAGCAAGCACACAGCAAAAGTTCGCAACTTCACCAACTTCGGTATCTTCGTTGAGCTTGAAGAAGGTGTTGACGGCTTGATTCATAAGGCTTTGCCACACCTAAGCATCTTGTGAAGGAAGATGGAACACAGGCACAACAGGGTGAAGAACTCGAATTCAAGGTAATTGAGTTTGTTAAGGAGACTAAGCGTATCATTCTTTCACACAGCCGTACCTTCGAAGATGTGAAAGATGACGTGAAACCTGCACGCAAGCACTCTACTACCCAGAAATCGAATGATATTCCACAAATCAACAATGTAACAGCAGGAACAAGTCTTGGTGACTTGGATGTGCTTGCCAAGTTGAAAGCAGACATGGAAAAAGGAGAATAATCGAGTATTTTTCTCACGCTCCTTTTAAGCTGGACAGATTTTTTCTATTGCTGTCCGCTAAAAGTTATTTGAGAAAAAAACTTATTTGATCATAAGAACTTAGGGCTTGATTCCTCACACGGGATCAAGCCCTTTTTATTACAATCTTTTTCAGCCTTAAATTCAGTACTGATGGCAATGCAATGAGGGACGGAGAACAATCAATAGTTAGGGTCTGCTAATTTACTTCTTTCATGGATACTCACCCTGTCTTTGATTGGAAGATGTTTGCTCTTGGGACGATGTCTGTATTTCATCTTATGCCTTGTGTGCTTGGCAAGTTCCCCTGTTGTGTCATTGTGGATGATGTTGTAGATGGACTGGTGGGACACCTTTATCCCCTCATTCTTGCGCAGATATCCTGATATTTGTCTTGGAGACCACTGGTCGTTGATAATATATTCCTTGATTCTCCAAACCAATTCGTCGGGGAGCTTGGCGTTCGTTACCGTCCTATTTCTGCGCTGCATAGCCATGTCGTGCGCTTTGGTCCAGATATACTCGACCTTTGCTCCCAGGTTAATTGATGATACATATACAATACAAAGTTAATTAATCTTTGGGAGACTGCGGTCGCCAGAGTAAAGCGACTACCGATAAAAAGAAAGCAAGCCTTGGTGCCGCACAAGGACAGATCCAAGACTTGCTTGTAAAAATATTTAGGGAAACAAAATAGCCGTTAAATATATTGTTCTTCAAGAATACCTACTATATTTACTAATGCTGTGGTTGCAGAAACAGAGAGCATCATATCTTTTTTAGTTGCATTTCTTTCGTGTGTAAGAGCATTAGCCAGTTTATTAGTTGTTTTGGCATACGCTCTATATTCTTCAAAATGAGTTCCGTGAAGTTTGTAGGTGAAATATGCTTCTAACATTCTAAAGCCATCGGTTTTTCCAATTGGTTTATTCTGAGAATCAACTGCCCCATAAACATCCTTGTTATAAACCAACTGTCCTAATGAAATTATTATTTCTCGGCATAAAAGTCCCACGGCTTGAAATTCGTCTACAATCTTAGCTTGTGATGAATCTGCCAGAATTTTAGCATAAGTTCTACGTATTCTATCCCATGGAGTAAGGTCAATAACGATTGGATTTCCAGACTGACGAATAGTAATGTCTGAAATTATTTTCTTTAATGGTTTATATAGTTCATTGATATATACCCTTCTGTCTTGCCAACGCTGTAAATTAGGACTATAGTAGTGATACCAATCCCATAAGCTAAAGTATGGATTCGGGTTGTCTAAGTTCAAAGTTTTAAGTTTGTCGGACAACCAATTATATAGTTTTTTATAATCGCCATCCACGAGATCAAAACTCGGTCCACCTGTGGCAACCTTAATTAGCAGGTTGCTGATTTCTTCTATCTTTGAGAGAAGTTCTTTCTTGCCAACCTCACCTCCAATAATCGTTGAGTCAATATCCTTAGGAGAAAACCATGGAGAAATTTGAGTAATGAAGCTACTATTATTATCTGCTTTGATTACCTCGTTGAAAGTTTTTGAAATCTCAGATTCAAACTCATTGATTCTATCAGATGTGTAAGCACTGTATTGGGAGACAGGCAAACTAACATAGATAGTGTAGCCATACGTTCCACCATTCCAATTGTCATAGTCTGTACACACGACAGATATAGTTCCTTCATCAAGAATAGAACAACAGTCTATGTACCCCCTTTTTTTAAGAAGCTCTTTTGCTGTCTTTAATATGGGTTTATAGTTTATTTCTTCTTCGTAGTAAATCATTTAATTTGAAGGAATACAGTTATACGTCAGCAAATGGCTTTACCTCTGACTTTGGCTCAGGCTTCACCTCCTCCAATAACTCGGTGAGAGTCTTAAAGTATGGGTCTTTTGCGTAAGGAGTGGGACTCTTTTTCACTTTGAACACACTGCCGTCAGGCTTATGCACATGCACAATCGGTTTGGTGCTCTCCAAGTCGAAAGCAAGGTAGAACTCGCGTTGTGCGTCAAATCCTTTGGCTTGCAGTTGTGTACCTGACACGATGCGTGGGCCGTTGGTTGACAACTTGTATAGTTCCTGACTCTGCTTGTTGTGGAGCAGCACATAGTAACAGTGCTCAAAACCTGCGGTGAGGCGTAGCGAACCTTGATACATGCCAGCACGGACATAGTAGAGTTTGTTCTTCTTGATGGTTTCAAGCTGCCCACTCTTGTAGTAGCCCACAAGCACAATGTCGCTCTCGTCGGGAACAATGGTGTAGGTCAATCCCTTTTGCGGTATGCTGTCTTTAATTTGTTCGTAGCGTTCCTCGGTGCGAAGTATCTGAACGAGGTGATCGCGCAGCATCTTACCCTCTTCTTCTGGATGTTCGCCGTTAGGCAACAAAGGAAAAGCACCGATGTTCACCTCCTTTATGGATTTAATGTAGTAAGGTGATTCTGAACCATTCTCCTTGCGATAGCGTCCTGGGAAAAGGATGTAGCCGCCGATTATCTCCTTAGCAGTGTGTTTGAAGTGGTTGCTGCCATAGTAGATGGCATCGCGGTACCGGTGCATCTGATTGAGTGCATCGGGTGGCGGATAGTCCGAGATGTCGTAGTCATCTTCGAGGTTATCTATATCTTTGTTCGAATCATCAAGCACACGATATTTGGCATCGTAGAGGTAGGTCAGCACAAAGCCGTCTGCCTTTTGGATGTTGAGCACGATGTCGGGGCGTTGCTCCGTGGTAGCGGTATGCACTTCGCCCGAACGGCGGTTGTAGGTGTGCTGATAGCACAACTCCACAATGTCATCATTTAAACGGTTGTGATAAGTAATCTTGTGCTCCACGGTGCTGTCGGTAAACGGTGTGAGCATCGTTTTGCGGTTCTCCTCCACAAGTGCCGCTTGGTCGGGGTCGGTAAGGTCTATCTCCAACACGTCCATCATCAGTTGCTTCATCTTTAGGAAGCACCACAACTCGTACAGTTCCCAAATGGGGCGCACGCCAATCTCGTTGCTACCCTCGTAGAAACCGAGACCGCTTTGCAGGATGTACCACAAGCGGTAAATTTGCGAATAACCAGTGCGCTTTTGCAGCACACTACTCTCCTGACGAAAACCTTTGAACTCGCCAATCTGTCGCCAGATGCGGTGGTGTAAGATGTTCTGTAAGCGTTCTCCTTTGCTTTTCAGCCAGTCCAGTTCCTCTCCTAAAAGCTGACCTTGATAGTTGCGCTGCAACTCTCCCAGCACGTCCACAAGTTTCTTACCAATCTGCTTGGCGGTGTACTTCACAAAGCGGTTCTCCTTTGTGTCGATGGTCTTCTGCTTCTCGTCGTGACGGAACAGGTAGTGGTCAAGCGTCTTGGCAGCCTTTTGCTCCTCATATTGGTTGAGCATCTTGGGCGACCAACGCTTTATCTTATCCACACGGTCGTAATAGGTAATACGCTCGCCTCGAGTGTTAGGACGGTTGGCCACAAACTCCAAAGCGGTGATGTACTCGTCTATCACACCCTTAAAGATAGAGAGCCAAATCATTTCATTGCTCTGACTGCTCGACAGGTTCAGCGACTGAAACGTCTTGGTAAGATACTTGAACACAAGGTTTTCATACTCAGCGTTAATCATGCTCATCATGTGCATGAGATCACGCTTCGTGTCGAGTTTCGGTGATACCACACGAAACTCTATCCATGCCAAGCGTTCGGTCAGTCCTTTGGGCTTATAAGCATATTGCAGACGGAAGATACCTGGCTCGTTGAGGAAATCAAGAGCCGCCATGAGGAAACCACCATTGCCAGCGGCATACCATTGGAATGCCTCTGCCACGTCTTTGTTGATGTGGATGATGCGAGGCTCTCCCTCAATGTCAGTGAAGTGCAGCGTGATGTTGTACTGGCAAGTCTCGAACATCACAGGGGGCAGTGCCGCCCACTCCTTGCCCTCAGGAAGAGGCGGCACACCAGCCAACTGCAACGTGCCCTCGGCTGACGAGCGGTAGTCGCAGTAGTGCATGGCAGCATCCTCACCTACACGGCTTTTAAGTCGTCGGAGCGAGTTCTGTATGGAGCGTGTGGTGATAGTTATCTCCACATAGCGCATCCATGTTTTGCTATCATTTATGGCCAGAAACTGGTGAAGTGAGATCGTTCGAGGCGTTCACGCATTTCTACAATCTTAGCGTTGGCTTTGGGGTATGCTACCTCCGTCCATGTTGCCAATTGTGCCAATGGCTCTTTCACCAAGTCCTCATTACCCTCAATGCGTGGCAGCACTTTCATCATCAGGATATTGTCGAGAGCCTTGTTATAGAGGCTTTCAAACTCAGCTCCCTTGTTCTCCCAGCGCAGAGCGTAGAAGTGGAGTATCAACTCGTTTACTACACGGTAAGCGATACGGAACGGTGTCTTGCCGAGGATAGCTTCAAGGCTGTCGGGCGTTGTTGTGCCGTCGGCGTCGGTTTGTCCGATGGTTGCCTTAATCTTCTCTGCAAGCAGTTCACGCTCGTCGTTCATTTGCTGTAGTGCGTTATTGCTCTGCGCAAATGGAGCGAAAAACCAACCCTTATCCACCACGTCCTCACGATAGCTGAGTGCGTCTGGCTTCTCTGTGTCAAACATATCGTTTAGGTTCACTTCGTTCATCTCTATGGTCATGGCGCGGTCTATCACCTTACGGCTGAACTGATAGGTGGTATCGTCCATGTTCACTGTGCCGACCACAATAAGATTGCGAGGAATGCGCAGACCTTCCTCCATCAGTTTTGCGTAAGTGCTGTGGAGATATACGGCAGTACCGTCGTCGGCAGTATAGCACCCCGCGCCCGTACTTGTATTGGAACTGTCCTTGGTTGGGAACAACTCTTCATGGAGTTTCTGCTGGTATTTCTCAAAGATAGCTACAGGAATAAGCGGCTCACTCTTGATAGTTCCGTCCACATCCTTGCGGCTTTCCAATATGCTCAAGAACTCTGCGAAGTATTGCTCCACTGGTGCAAGGTTCATCTCGTCAAGGCACACGAAGAATGGTACATTCTCGTGTTGCATGGCTTTAATGAGGAACTTTACGAACTTAGTCAGATAGTAATTGCCGCCGTCAAGCACGGTTTCATAACCGAGCAGTTCAGTGGAGTCGTTCCAGTTTGGTTTCACCTCTACAAGGCAGTAGTTACCAGGCGACATCTTATCCTCGCGCAGGTCGCCCTCGTCGGGGCAGCTGGCGTATGCCATTTCCTTTACAATGCGGCTCTTGCCAGTACCTGAGATACCTGCAAGGAGCAAGAAAGGCTTCGTGCGGATGGCTGAAAGATATGAAACAACATCCTTGTTAAGAGTTGCATCTTTTCCATTCACATAATATGTCAATCCACTTCGTTCCGTTGTTGTGCCATTTATTTCGAAGTTTGCAACCAATTTACGAGCACGCATAACAAATTGATCTTGCAAAACCAACTCTTTGCCTTCTGTCTCAATAAACTCATGGTTCGCTAAAAACTTTTGTATGCGAACGTCTTGAACCGACTGAGTTCGTTCGTTATCACATTCATTCGTATAAACGCTATCTTCTCTATATCTTAGAATAGAGTCTGTCACTTTGAAATAGTCTTTCCAAAGAGAAGTTGTCGCTACGAACAACTTAAATTCGTTTATAGTGATTTTGTATTCTCCTGTGGCATCTCCAACCTGAAGGAGTATTTTCAAAAGGAACAATAATGGATTCATATTGTTATTATTTACTCTTAATACAAATGATTGCAACTGATTATTGATGAGGTCTTGGTACGATTGCGTGTTAGCAAAATTTGCATTACATCTTTCTTTAATAGAATAATATAATGGAGTTAGATTGTCTGAATCATATGGGTCATTGGCTGTCAACAATCCCGCAGGAACACAATTAATTGTGGCTCTGTGCGGTGTATTTTCACTCAGAGAGCCATATTCTTGTTTTGTTTTGTTGCGATTAAAAAATGATTCGTAGTTTTCAAACTCATCGTTATTCCAATCTTCCAAAATGTGCGACATATAGCACAAATCAGCAAACGACTGATTCTGCTTGGTTATGTACCAAACATAATCCATATTGTCAGCAGATGCTATTTCTACTTTTTTTATATCACTTATTCTCATTGACGTTATACTTACTATTTAAATATAATATAAAATGAGCAAGGAACTCAGCTAATCTTGGTGGAACAGCATTTCCAATTTGTTTACAGATACTTGTCTTTGACCCCGAAAATATAAAATCATCAGGGAAAGTTTGTATTCGTGCAGCTTCTCTTGCTGTAAGTGTTCGGTCTAAATCGGGATGGGTAAAACGTCCTCCAGCAGGGGTATCAAACCGTGTTGTTATTGTCATTGAAGGCTTATCCCAGTCCATTCGCCCATATGCTCCACTATGAACAGAGTGTATCTCTTCATCAAGGCTTTGCCAGTTTTCGTTAACTATAATTTGTTTCATTCTTCTTAAAGCTATATCATTATGTTTTGAAGAAACATGATTAGGTACAGAACTGCTACCATCGGTAGCAATGTCTTTCAAATCAAAGATAGCATCTCTAATTGTTTCTCTTCTATTGAAAACACTTTGCAATTCTGTTGGCAAACTCTCCCTCATCAATTTTAATTCCCTATCAAGGTCAAAATCAAATTTTGTACCCAAGATAATAACACGACGACGTTGCTGAGGAACTCCATATTCCTCAGCCTTAAATACTTTTATATGTAAGTAGTATCGACCATTCTTGAAATTACTGTCATCTTCGAAGATACTCTTTATCGTTTCAAGAATCTCACCATTCTTACTGCTCAGTATTCCAACAACATTTTCAAATACAAAATATTGAGGCTCAAATTTTTGTATTATCTTAAAGTAATAGCGGAAAAGGAAATTACGAGGGTCATCAATGAACTCTGATGTTTTCCTAATACGACTTCCTGCCATAGAAAAGCCTTGACATGGAGGACCACCAATAACCACATTGACATCATGAAGTTCTTGGTAAAGTTTTTCTTTCCAGCTGGAATTAAGTCTTTCTGTTGCTTTTGATATACTGTCATCGAAATGGTCGACAAAAGAACGTATATCTTCGTTTACCATTATCGTGTGTGTATGGTTTCTTTTATAGGACTGTGCTATCTGTTCATCAATTTCATTAGCAAGAACTACATTAAATCCTGCCTTCTCGAAACCTACCGACAAGCCACCGACCCCAGAAAATATATCTACTACATTCATTTCCTTTCTGTATTTAATCTATACGCTAATTGGTAATTGATAATCTCGTTTATCTCATCAACATTCAAATCGAATAACCGACCAATGAGAATATCTATTTTATCAATGGTTGTCTTATGCAGTTTATGCTGATAAACATAGTCGGTTTGAACTGAACCAATATACTTTTTACTATTTTCTAATTCTTCTTCTAATTGCTTATACAGTTTAACTATTCTCTTTTTTGCTTTGCTATCTACCAAGGAAAAATCCAAATGTATCAAGTCAAGTTCTTTTTTTGTAATATGCCAACAATCTGAATATATCTCCCAAATGTAATAAAACAAGGAAGAGTTTAATATAGCTGAAAATAAACAAACATCATCCTCTTTTGAAAATGTGTATTTTTTATACTCGTTTGATTTCATTGCATGAGTAAAACACTTACACCAAAAAGTTGCTCTTTGATTCAACCATGCTGCATATTCTCCGTTTGCACAAACATTCTCAAGCAACGAAATCTGACTGTTGTTAATCACTTTGTCAGATATACTTTTTGAAAGTTCAGAGCAAAACTTTGGTATACCTGATAATGCATCTTTATCCAGTTGAACAAACTGTATATTCTTGTATAACTCGTTCCATTCATCCTTATACCAATGCTTATATTTTGATACAAAAACACTCTGATTTGAGCGGTTTCTTGTACCAATTATGACTGTAAGTTTTTGGTGAACACCAAGAAACAATGAGCATGGTCTATCAGCAAAGTTTATAAAGAACAACTCAGTGAATTTATCTTGTAGCAATTTTCGTAAGGGCTCCATTCTTAGAGTTGAAACGATAGATATAGGGACGATAAATCCAATTGTTCCTCTTGATGATACTAAATTGCAAATAGAGCGTTCAATAACAGGAGCATACAGGTTTCCCACAGGAACTGTCTTAAAATATTCAGGTAACGAATAATTAAGTTTTGCAACGGTGTATTCCTTGTAAGGAGGGTTTCCTACAACACAGTCAAATCCTCCATTTTTTAAAACCATTCCAAACTCTTTTTCCCAAAGGAATGTATCATCGCAAATTGTGTTGCCCAACTTGAAGTTCTTTAAATCCTTCTTCGTAAGTTTGACAGAAAACTCATATAAGGCAGTTGAAAAGAGTCTATACCTCAATATCTCTAAAGTTTCTTCATCAATATCAACACCAAACACATTGTTTTTGATAATGTGCTGGATGTCAGATGCGCCTAATGGCATTCCAAGCAATTTGTAGATATTGCATAGAATGTTTATTGCTTTTATAACAAAAGAGCCTGTACCACATGTGGGATCAATTAGTTTAATTGTCGCTACATGATACTTCATCAATGTAATCTCCTTGTTATCCAAAGTAGATATGAATTTACTCAAATCATTCAACGATAGCACATGATTTACTATACACTCTTTATCAAACAAAGAGTACAAAAATCCAACGACTGTACCCTCAACGATGTAAGTTGTTGTCAAATCGTCTGTGTAATATGAGGCGGTGTCTGTCTTTGTTAAATATTTTTCAAAAATAATTCTAAACAACGACTCATAATTAGACTTAGAGATACCCCACTTGGAGATTGTATTCAAAAAAACAAGGCTCTTTTCGCCACCTATATTATCAATGACTTTCTTTATGTCTTTACTATCTGTTTGTGAGATTGAATAAATATCTTTTATATATGATTCTCTGCGATTTGTTGCTGCAAACAAACTTTGCTCTTCTGATATACTAAGATGAATATAATATAGCAAGACAGACAAGGATACTACATTACCCTTGTCAACATTCAACTTTTCTGCATACTGTTTAATTTCATTATGTAGCTTGCAGAATGATTTAAATATAGCGTTGCTTGTCATTGCAATTATATCTTTGTAAGCAAATCTCCTGGTTGTACATTAAGAATTTCTGCTATTCTGTGAATGGTTTCCAAACTGGGTTGTGAAGTATTGGTGCACCATTTTGAAATAGTAACAGGGTCTTTCTCCAATTGGTCTGCCAACCATTTTCCAGTATGTCCAGTATCTGCGAGGACACTTTTTATGCGGTTCATATTTTTCATTCGGCTTAATGTTTTTCGCAAAGTTATTAAATTATTGGAACATTCTATCATCAAGACTTAATTATTTGACTGCACCAAAAAAAAAGGCAAAAAAGATAACTTTCTTGCCGAAACGGGAACAGACGATACAATGTTTGAGCGAAAAGGAAACATTGTTTTGCTCACCAATAAGTATTCTTTTGCGCAGCAATTAGCATTGTTTTGTATAGCAATCTTATCCATGGTCATATGCCTTATATGAAGTTTCTGTTCATTAGGTCAGATGTTTGCCGCCAGCTTCCTCCAAATTTCATCTCACGATGAACACCCTTGCTCTTGGCCATGTAATTCCCGCTATTAGGGCTTACTCGGGACTTTCACCCGTTAGATAATGCTCATGCCGAGCGTACATTGAAAAAGGCACAGGACGTAAACCCTGTGCCTTTGATTATTTTCCAATAAGATTGTCGCTTTGCTTGTAAACGATCTTAATCTTCCTCCGGTGTGATGAGCTTATAGCCCTTGCCGTGGATGTTGATGATTTCAATCTGGTCGTCATCCTTCAAGTGCTTGCGCAACTTGGTGATGTAAACATCCATAGAACGGGCGTTGAAATAGTTATCGTCTATCCAGATGGTCTTCAAAGCAAAGTCGCGCTGCAGTATTTCGTTCGCATGTGAGCAGAGCAAGGACAGCAACTCGTTCTCCTTAGTTGTCAACTTTGTTTGCTTGTCACCGATGGTGAGCAACTGTTTCTGTGTATCGAATACAAACTTGCCGATTTTGTAAACGGTGGCTTCCTTGTTTTTCTTACCACGCACACGGCGCAAGATGGCCTCAACACGCAACACAAGTTCCTCCATAGAGAACGGCTTGGTGATGTAATCATCGGCTCCTATCTTGAATCCTTCGAGGATATCTTCCTTCAAAACTTTTGCTGTGAGGAAGATAATGGGCATGTCTGCGTTGGCCTGGCGTATTTCCTGGGCCAGGGTGAAGCCGTCTTTCTTAGGCATCATCACGTCCAGGACGCAGATATCAAACTTGTCTTTCAAGAACTCTCTATACCCGACCTCACCGTCTGGGCATAATGTTGCAGTATAACCCTTAGCCTGTAAATACTCGCGAAGCAGCATTCCTAAATTCTCATCATCTTCACACAATAGAATTTTAATTTTCTCTTCCATAGTCTTGTATTTATTAATGAATAATTATTAATCTTTAATGACGGGGAGTTTGATTGTAAACTTAGTCCCCTTTCTGTACTCACTGTCAACGGATATCTCACCATCGTGCAGTTCCACAATTTGCTTGACATAAGCCAATCCCAGTCCAAATCCCTTCACGTCGTGCACATTCCCTGTGTGGACGCGGTAGAACTTCTCGAAAACTTTCTTTAAGTTTTCTTTCTTGATGCCCAGTCCTGTATCACGAATCGACAGATACAAATGCTCATCATCGTTCCAAGTGGCCATATAGATGTCCAACGGCTGATCAGGTTTTCCGTACTTCACGGCATTGTCCATCAGGTTGAAGATGGCATTTTGAAAGTGTACTTCGTCAACATAAATGGTAGAGTCAACAGCACCAATATCCGTATATATCCTTCCTCCAGTATGTTCAACACGCAATGAGAACGAATGGGCAATGCTCTCAACCATCTCGTTGAGGTCCAATTCCTTCTTCTTAAACACGGTTTTCTTACGGTCGAACATGGACATCTGCAACACCTTCTCTACCAAAAACCGCAGACGCTTAGTCTCTTCTTGTATCACCCCACCAAGATGGGTCATCATAGACTCGCTCTTGGTCAGGCTCTTGTCATTCAACATCTGCGCAGCCAACGAGATACTGGCGATTGGTGTCTTCAATTCGTGCGTCATATTGTTGATGAAGTCGTTCTTTATCTCGGTATACCGTTTCTGCCTGAACACTACCACGATGGTGAAAATGAACGTGACCAGCAGAATGAAGGTGAAGACAATGGCTGGCATCATGAACCTTACTGAAGAAAAGATGTAGCTGTTCATGTCGGGGAAATGCACCTTGACAACGCCCATTTTCGATGCGGGATCGTTGCGGAACAGCACCTGCGAATAGGTATATTCCTCCCCTTTCTCAGAATAGTCAGAACATCTGTACACCTCGCGCCCATCTTGTGTCGTCACACGGAAGTGATATGGAATGTTAATTCCATTGTTCATCAGTTCCGACTTGAGGTCTTGATCCAGCAATTTGAAGTTGATTCGCTCTTTCAGCGGCTTGTCTGAAGCTGAATATAAGATGGAGTAAACCACCTCGTCGAGCAGCGCTTTCTGGTAGATGTACCGGTTCTTGACAATCTCCTGTAACGACTTTGAAGCCTCTGACAGAGAGTTTTTGTCATTTTGCAAAATCATTCCCTTGGGCATCTGTGAGGGTTTCACCGTGATGGTCTTTAACTCAAAGGCCGAATACATGGTTCCATCCTTGCCCGTCACCGAGAACTGGTGAGACTCTTGGATGCCTGGTTCAAGGCTCTGTTGACCGATTCGTCAAACTGTTCCTTCTTCATGTCGGCCATTTCCTGAAAGTATTTCAACTGCAGGAAAAGCAACACCAGGAACGAAAGCCCCATGATTGTCGAGATGACCCAAATTGTTCTCTTCTTCATACATCACAAAGATAATAATTTTCTTAATTGCTTAACAATAGGCTGTTAAATATTTCTCTATTATTATCGATAATTAACGAATTGCATATTTATAATTATACATATCAAATTATAAAACATAATCATCAAGAATGAGTATTAATCTTGTGAACTCTTCAAACAGAAAAGGTGTGATATGGCAAACCACATCACACCTTTTAACTTGTAAAATAACGGTTTATTCTTCCTCATTTGCGAGCTCAGCCTCATGTTCTTCAATGAGCTTCGTCTGCAAATCGTTTGGTACCAACTCGTAACTTGAGAACTTGGTCGTGAACGATGCACGTCCGCCGGTCAATGAACTCAAAGAGATAGAGTAGCTGGACAATTCTTTCAATGGTATCTTGGCAGACAGTTTTTGGTATCCTGCCTCGCTATCCATTCCCATAATCAATGCGCGACGGCCTTGCAAA
>QWBY01001524.1_pt1 | contig 14037 bp, 13 predicted proteins | sample 1972471 | NCBI WGS metagenome assembly QWBY01 (sample SAMN09866722, study PRJNA288562) | Human gut metagenome isolate term6_stool, whole genome shotgun sequencing... | reverse complement strand
CCTCCAGCACCCCTTGCAGTGCACGAGGCAGATATGCGCCCGTCCTCTCGGCGCGCAATCGCCCGCAATACTGCCGCAAGGTCTTCTCCACAAACTCGTTGCGGATGGGACAATTATCCAGCTTGTAGAACGCATCTACCTCCTGCCACACATCGTCTGACAGCCAAACGGAGTGCCTGCTTTTCCCGTTTTCATCTATCGAACTACACCTCCCTTCTGTGTGCCTGCGCCCGCCGAAAGCCTTGTAAACACGGGGCTGACGGGCTTTTTTACAAAGAATAGCGCCAAAGTACATTCGGGGCCCGATAATCAGCGTCAATCTCAAAACGCCGCGAACGGCGTTGGCGCAGAAAAGCGCCAATGCCTTTCTCCTGCCTCTTCCTTCGTCCTCCGCAGAGCCGGGGAAGTCCACAAAAATCCGCCCGAAAGAGGCTCTGAATCCCTCCCCGGGGCAGGGACGCTGCCCCGCCCCGAAGGAGGCCACACAGCGGCTCACAGGGGCGAACACAGGGGTTCATTGGGGGTATCCTGCTCCGCCAGTTTTTGCTGTACCTCTTGTCGCTCGGCTGCGGCTTCCACCATGGCCAGATGTCGCTGGTGGAACTGCTCCACCGCCTGTCTCCATGGCAGCAGTGTGTAGAGCAGGGAGCCGTTTCGCTTGCGGCCATTCTTGAGAACGATGGAGGTACGTTCCGTGTGGATGAGGCCTTTCTCCTCCAGCGACCGCACATATTTGCACACCGCCTGTCTGCGACTCTACCCATTGGCAGAATTTTTCTTTCGGGACGACAATGCGGCTGCCCACACGCAGGGCGGGGAAGCTCGTTTCGTGCATCAGTTCGTAGGCGCTGGAGATGGAAATGCCCAGCACCTTTGCCACCATTTCCGCGTTGAGGAACAGCGGCAGCTCATCGTAGTTTGTATAGACAGATCGTTTCATGAGATGCTCCTTGTTTCAAATTCAGAGAAAAAGAACTTGCGTTTCGGAGGTCTCTCTGTTAGACTGTTTGCAGATGGCGTCTGCGTTTTCCGAAGCGCGGCGTGCCGCCAGACTGTTGCAGCAGTTTGGCGGCTTTCATTTTTGTAGGGACGATATACGGTTCTCACCTCTTTTCGTTGGATTTGCCATGCACCACAGGTCGTTCCTGCCGCACTTTGCCTGCGCGGCGTTTGTCTCAGCCTTGGCACGCTCGGCTGCTCTGCGCAGCGTTGCGGCATACTTCCCCGGCGAGTATCTTCTCTGGTGATGGGTATGTAGTTGTGAAGGTGCAGCACTATTTATCAGGTTGGAGTTTTTACATTGACAAATAGCTTCCAGAGTGTTAGACTAACTTTAATATTCATTTAGACAACTCTTGGGGTTATCAAGCCAAAAACGAAAACGCCTGTCAACACTGTCAATATATTTTTACAACAAGTCTATTCTTTAGAGGTTATTATGTACTTCTAGAAAATGTATTTTGAAGACCGGTATGAGATCATCTTCTGCGCTCCCTACGGAACGCACAGTGGAGAGATCATGCGGGCATATGATATGTTCTTAGAGAATCTGCTGACCTTTCTCGAGATGGACTGTTCTGAAGTGGTTCCCATATTTCAGCGTATTTCAGTTAATTGGGATCGTTGGTTGCTGGAGGGAAGTCAGGATGCTGCTACTGCCGCAATGGACGAGTTAGCTCAAGTGTCTCGGCGTCATGTTTTCTTTCGTCTCCCATATGTCCGTTGGTATGACCGGTATTCCCATCAAGCAGTTTATAATGATCGCGGAAGCATAGAGGACACACAGATGGCAGATGAACTACGGCAACTGCCAGAGCAGCTGCCTCTGTATCAGCAAAAGGTACAGCGATTCTTTGATTTGGTGTTGGATGTGGACAAGGCCGGACGTGATCCGCAGCAGCAGATTCGGCGCTATTTCTCATGTGACGCACCAAACTATCCAAAAGATCCGGAGATGTTTTCTTTTACCCCAATTCCCATCAGTCTCGAACCGATAGACACGGGAGATTGCGTATCGGTACTGTACGCCAAACACATCTCGGATATCATTGACTTCTCTCTCAGAACTTGCGTAGAACGCAATGTTACCGTGCGCCGGTGCAAAAAATGCGGACGCTATTTTGCTCAAACAGGGCGGGTCAGCGCAGAGTACTGCGATCGGTTACCTATTGACGGGCATCTAAAGTGCCGTGCTATGGGGTCGTATCAGCAGTGGGCAGAAAAACAATCCGATGACCCTGTGTTCAGAGCTTATCGCCGCGAATACAAACGTCGTTTTGCATGGATCAAAGCGGGGCGCATCACTGCCAACTATTTCTATGCTTGGAGCGAACGGGCCAGAGAGCAGAAGAAAAAATGTGACCGCGACATCATCTCTCTGGAGGAATTCGAGAAGTGGCTGAAGGAGTCATAATAACCGAGAGCCGGTCAAATGACCGGCCCCCTATTCTTTGCTTACACCGACGCAGGTTTTGCGCCGCTTAACCGTCGTAGAGAACGTAGATCAGCAGGCTACCACCTTCCTCGATGATGCAGACGTTGCAATGGAATCCGGCATCCGCAAGGCTGTCCACACCCGCCGGCATCATGAGCTGACGGAACGTAAAGTCCACCATGTCCCGCGCTTTTGCTTCCAGTGTTTCCTGCGATGCGTTTGTTGGCACCGCCGCAGGGAATCGGTAGGCGCCGTTGTCCAGTGTCAGACTTGTATCCGTGATGACACCGTATTGCATGACCGCATAGGCGTTGGCAGCGTCGATGGCTGCTTGATGGTCTGCGGGTATCGATGGCGTAGGTATCGGTTCAGGCTCCGGTGCTGGTTCCGGCTCCACATATCCCGTCTTGACATGGACGGTCTCGGAGGGAATGTCATCTGTTGGCTCCTCAATCGGTTCAAGGGTATCGGCGGTTTGCGGAGTACTTTCCTCCTGATGAGTATTCTCTTTTTGTGATTGCTCCTGCACTGTGATTGGCACTGTGTCCGGTTCATGCGCTGTCATTGTTGGCTCAGATGTTGCTTGTGGCTGCTGTGCTTCTTCCCGCGCCGCCGGTGTTGGTGGCGATGTCGTTTCTGTTGAGCTGCGTTCCACCTGCCCGCAAGCCGTGAGCAACAGCGTCGCACTGATTGTCAGTAATGTGATCTTAGTTTTCATCTTCATTCTCCTCCGTTGCGCAAAGAACGGTCAGAGTTTCCTCTGACCGTTCTTTTTGGTATAGTTGTGATTCGGTTGTCAGTTCCAGCGCAAGCCGGAAGCCGCACGCAAAGCTGTCGAACGCAGCGTTCTCTGCCAGCAAGCCCCTTGTGTCTAGAAGTCGCAGCACCAGCTTACGCTCCAGCTTTTCCAGCCGACGCATCAGCTCACGAAAGGCCTCGTCGTACTGCCGCTCGATTTCTGGCTTGGGCAGTTTTTTCCAGAATTTGCAATGCAGCTCCCGCAGGGTGTCGTACATGGTTCTCACCTCCCGCAGCAAACAAGTATCACAGAAAAGGAAGAAAGTCAACAAAAAACGGAACAATTCGCATTTCAGAGTAGCAAGCGTTGTGTTTATATCGAACGATGCATAGGTATATACTCTTTACTTGGCGCAATCAAAGGAACTTCGGCGGAAGAGGAGGATACCCAAGATTCTCAGTACTTTGACGAATAGACTGACGCTCGTGCAAAATCATTAGTTTTCCACTGCCATAAGCAATTTGCTTCCCGGATTCATCCGTAATCAACACTGACGACACACACAATTTATGCCCCGCCTTAATTAATAATCCTTCTGCAGTTAATGTGTTACCGCGTGTCGAAGCAAGATTGTTTACATACAAATCGATTGAAGTACATCCACAATCCGCTTCTAGCGAGCAATATGCGGCCCAATATGCAGCTGTGTCGACCAGCGCTGCATATACACCGCCGTGAATACCTCCAAACATATTCTCCATTTGCCTGCCGGCACGGCAGATTATCTTCGACCGTCCGGGGGAGACTTCAATAATTTGCAGTCCCAGCAAACGACAGTATGGGCTTTGGTTTGCTAACTCTATCAATTTTTCAATGTGTATCGGATTAATTTCTTTCATCGTATCGCACCATCTTTGTTTCCTAAGTAAAAAGACCGTCAAAAGACGACCTTTCTACTTAGGAAAAATTAATATGTATCTGTGAAGGTATTATGGCTTTTAAATTGAATGCCGCAGTTCGTCCTGTTCTGCATCGTATTCTGCCAGAGCTTTCTTAATTTCTTCATCGTTCATCTTGTAGATGCCAACGCCCGTAACAGCAAGCAGAATCGCAATGATAGGCGTGAGCCAGCAAGTAAAGCAATAGATTCCATAACCACCACTGCCCCAAACATCGACGCCCAAAGTGGACGCATACAGCAAACCAGAGGTTCCCCACGGAATCAACGGAGCCATGATAGTGGAGCCATCTTCAATGGTACGGGACAACACTCGGGCAGGCATACCATGCTCTAAGAAAGAACGTTTATACATGTCAGGCAGGCAAATAGAGCTAACATAGGTAATACCAGAGAGTACTAATAGGATGAAACTAGTGCAAAAAGCCGCTGCCATCAACGGGCCCCTGCCTCGAATACGTGAGGTAAAAGGTTTCATAGCAGTATCCATAAACCCAACACCGCTCAGAATAGAGGTATAGGCATATCCACAGAAAATAATAATCACAATGCTGGCCATGGAGGTGATGCCGCCACGAACCAGCAGCTTGGAAACCATAGGATCAGCTAATTTTGCATCTAAACCAGGCACCATGTCCATCTTAAAACCGCTGTACGCTGACAGCACACCACTTTGAATAGAAAATCCTTGATAGAAGCAGCCAATCAAAATGGCCAGTAGCGCAGCCGCCAGCATAGTGGGAACCGGGGGCTTCTTTGTGATAGCGCCAATCACAATGACTACGAAGGGGATAATCAACAGAATACTCCAGTTAAACATACCATCCAGAGTGGCAATCATATCCAGTGCGGCCTGAGGCAGGCCATCGGCTGCCACTTGGTTGGTATGCCCCAGAATAAAGAAGCCTGCTAAAGCAAGAAGGCTTGCTGGGGTTGTTGTCCACATCATTGATCCGATATGCTGATAGAGGGTGCATCCCGCACACAGCGGTGCCAAATTGGTCGTATCAGATAGAGGTGAAATCTTATCACCGAAAGTTGCCCCGCAGACTATAGCGGCGGCCGTCATCGGCAAAGACACACCCAGACCGGCGGCGATCCCAATACAGGCCACACCCGCGGTGCCAGCGCTTCCCCATGAGGTTCCCGTCACCGTGGAGAAAATAGCACACAAGACAAAGGACATCGGAATGACCAGAGACGGCTTGATGAGCATAACACCGTACCGAATAACCATCGGAATGGCTCCGCAGAAAATGAACGTACCGATTACCGTACCAATCGCCCAGATAATCAGAATAGTGGACATCGTTTTAGAGATACGTTCACAAATAAAAGCCTCAAGATCCGCATAGGTATAACCTAGTGTCATTGCCATAATGGCAACACAAGCAGCGGAACAAAGTAGCATAATATCGACTTTCAGTCCAAGGCCGATGTAACCGCCGCCAACAAACAGCACCAGAATGCCGATAGCTGCAATTGATAAAGCAAAAGAAGGGGCTTTTTTCTCTGTTGTTTTTACATTCGTTTCCAAGTTCTTTCCTCCTATTCAATTGTCCTCTGAACTTCGGAAAGGCGGGTATATAATGCGAGGAAAGAATGAAGCTGCACCATATACCCGCCTTCCCCATGTCAAAAGTTGTTTTCTCTCTTTGCGGGAATAATGTTGTCCTATATATGATTTCTTTCTTATAGAAGTTCTCTCTGCGTAGCAAATTCCTCTCTTAATGCTTTTTTAATGATAGCATAGAATGATCGGTCGGTCTACCCGTGATCCATTCTATCTCAAAGCCGGACAGAGAGGTTATTCGTCACCAATACCAGCTTTACCAGCAAAATAGTCATCGCGCCACTTCAAAGCAGCCTTGACTCCCTTTTCATTGGAAATACGGCTAAACTCCTCAATTTCAGGGGTTTTGAAGAAGCGGAAGTACATAGTATAATCAAGCCACATATCCAGACCGGTGCGGATGCCCATGGTCTCGAACTGCTTGTTGATACCCCATTTCTGCACAGAGATGATTTCAGGAGGCATCTTGATCAGCTTATCAGCCAAGTTTTCAACGTACTGCTCCAGCTCATCCAGAGGTACGGACTTAGTAATAAAGCCGCACGCCTCAGCCTCTTTGCCGTTGATTTTTTCGCCGGTCAGCATCAATTCTTTACCCTTGCGCAGGCCGGTCAGCCAAGGCACCATCAAATACACGGACGCAGCGCCGAATTGAATCTGAGGTTCGCCAATCAGGCAGTCATCAGAAGAAATCACATAATCGGCGGGCATCATCAGTTCACAGCCGCCGCCCAGACAATAGCCCTGAATCTGGCAAATCACCGGCTTACCCATTTCCCACATTTTCCAACGGGCGGCGTTGCTGCCGTCGCGGAAGCCGGCGCGTTCTTCCATGGGGGTCTCGACAAGATTCATCTCAGCCTGGATATCATAACCGGCAGAAAAAGCACGGCCAGCACCCTTTAAGATGACAACACGAATGCTCTCATCGGCGTCTGCCTCCTTCAGATATCCCAGAACATCCTGATACATTTCTCCATCCAGCGCATTCAGCTTTTCAGGCTTATTCAGGATGATATACGCCTTGTAGCCCTTTTTCTCGTACAAAACATGACTACCCATAATGCAGTCCTCCTTATGACTTGATGATGTCGTTTTCTTTTGTAGCGTCATGACTGCTATGGTTCTATGATAGTATTGAATTATCAAAAAATCAAATGCAAAAAATTGTCTCAGTTTAGCAAAAAATTAAATAATCACAAACAGAGGACTTTTTTTGGCGAATTTCTCTTGCACTTTTCATAAAAATAGTGTATTCTGTTTGTGCAACAGGAAGTGTTTTCTTTTACTTATCATTCTTTTAGATAAATGAATACAATTATTTTGCGGAAACGGGTGACATTATGACATTTGACGAACTGCACACATTTATTTCACTGGCACAAACCAAAAGCTTTAGTCGCACCGCTGATATACTCTTTACCTCTCAGTCCACAATCAGCTTTCGTATCAGGAACATCGAATCGCAAATCGGACGTCCTTTGATCAACCGCACCACAAAGCGTATTGAATTGACTCCAGCTGGTCAGGATTTCCTTACTTACGCAATGCGTATTGAAAACTTATATGAAGAGGGGATGCAAGCGGTCAGTTTAAATACATTTCATTATAAAATTGCAATTGGATCACCAGATTCTTTTTGGAACAACATTTTGTTTCCCGCATTAGAGCGGTACTTTATGGAACATAAAGAGATATCATTCAAGTTAGTCTCTGATCATTCATGGGTTCTTAATCAAATGATTATCGATGGCCGCCTAGATGTTGGCATCAGCTTTATTCCCGTCCGGCATCCTAATATTGAGTATGTTCCTTTAGCAAAAAACCCGTTTGTTCTTGTATCACATAAGGATATGGTTCTACCTAGTGATTGCATGACGCCGCAAAACTTCAATGAATTTCCTTTGATCTATTGCCATTGGAGTGATTCTTTTAATGAATGGTTCAATGAAACATATTGCCTCCAATCTCACTTTTTTGAACTAGAACGAGCCTCTCTATTTATTCAGATGTTACGCAACCAGTTAGGAATAGGTTTCCTTCCTATGCGGGTAGCAAAGCACTATCTGCAAAAAGGCGAATTGGTTCTTTTAGACTTTGAATCGTCTGAAACAGCCCCGTGGGAAGAAAACTATATTATGTATAATCGCAAGTGCGAAAATCGCACACGCCCTATTGTAGAAGAGATTCAACGCTATGTTAAAGCAGCAGAGCTTGATTTTCGATAGACATAAGCAGGCTCCTCTGTCCTAAATGACAGAGGAGCCTGCTTTCATGCTGAGCAAGAATGTGAAATAGCCGCAAAGACGCCGAGATTGTATGGAATTCAAAGAAGGAAAGAGGATAACACTTGTTTTGCGGCTAACACAGCAAGAGTCAGTCAACCTTCTGCGCGGCCTTGTAGGCCTTGATGGCCTCGGTCAGCTTGGGCACGATCACATGCAGGTCGCCCACGATGCCCAGATCTGCCAGCTTCATCATGGGGCAGGTCTCGTCCTTGTTGATGGCGATGACGAACTCGCTGCCCTCCATGCCCGCCAGATGCTGGATGGCACCGGAGATACCGCAGGCCACGTACAGGTCAGGGTGTACCGTCTTGCCGGTCTGGCCCACCTGACGATCCTTCTCGATCCAGCCGCTGTCCACGCCGATACGGGAGGAGGACACCTCGCCGCCCAGCACTTCGGCCAGCTCACGCAGAGGCGCGTAGCCTTCGGCGCTGCCGACACCCCGGCCGCCGGATACCAGCACCTTGGCCTCGGTGATATCCACGGGCTTCTTATCGTCGTGCACCACCTGCAAAATTTCCACATTGCGGTCGTCCATCGAAAGTCCCGCGTCCACCACGGTGACCTTCCCCTGACGGCTTATATCCCGCTGGGGCATCTCCATGACGCCGGGGCGCACCGTGGCCATCTGGGGCCGGTAGTTGGGGCAGATGATGGTAGCCATCACGTTGCCGCCGAAGGCGGGACGGGTCATCTTCAGGTTGCGGTCGGTGGTGTCCAGCTTCTCGATGCGTTCCTCCGGCAGAGAGGTAGCCGCACGCAGATAGCCCTTGTACTTCTCCACATCCACATCCAGACGGGTGCAGTCGGCGGTCAGGCCGGTGTGGATGCGTCCGGCAATACGGGGTGCCATATCGCGGCCGATGGAGCTGGCGCCGAACAGCACAATGTTGGGCGCATAGCTGCGGATCACATACTCCATGCCCTTGACATAGGGCTCGGTGGTGTACTCGGCCAGCACGGGATGATCCAGCACCAGCACCTCGTCCGCGCCATACTGGCACAGCATGTCGGCCTTGTCGGCGATGTTGTGGCCCATGAGAACGGCCACCACCGCCTCGCCCAGATCGGCGGCCAACCTGGTGGCCTCGCCGATCAGCTCAAGGCTGACTTTCTGGATGCTGCCGCCCCGCTGCTCAACAAATACGAAAATATTCTTGCTCATCTCTTGTCCCTCCTGTCAGATGATGTGGCGCTGGATCAGCTTGTCCATAATGGCCGCCACGGCCTCGTCGGCGCTGAGACCCTTCAGCACCGTGCCCGCCGCCTTGGCCTGCTTGCCGAAGGACATGAACACGTTGGTGGGAGAACCCTTCAGGCCGATCCACTCCGGATTCAGCGCATCCTTCAGGTCGTCGAAGCCCCACACCGTAACATCCTTCTCATAGGCGTCCACGATACCCCAGGTGGACATGTACCGGGGCTCGTCCAGCTCGGACAGCGCCGTCACCAGACAGGGCAGCTGCACCTTTAGCATGTGGGCCTGATCCTCAAACTGGCGCTTGACCACTACGCTGCCGTCCTCCAGCGTCAGCTCCTCGGCATAGCTGACCTGGGGCACGCCCAGCTGCTCGGCGATCTGAGGGCCTACCTGTGCGGTGTCACCGTCGATGGCCTGACGGCCGGTGATGACCAGATCGAACCCAATCTTCTTCAGCGCCGCAGCGATGATGGTGGCGGTGGCGTAAGTATCGGAGCCGCCGAACTCACGGGCGGACAGCAGATAGGCGTCGTCTGCGCCCATGGCCAGCGCTTCCCGCAAAGCCACATCCGCCTGCGGCGGGCCCATGCACACCACGGTAACGGTGCCGCCCACCTGCTCGCGCAGCCGCAACGCGGCCTCCAGACCGGCCTTGTCGTCATGGTTGATGATGCTGGGCACGCCCTCGCGGATCAGAGTGTTGGTCTTGGGATCCAGCTTTACCTCGGCGGTATCGGGAACCTGCTTGATGCAAACAACGATCTTCATATGCTTCTCCCCCTCCTTATTTCAGCTTCATGGAACCGGAGATGACCATCTTCATCACCTCGGAGGTTCCCTCGTAGATCTCGGTGATCTTGGCGTCGCGCAGCATGCGCTCCACCGGGTACTCGCGGCAGTAGCCGTAGCCGCCCATGGCCTGCACGGCGAAGCGACATACCTCGTTGGCCACGTCGGAGGCGAACAGCTTCGCCATAGCGGCCAGCGGGCCGAAGTTCTGGTGCTGATCCTCGGCGATGGCGGCCCGCCATGTCATCAGACGGGCAGCGTCGATCTTGGTCTGCATCTCCGCCATCTTGAACTGGGTGTTCTGGAAGGAGTTGATGGGCTTGCCGAACTGTTTGCGCTCCTTGCCGTACTTGATAGCCTCGTTCAGCGCGCCCTGGGCGATACCCACCGCCTGAGCGGCGATGCCGATACGGCCGCAGTCCAGCGCGCCCATGGCGATCTTAAATCCCTTGCCCACAGGCCCCAGCACACGATCCGGGGTCACGCGGACGTTATCATAGGTGACGATGCAGTTGCTGGCGGCGCGGATACCCATACGCTCGATATTCTCGCTGACGGTGACGCCGGGGGTGTGCTTCAGATCCACGATAAAGGCGGTCAGACCCTTGGCGGCAGGCACCGTGCGGTCAGTCAAAGCAAAGACGATGCACACATCGGCAAAGCCGGAGTTGGTGGTGAAGATCTTGGAGCCGTTCAGGATCCAGTCCTCGCCGTCCTTCACGGCCACGGTCTGGGCGCCCTGTACGTCGGAGCCGGCGTTGGTCTCCGTCAGGCCGAAGGAGCCGATCTGGCTGCCGTCCACCAGAGGTCGCAGGAACTTCTGCTTCTGCTCCTCGGTGCCGTAGTTGTTGATGCAGGAGCAGCACAGGGAGGTGTGCACGGAAATAGTGATACCGGTAGAGGCATCCACCTTGGAGACCTCCTCCATGCACAGGGTATAGGCCAGCGTGTCGGCGCCGGCGCCGCCGTACTGGCGGCTGTAGGGGATACCGAAGAAGCCGCAGCGCTGCATCTTGGCCAGCAGGTCAAGATCATAGGCTTCCTTTTCGTCCATCTCCTTTGCCAGAGGACGAATCTCCGTCTCGGCAAATTTACGGAACAATTCCTGCTGCAGCAGGTGCATTTTGCTCAGTTGAAAGTCCATTTGGTACCTCCTGTCAATCAAAATCTGTAATAATTCGGATGCATGTGACCACATGTAACAACAAGGATCAACTTTGCGGTCATTGTAGCTTTTTTTTGTACATATTGTCAATTTGCATTTTGAATACGAATTATTTGCTTTTTCGATTAAGGTGAACTATCAAGAGATATATACCTTTTAAACTAGGTAAACCACTAGCACTTGCCATAGATACATCTTTATGAGAAATACCGATTAATCACTCCGAAAATATGAATTGTACAAAACGGAGACATCAATTATAATCACTGACAAGGATTTAGCTAATCCAAACAAAATTGAGTGTTTTCACAACAATACAAAACGGAATTGAAAGGAGCTGACCTGTTATGAGTGCGAATAAGGGTCCTCTGTCTGGCATTCGTGTCCTTGATCTGGGCCGCCATATTTCTTGCCCGACTTGCGGTATGACACTAGGCGACTTAGGTGCGGAGGTCATTAAAGTCGAAAAACGTATCTGGGGCGATGATACTCGCCACAGCGGCGAAGAATACAAGGGCGTCAACCTGTATTATCCTACGGAGAACCGCAACAAAAAAAGTGTGACAATCAATTTCCGCAGTGACGAAGGAAAAAAGTTGTTGCGTGAGTTAATTGAAAAATCTGACGTACTTATCGAGAATTTCCGCCCCGGCACCATGGAGAAGATGGGGTTGGATTGGGAAACCGTTCACAAGTTGAATCCTCGACTGATTATGGCCTCTATCAATGGTTATGGGAAAGGCAGCCCCTACTATATGCGGCCTGGATTTGACTCCATCATGGCTGCGTCATCCGGTATTATGGACATCAATCGCAGTGAAGAAGGCCCCCGTATCACAGGTGGTATCTGGTTTATCGATATCATGGCTGGCATGTGGGCTACTATTGCGATTCTGGCAGCTCTCCATCGCCGCGAGGCCTCGGGCAAAGGACAGTATATTGATACCGCTATGTATGACAGTTGCCTGTTTGCACTGAACACGTTCATTCCCTTCTTTGACCAATCCGGCATTATTACCCGCAACTCTACCAAGAACGCTTATGACTGTCCTGCTGGTCAGTTTAATTGCAAGGACGGTAAGGTCATTTGTCTCGCAGGGCAGGACAGCTTGTTTGAACGCCTCCTGACCATAACTGACGACCCAATTCTTCATGATCCTCGATATAAGGATCACGCTGAACGGTTGAAGCCTGAGAATTACGATATAATTAACGGTGCAGTGGATCGCCTTATGCAAACGAAAACCGGAGCGGAATGGGATGAGATTTTTGACCGCATTGGCATTCCTGGCGGTAAAATTAAAGATTTAAGTGACGTAATGGCTTCTCCCGCCACATACGCTCGCAATGCTACCATTAAGCTAAACGTGTCCGGACTTGGGCCCGTTACTTTTCCTGGAACGCCGCTGTGTTTCTCCGATGATGAATTGGGCTTTGAACCTGCACCTGAGTTGGGCCAGCACAACAAAGAAATCTATTGTGATCTACTTGGTCACAGTGAGACTGAATTGGCGCAGCTATTAGAAAATCAAGATATTTAATGAGTCTTTCATATGATATGCAGCTCAGCTTTTACGCAGTGTTATAATCAAGCCAGTTGACATTTGTGGGAAATCTTACAAAAACCTTTCTCATTTTTTATGAAGAACCCTACAGCAGTGTGGAATATGAAATGTCTGCATGGCAGATGTTGACTGTATTCCATGCTGCTGTAGTCGCTAAACAGACGAAGAGGGTCACGCAGGTGCAATATGCGGTTTTATCTTTGTCGCAAATCAAAATGAGACATTCTAATTTGACAGTGTAGTCTTTCACTACAAGCTTTCAGGCAATACAGCCAAAATGTCAAGCTCAGACGATTCTGTGCTTTTATGCTGCACGAGCAAAGCAGATATTCAAGGAGAAAAATATGTACAATCAAGAACATAATGCGCTCTCTGTTTACTGTTGGACGATGACCTCTCACAGGTAATTAGGAGGCGGGAATGATTCGACGATTATATACATACTGCGGAAGCAGTACAAGCCCCTATCAAAATTTGGCAACAGAGCGCTATTTTACCGAAAAAGTGGTAGACAATGCATCCTGCATTCTCTATCTGTGGCAAAATGAAAATACCGTAGTCATTGGCCGTAATCAAAATGCTTGGAAAGAATGCCGCACGGGTCTTTTAGAGCACGAGGGAGGTAATCTTGCTCGTCGTTTATCTGGCGGTGGCGCTGTATTTCATGATTTGGGTAATCTGAATTTTACATTTAGTGTCAGCGAAGAGAATACTTGAATATGGTACCCGAACGAAAGAAAATTGATGATTTAGCTGGGGGGGGCTGGCGGATATTTTTCACCGCCCTCCGCAGGCAGCATGGCTTATACGGAGTTGCTGTTTGATATTTGCCAGCAATTTGGCATCCACTATTATACGGCGACCAAGAAAGAGCGCTATTTCGTGGAAGAAGTGACCCGTGTCACTTAGGCAAAACAGCAGGAGGAGAAATCCAGTATTCCACAGAATATCCGTCCCGCATTCTCTGCTTGACCCACATTTTGACCCATACGAAAAACTTACCGCAAAACGAAAGAGCCACCCGACGGGAACGGAGTTCTCCGTTGGGGGCTCTATGCTTTTACCAAAGTATTCTCTTATTGCCTACAGTAGTGAAAAACACAATGATTTCCACGCTGCCGAAAGTTGCCCCACACCGGTGCTGATTGCGGTGCCGACCCACACCGTGACCCACACGGGGAAACGAACGGGTGGAACACATGGAACAAAGCGTTTCCGACCGCATTCTTTTTGCGGTAAAAATGCCCACAAAGCCTTACAAATCAAGGGCTGGGAGGACTTTTATCACTTGGTAAGGATGAGGTCGGCGGTTCGAATCCGCCCAG
>QWBY01003480.1_pt1 | contig 14049 bp, 13 predicted proteins | sample 1972471 | NCBI WGS metagenome assembly QWBY01 (sample SAMN09866722, study PRJNA288562) | Human gut metagenome isolate term6_stool, whole genome shotgun sequencing... | reverse complement strand
ATAATCATGATTAGAAAACAAATTAATTATTAACTCACTAAAAACAGAAAGGACAAACAAAATGGCAGTATTTTACAAGAAGTACAAACTCAAAAACAAAAACGCAAAAACAAAAGATTACACCTACGCAAGAGCCGTAAGCTCGGGAACAGTACACACTACTGACCTTGCCGAAGTAATACAGCGAAACTGTACCTGTAAGAAAAGCGACGTTTTGGCAGTGCTTGCCGAACTCGTAGAAGTGATGCAAACCGAATTGCAAAACTCTCATCGTGTACACCTCGATGGATTTGGAGCATTCAAAATCGGAATCAAATCAAAGGGCGAAAAGGAAGAAAAAGACTTCAACCCAAGCAAAAACATCATTGGTATGAAAGTACTCTTCCAACCCGAAATGCGCATCTCTCCCAACGGTGTCAGAACCAAAGCATTGCTCATGGGCGCAAAGGTAAAAGAGGCACAAAGCCTTGTTGATGTTAGAGCGAAAAAGGGCAAGACTACACCATCACAACCAGGCAGTGGAGGCGACCCTGCACACCCATAAAAAACACACCAAGAAATCACTGTTTATATTCTCTTTTTCTTTATTTTTTTTACAAGCTGACAGAAGCCGACCGACTGCGATAGTTAGTCGGCTTCAACTAATTTTAAACACTACAAAAAACACAAATGAAACAACACAATACTTTAAAATACCTTATCATTCACTGCACGGCGGTGTGGCTGCCGACGGTAAGGCAAAGGACACCCGCACAGAGGCACAGCGCAACGCCTTGGCAGCTTATGTGCGCGACTTCCACGCCCGCTTTCCACAGGTGCGTATCATCGGGCACAACGAAATAGCCCCCAAGGCTTGCCCATCGTTCAACGTTCAGTCTTGGCTCAAGGCAATAGGTATTAGACAACTCTAAATATATAAACGTAATGGAAACACTTTTACAGATACTTCAATGGGCAATACCATCGGGTGGTATTGGTGCAGCCATTGCGTGGCTTGTAAATCGTAAGGCGGTGTCGGCAAAGGCTGCAAAAGCCGTTCACGACACCTACAAGACGATGTACGAGGATATCTCACAACTTTTAGTAGAAAATCAAAAAAAGAATGAAAAGACAATCAATTCATTGCAAGAAGAGCTTGACAAGGCACGCACCGAAAGCGCACGCATCAAGCGGTCGCTCGACCGCCTTTCGCGGGCTATTGAAGCTATTCAGTATTGCCCTCACCGCGGTACTTGCCCTATCAGCCATGAGCTGCAGGTCGAAGCAGACAGTATTGCAAGAGGCAAGTCAAAGCGACTCCCTCCGTCAAGAAAGCAGCTTCCAACAAAGCAGCTCGCTACAGATGCTGACCACGACGGAGATGCAGAAGATAGCGGCGGACACGGCGATGCTGATGCTGCCGATGCAGAGCTTGCTGAACCTGCCCGATAGTGCCGTCTTCCGACGGCAAAGCGGACGCTTGACAATAGAAGCCTACCATAAAGATGGTAACGTATATATCAGGGGCTCAACCCTGCCCATCGAAAGGGAGGTAAGGCAAATGACATTAATGGCGAAGCATACCAGTACTGCGCAGGAAAACAAGGCGGTGCGAAGCGTCGGAAAGGTCTCGAAAACTAAAATTGTCAAACCACCTCCAATTTACCAAAAGCTGCTGCAACTTATCGGCACATTGGTATTGTTGAGCGCAATGGTGCTCGCAGGTATTAAATTATTTAGTTGGTACAATAAAAAATTGATAAAATGAAAGAAACAAACGACGGCTATATCATGCTACTTGACGCCATCTTCTTTAATGGCAAGAAGATAGGTAACATCGCTGAAGACGGAATCGATTGGGGTGGCGACGCCGCAGAGTACATAAAATTGTACGCAGCGCAGGTGCGCAACAGCCCAGTGAAGAAGATACGCAAGAAGGCGGCATCAAACGTATTGAAATTCAACCTTATTGAGTTGCTGCCTGAAAACTGCGTGGCAGTGATGGGCGGCATGGTAACGGGAGACGGGTGGGAAGCCCCGTCAGAAAGCGTAGTGTTGGAAGGTGCTGTGAAGATTATTTCCGGTACTGGGCAGACTGTTGAAATTGCCAAGGCATCATTGGAAGGAATGGTGCGTGGAAAGCTCGGCGGCGACGACCCATTACACATTGAATGCGAGCTTGAGGTGCTGACATCGGGCGACGACAGTGCGCCATTCAAAATCATTGATACAAAGCCTTTCATTGAGGCGAAGCCAACGGAGCTTACCTTCAAGAAGGCGGGTGAGACAAAGGTGGTGGACGTTTCTGCCAGTGGCGCATTCTCTATGAGTGCTGCACCTGCAGGCTTCACAACCGAGGCAAAGGGTGGACGCGTGCTCATCACCGCAGCTAACAACACGGGTGCGCAGCGCACGGGCAAGATAACCTTCCAGCTAAAGGCTGACCCAAGCAAGAAGGTAGATGTGAACCTCACACAGCAAGGCTGATGAAAACGAGCAAAGTAGAGGTGGAAGCGTCGGAAGCCCTGTTGGACATCGGCGTTTCCATTCCACTTTTTCAGTGGAAAATTCCTTTTAGGAAGAAACCCATCAGCTTGCGCCTTACAATGCGCCGCCCTTGCTTTGGTAATCAAATACGCATAGCTCGGAAATTCCTTAGCATGGGTGTTACCTATGAGCAGATGCAAAATTTCACCAAAGATGAGCAGCTGGAATTCATAGCACAGTACGGCAAGACAGTAGCCCAAATGGTGGCACTTACCATCTGCCGCGGTAAGCTGTCAGGCATCTTTGCCCCACTGTTGGCTTGGTTGTTGCTTTGGCTGGTGGACGACACTTTCTTATTGTTAGCCAACCTGCATTTCATTCCGCTAATCGGCACGCAGCATTTTACGAATATTATCAAATCCTTAGAATGGAGCAACCCGCTCCGACCAAGATTGAGCCAAAAAAGGAAGGGGAGTTAAAGGGCTACTTTGAAAGCTCCCATAGCCCCTTTGGATTCGTGTGGCAAATTGCCGAAGCAACAGGGTGGACGGTAGACTATATCATGTGGGGCGTGAACTATCAAACACTGCTGATGATGCTTGCCGACGCACCACGCTACATAGATGCTGACCAAGCAGCCAACCTATCAAAAGACAATAATACAAAAGAGAACAAAACAGCGGAACAGCCTAAAACAGTGTTGGGCTTCTTCCAAAGCAGACTGAACGATGAATAACGGTATCGAAATTGAGTACTTATTCGGTGGCAACCTTATCGATAAGACAAAGGAAGCTGCTAAGGAAACTGCCAACCTCTCAACGGCTGCTGAAAGGGCAGCTGCCTCTGTGGCTGAACAAATAACAGCACAGAAAGCCGTGGTTAGTCGTGTAGAAAACGACTTAAAAAGCCTGCAAAAGCAGTACGAGAAGGTGGCACCGGGTAAGGCACAAAACGAAATAATGCTGGATATACGTGCCTGCAAGGTCGTATTGGAAGAAGAGAAAGGCGCACTCGCTGCCCTCGAAGCCGAACACAAAAAAGCAACAACATCGGTTGGTAAACTTACAAAGGAATATCGCTCACTTATACAGGAAATGGCACGTATGCGCCTTGCTGGCGAGGAGGGTTCTGCACAATATCAAGCCATGGCAAAGCGTGCAGCCGAACTCTGCGACACCTTGGGCGATGTTCGGGCGCAAACCAAAGCTCTTGCCTCTGACGATGCCAATTGGGAAGCAATGGCATCGGGACTCAACGGCTTGAGTGGAGCTATCACGGCAGGAACAGGCGTAATGTCGCTTTTCGTGGGCGAGAATGAGGAGTTGGCACGCGTACAAACACGCTTGCAAGCCGTAATGGCAATAACCATGGGTATGCAACAAACGTTTAATGCGCTTAACAAAGATTCTGCTTTCAGCACCATAGCCCTCACAAAGGCAAAGAAACTGTGGACAGCGGTAAATATTGGACTTGCAGAATCGCTCGGTATATCTACCGCAGCAGCACAAGCCCTCATGGCAACCGTAACGCTTGGACTATCGGTGGCAATAGTAGGACTTATCGCTCTATGGAATAAACACAATAAAGCTACTAAAGATGCAGCCAAAGCTGAAAATGATATGGTTGCATCAATGCGTGAGGGTTCTCGCTCGGCAGCCGTGCAAAAGGCAAAACTTGATATACTTTATAAGGCAACACAAGACAATACAAAAAGTTTAAAGGAGCGCAAGGTGGCTGTGTCTAACTTGCAAAAGCAATATCCTGCCTACTTTGGTAACATGAAAACAGAGGCTATTCTTGCAGGAAAGGCAGCTGCCGCTTACCGCCAATTGGCTGATGATATTATCAAGGCTGCCATGGCTCGTGCCTACGAAAAGCGAATCGAAAAACTTGCAGAACGCCAAGCTGATTTGGAACTATCCAAAGCTGGTTTGGAAAAATACTTGCACGACAACAAAGCTAATTACGACAAAGCGCAGAAAAACCGCCGTGCCGAAAAGCAATATACCAAAGATGTAACAGGCGGACTAACAGCTGGCTTTGCCGAAAGTGGTATGGCGCAACAATTTGCCGAACAACGCATCGACCCAACCATAAAGGCTTACGACCAACGCAATAAGCAGCTAAAAGGTATTTGTCAAGAAATGGAGGCAAACCAAAGAGTTATCAATACTTTATCGGCAAAGGTTATAGCCTACAATCCTGAAGTAAACAGGGTTGAAAGCAAAGGCTACAATATGCCAACGGAAACAAAAGTCAAAAAAGAAAAACAAGTAAAAAAAGAAAAGGAGGACTTAACCAATGAAATAAATGAGCTTGGCGAACTCGAACTTGCTGCTCGCAAAAAAATAGAAGAAAGCCGTGTTGCCCTTATGAAAGAGGGATACGAAAAGCAACGTGCCGAAGAACTACTACACTATGAGGAGGAAAAACAGCGCATCAACGAAGAAGAGGCAAAGCGCATGGCATTGGTGCAGAAATTGCGAAAAGGTGGCGTTGTTGTAACTCCAGAACAAGAGGCGCAAATTGGTATTGATGCTGCCAAACAGCGCATACAGGCTGCTCAAATGTATGGCGACAAACTAACAGCTATCAACGAAAAGGAAAAGAAAGAATATGATGATAAAGTAAAAGAGGAAAAACAAAAGGAAGAAGAAGCCTTAGATGCTTTACTCTCGAAATACAAAGACTATAATGCTGAACGTATAGCCATAGAAACCGCCTATACAAAAGATATGGTGGCATTGTTAGGCAGGAGAAATAAGGACAACTACAAAGAAATAGATGCAGCCTTAGCGGAACTTGAAAGGGCAAAAGAAAAAGCCTTAAAAGAGGTAACCAACAAGGAACTTAACGAAATGAAAAGCAGTGCCTCTATTTTCGTAGAGATGTTTGAAAACTCATCGGAAAAGAGCATCAAGCAAATCAACCGCATTATGCGTAAGCTCGCCGACCTTAAACTTTACATGGACGCTATGGCACGAGGAGAACTTAATGCCGAGGGTGCAGTAGTTGTTAAGAACAAAAAGGGCGAAACTAAACGTACCATTACTGCCGAAGATATTGCTAAAATGGGCATCACGCCCGAGCAATTAAAGCGATTGCAAGAATCGCCTGAAGCCTTAAAAGCATTTATGGAGCAATGGCAGAAGCTACGACAGGAAACCTTAAAGAAGAACCCTTTTAAGGCTCTCGGAGCTGCCCTTAAAGACTTGTTTAAAAAGGACTCTGACGAAGAAGACAAAGGAGCAAAAATAAAACGATTAGCTCTTACGGCTGCTGGTTGTGCTGACGAAATAAGTAAAATAGCAGGCGGACTATCCGAAATGTTCGACCAAATAGGCAATCAAAGTATGGCAGAAGCAATGGGTAGCGTGCAAAGCATCATGGGCGGTGTTTCTAATATTGCCAAAGGCTTTGCTAATGGTGGCGTATTCGGCGGTATCATGGCAGCCGTTGGCGAAACTATTAATATTATAGGTAAGGCTTTCAGTGCCAAAGCACGCCATAGGGCTGCCCTCAATGCCATTATGCAGGAACAAATTGCACAACAACAAGCCTACAATTTATTATTAATGCAGGAGGCATTACTTTACGAAAGAGGCACAACGGCTTTCGGGACTGACCGCTATGGAAAGGCAACGAATGCTATATCAGTAATGAAAAAAGCTACCGAGGATTTTGCAAAGGCATGGAAGAAAGCCAACGATATTAAAGTAGTAACAGGGCATAAGAGGACAGGTCTATTCGGCTGGGGAAAAGGTAAGGATACTTATTCCACCATATTGTCGCAATACCCCAAACTTATAGATGCACACGGGAAGTTTAATATATCACTTGCAGAGTCTATATTAAAAACTCGCAAGATGAATGATGAAAGCAAAGCTGCCCTGCAAAACCTCATAGACCTTGCTAAACAACAGGAAGAGGCATGGAAAGAAATACGAGGTTATTTGACGGATATATTCGGAGAACTCGGTAATACAATAACCAATGCGCTTGTTGATGCTTTTCGCAGTGGCACAGATGCAGGCAAGGCTATGGCGGAGAGTGTGGGAAAGATGTTGGAAAAAATGGGGGCAGATATGATTTATTCTGCCGTGCTTCAAAAATACTTCCTCAAGGCGCAAAAGGAAATGGAGAAGTATGCCACCGATGAACACCTATCGGAAGAAGAACGCTTTGCTGCCTACGCTCGTATATTGGACGAACTCACGGCTGGCGTTTCGGCTGATAGTGGTAAGGTTGCTTCACTATTAGAACAATTCAAGCGTATGGCTACCGAACGTGGCATCAATATATTTGGCGGTGGGGCTGAACAACAAGGACGTGCAGGCAGCCTTGAAACAATGACACAGGCACAGGGTACGAAACTCGAAGGACTGATGACATCGGCACAAATACATCTTGCATCGCTCGACATAAAGTTTGAAGATGTGGCAAAGCAAATGACCCACGCCACAACCCACCTTGCAAAGATAGAAAAGAATACAGCATACTGTCAGCGATTAGAAGGCATTGCTACTGATATTGCCGAACTGAAACGCAACGGAATAAAAGTGAAATAATGGTTATGGATATACTCGAAAATCAAGCATTGCTCAACGGAAAGGATATTTGGAAAGAATATCATGCCTTCCTTAGAGAGGAGAAAGAGGGCGAACAAAAGAATCTTGAAGCGCTGCTAACTCCTGCAAAAATGAAACCGCACGTTGCGGTAGCCTTTAGGGAGGAAGACGGAGAAAAGTATTCAGACCGCCTTGACATGAAAAGCGAACCGAGAGATATACGTCTTCAGTTTGCTATCATGGCAGATACTAAGGTGCAGTTCTTAGAACGTTACCGCCGTTTCGTTCGTGCATTGAAAACAGGCAATAATGGTTGGCTAACGTGGCAGTTTCCACCACTTGGACTTGAAATGCGAATGTTTCTCATGGAGTTCCCTGCCTTTGATGCTATTACCAATCTATGGGTGGAAGAGGCACACTGCGGAGCATTTAAAGCAATATTCAGAGAACCAAAGCCAAGTTTCTAACAGCATTTAAATGGTATTTAAACAATGATTAAAATCTATTCAAAAGACAACCAAATACGCTGCATAGCTCCAACGGCTAACGGACAACAGGAAAAGCAACTGCAGGGCGATAATGTTTTATCGCTATCGTTTACACTCTATGAGTTTATTCAATTAGATGTAAACGATTATGCAACCTTTCTTGGCGAACGTTATTGGCTATTGGAACGCTACAAGCCTCGTATGAAGAACACCAAAGAGTGGGAATATAACCTAACACTCTATGGTGTGGAAAGTCTTGTGAAAAGGTTTTTAGTTATCAATTACACCGATAACGAAGATACTCCTATCTTTACGCTTACTGCCCCAGCATCTGAACACGCAAAGATTATTCTTACATCAATTAATAAGGCTATCGGTCGAGAACTGTTCCGCCTTGGAGAGGTTAAACAGACAGAAAACCTTGTGATAGATTATAAAGGTACTTATTGCAACGAAGCATTAGACTTGTTGGCTAAGGCTGCAAAGACGGAGTTTTGGTTTGAAGAGGGTACAACGCTTAATATCTCTCGTGCGCAATATGGCGAACCTATTACGCTTGGCTATCAAAAGGGCTTAATATCGTTGGAGCGTGAAAAGGCTGACAATGTAAAGTTTTATACTCGTTTGTTTCCGCTCGGCTCAACTAAAAACATTGACCCCGATAAATATAAGCATCGCAGGTTACAACTACCTAACGGACAAAAGTATGTAGACAAAGATACCGATAAATATGGCATTGTTCATCATTTCGAGGAAACTGCTTTTGCCGATATTTACCCACGACGCATCGGCGTAGTGTCTGCCGTGCGTTCGGAAGAACGAAAGAACAAAGAGGGAAAGCCATTCACGGTATATTACTTTAAGGACAAAGACTTGAACTTTAACCCCAATGATTATAAAATTGGTGGTTACGTTATGCGTGTAGCCTTTCAAGAGGGCAGCGAACTTGCAGGGCAAGGCACAAGCGAAGAACACTACTTTGAGGTAAATTACAACGACCAAGCAAAAGAGTTTGAAATCATCACTATATTTCCGTCAGACGATTTACAAGTACCTGGTGGCGTTCTTGTACCCAAGACTGGCGATAAATACATACTTTCACACCTCCGTATGCCTGATGAATATTACCCTTTGGCAGAGCAAGAACTATTGGAAGCGGTAAAGAAATACAACGATGAACACTTTGTAGACAATGCTGTTTACAAAGCCGATACCGACCATGTATGGGTGGAACAGAACCACGCAGAACTCTACATAGGACGCAGAGTGCGCCTTGAAAACAAAGAATATTTTGCACCTTTAGGCTACCGCAATAGTCGTATAACGAAAGTTACACGTTCCATAGAACTACCAACACTGGCAACAATCGAAATAAGCGATGCCGTACCTCAAGGGAAAATAGCAACAATGGAAAGCAGCATCACCGACGTAAGGCACTACATAGGCGAAGTAACCAACACCATTCCCGATATTATTGGTAGTGGCGACGATACACGACCAACAGAACACAACGTCTTTTCTGCTAAGCGTTCATTGAGTGAGTTCCTTTCCAAGAAACACCCTGACACGGCACAAGCCTTTATCAAGTTCTTAGTTGGCATTGGTTTTCAGAACGCAGCAAAGATTGACGGCATGGGCAACGCCTTTCTCAACTCTATTCAGTTGCTCGGTAGTGAGCGGTTCTTAAATGGCTTTGGCGTGTGGCTGCCTGTAACGGGTGGCTGGAAGTGCTACCTCCACACGGACGACGGCGACAAGGCTATTACCAACGACTGGGAGCAAGGCGACCAAGCACTGTGCCAAACATTCAATATTAAGGCAGGCGTTTACGAGAATGTAAGTAACAACTATTACTGGCGTTGCGTGTCTGCGGTTGCGCAGAAGACAGCAAGTGAAGAAGCGTATATCGTTATCACTGCAGACGACAACTACCCATTCACGACTTTTCGCTGAATAAAGGTAACGCAATATTTCATTTGTCCAGCGACAAAATCTATATGAATAGCCGCAATTTCGAGTGGGTAAGCTCCGATGGTGAGCGTATTCCAAACGTGTTATACCGTGATGATTGGGTACTGGGCACGGTGGCTGCGAAATATGAAGCGTGGTACCACAGTGGGGGAACGTGGCTTTCCCTTGTGGACGGCAATACCGATGAACCTACGGAGCAGTCGCCGAAGTGGAAGCAATATGCTGCCAAGGGTGAAGACGGCACATCGCCCTATACGGTGAGGGTGCAGTCGGAAAGCGGCGGCAACGTCATACACAACGGACAGGGAGAAATCGTCCTTGTGGCTGCCGTCTTCCACGGAGAACAGGATATTACATCGACTTTGCAGCCTTATAATTTTTCGTGGGTCATTCAGACAGGCAATACCGACTTCGACAAGGCTTGGAATACACGACACGCAGCGGTTGGAAACAGTATCACCGTACGGGCTGAAGAAGTGAGCCTGAAGGCACAGATAGACTGTATGGTAGAAATTGAAAGATAAATTTATTCACTATAAAAAAAAGAAAAAATATGGCAACAGTAAAAGCAAGAGGTCAGGTAACTATTGTAGACCTCAACGATGCGAAGCAGGTGCAGCTCGTTATGAGCATCAAGCACCCAGTACAGATGTACAACCCTGACACAAAGGTATATACGCCTAACTTCGGTAGCGACAACAATGTGGTAACGCCAAAGGTGTATGTTACTGGCAATGGAACAAATTTAATAAGCAAACTCACTTCGTTGAAATACGAGGTTGGTGGAACTGTCGTGAATGCTGGGGCAACCAGTGGTCAGTATAGCGTTGCCACAATACCAGCAGGCGGTGCGCTTACCATTAAAGGCAACATAACAGGCATCTCGCTGCCAATCAAGATAACGGCAGTATATCACGATGATGATACGGCGCAGGACACCACGCTCGAGGCGCAGGGCTTTGTCGTGAAGACAGCGAATGCTGGTGCGCTCTTTCAGGTTGTCCTCACACAGCCAAAGGGTAACAGCTTTGATGCGGGCAACAATATCTCCACCCTTACGGCGGAAGCCAAGTGCTACCGTGGTGGCACGCAGGACACGGACGGCATCACTTACAAGTGGTACTCGCTGAACTTGAAGACGCAGGCGTGGGAGCTTTTTTCAAGTGGCATTGCAACTGCCGCAGGTGTATCAACACTCACCGTAAAGGCAGATGACGTGCTGAATGTTCAGACATTCAAAGTTGAAGCCATCGACGGCACTGACAAGGCGGAAGCTATCGTAACATTCGAGGACAGGACAGACCCCTATACATTGGAGCTTTTTTCGCCAACAGGACTACAGATAAAGAACGGACAGGGCTCAACGACGCTTTGCGCTCGCCTGTATCGTGGAGAAGAACGCATCGAGGACGAAAACACGACCTCAAAGAAATTTACCTACACGTGGAGCAAGTATGGCAAGATTGGCGAAAAGTCCGTTTTCTCGGGAACATCTTCAAACCAAAAGACAGGCAACCCTCTTGTGGTGGAAGCCAAGGATATAGACCAAAAAGCGACATTCTATTGTGAAGTCAGTCAATAATAACACTTGTGCGTAGGGCTATAGCCCTATGCACTCAATCAACACACTTGAAGTATGGCAAAGGTCATAGCACGTGCATACATCTCCATTACCAATGTAAATGATGGGGAAAAGGGCGATACTGGAGATACCGCCCTGACTCTCATTGTAACTCCAAACACGTTCACCTTTCAAACAAATGATGAAGGCGATATTGAAAATTTGGCACAGAACAAGGGTAAAATACGAATGTTCCTTGGGCAAACGGAAGTTGTGCCCAGCAGCATAAGTATTACTCCAACTAATTGCTATGCGAGAATAGCTGGTGATAACACGCTGTATATTGACGGCGTAAGCCCCAACCAGTGGAGCGGTAATGTTAAGATTACCGCCAAATATAAGGGGCAGACACGCACTGCTACAGCCGAGTTTATGGTGAGTGCGCAGAAGTGGAACGAAGCCAAATTCCTTGCAAATGATACGCAGTTTAAAAGTATCATTGCGCAGAATGAGGCAGACAAACAAGGGCTTGAAAGTCGTATGACTACCATAGAGCAAGATGCGGGGAAAATTCGTTTGGAGGTGAAAAAGCAGACGTTTGGCGGAGTAAACCTACTGAAAGGCGCAAGCCTAAGAAGTGATGAAGTTTCTTTGATTAAAGGCAAAAGTCATAAAATATGCATCCACGAAACTATCAATATACGCAGAGATAATCAAGGGCATAACATGCACCCCTATCTTGAAATAAACGTCAGCGGGAGAACACAAGACTTATACTCTTCAGGACGTTTTTGGACGTGGCTTGAAGCAGGAAAGACTTATGTATTCTCCATGTATTACAAAGTATTTGGTTATGCAACTTCTACTTTATCAATTGCCGTTGCCCGAAGTAACGAATATACAGGTGATGCTACCAATTGGCTTAACGGAGAGGGCGAAGACACTATAATCAAAGATTACAATTGGCATCGCTACACCCGCAGATATGCAATCAATACCACAGGATATTACTTTTTTGCCCCAGCCCTACAACGCAATGGTCGTGTGTTCATATCAGAAGTTCAGCTTGAAGAGGGAACAAAACCCACAGGCTGGCACGACCCTGACGTGGTGGAAAGCATTCAGAAGGCAGGTATCGACATCGACTTGCAGCGGATAATTGTAACTACGGATAACTTTTACATTAAGAACTCCGAAGGACAGGTTACTACAGCTGTGGATAAAGATGGCAATCTCATAGCTGGAGCGATTCAAACAAAAGATATTGGTAATGGACATATCATTATGCGGAATAATACGCAGGAGTTTTATAAGCCTGGAGCAACCTATCCATCACGTATTATAGGCTATATAGGCGATGACTGGGTAGACCGTAGACTCGACAAGGACGGAAGCGTTATTTGGGAGCTTTCTGAAAATGGCATTGTCTATTTTCGCCGTCCTGCAAGGTGGGAACAACTTTACGAGCGATACTTGGACACAGTCCCTAATCTCGGTGCGTTTTTTAATAAGAACACATGGAGGGCTATAGACCTAATCTTCGGAGAAAAGTCTGGCACGCCAGCATCTCTCTACGGCTGGTATGCTGCACGTGATGCAAGAGGCGTTATCACATCTTCAAGAGGCGTAACGTATGAAGAGGCTGTGCAAAATAACGGAAAGGTTTTTGACGTCAGCGGAAGGTTTACTTTATTTAACTTCTTGCGCCCATTTACTGGCATTGTTCGTTCTGCTACGGTGAATTTTTACCATCAGTTGAAATCAGTAGATGGCAGCTTCGTACCGCCAGAATACACAAACGTGCGGAACAAGTTTTCACTCGGAGAATTTTACAACGTTCAGTTTACAGGGAACAACAATGTATGGTACACTTACGTCGCTGTGTATGATAATGGAGTATTGGTAGACAGTTATAAAATATTTAAAAATTAAAGGATATGAAGGTAAAATTATTTAGAAAAGAAGAGTATGTAACTTGCGAAGTAACCATTGACGGCTATCTTCACAGTGTAACTTATCAAGCTGACACTACGGCGGAAAATGCTGTAAAGGTGCTTCAATTCACCGACCACGTGGCACACATAGTTCAGGGCGAAGCTCCTAATTATGTGTTAGAACCAAAACAACAAGCCACTTATGTACACGACGGCGAACACTTCGCTGGCGGACAATGGGAGGCTCTGCCCGATGATGGAGGTATGGCAGCTTATAATGGTGTCATTAAAATTTTTAAGCTGATAGAGCAAGGGAATATCGAAAGGTAGGTATGAAGAAAAGAAAACAGTATAATTCTGCGCCATTACCCTTTCAGGGGCAAAAGCACAGGTTTGCCCGAGATTTCACAAAAATACTGCGACATTTTCCTGACGATTCCGTATTTGTCGATTTGTTCGGTGGCAGCGGCTTGTTATCGCATATCACCAAATGCCAAAAGCCAAATGCCACCGTCGTTTACAACGACTTCGACGGCTACCGGTACCGCTTGGCGCACGTGTCAGAAACCAACAAGCTGTTAGCGCAGCTCCGTGTGATATTGAAAGATGTGCCGCACCACAAGTTGGTACCGGGCGATACTAAAGGACAGGTGATAAAGTGCATTGAAAGCCACGAGGCTCGCTATGGCTATGTGGACTACATTACGCTATCTTCTTCTTTGATGTTTTCAGCAGAATACGCTACGAGCCTCAACGGCATAGCAAAGGGAAATATGTATAATAGGGTGCGAAAGGTGGAGTATTCGGCGGGCGAAGAGTATTTAACCGGCTTGACGGTAGTGTCGGTATGCCAAACCCATTCGAGCGGTGCGATAAGGTAGAGCTTGATGCCTTATTAAATCACCACGCCCGCTATACCGATATAATGTATTACACAACCTTTTAAAGGGTGTTGGTATAGTATTGTAAGCATCCAATATTAGCCGCCTTTCACACCAACAAATAACCCTTATATGTCTGGCAGCATATAAGGGTTATTTGTTATTTGAAGTTTGAAGGTA
>QWBY01002060.1_pt1 | contig 14125 bp, 13 predicted proteins | sample 1972471 | NCBI WGS metagenome assembly QWBY01 (sample SAMN09866722, study PRJNA288562) | Human gut metagenome isolate term6_stool, whole genome shotgun sequencing... | reverse complement strand
TATAGATGATACTTGCCAAGGCAGGAGAATCTTGGTCGACAGGCTCTGGCCCAGGGGAATTAAAAAAGAAAGTTTAGAGCCCTTTGAATGGGCAAAAGAGATTACTCCTTCTACACAAATAAGAAAATTTTTTGCACATAAGGCGGAAAACTTTGAAAAATTTTCCGAACTTTATTTGGAAGAGCTGGAGGGAAACCCTGAAGCGGAAAAATTTAAAATCCATGTAAAAAACATTTTAAAAACTGAGAATGCAATTTTGATTTACGCAGCCAAGGATCCAGAGATTAATCATGTCCAGGTTTTGAAAAAATTTTTGCAAGAGTAATTTAATTGAAATCATCAACTACTAAAACTTATTAGTTGCTTTGATAAAATAAAAATGGGGCAGGGGCCTCATTTTTTATTGGGGTTATCATATTTATTTTTTATACGGTATAATATCTTTAAAGTAAGCGGCATGTGATCCTTATTATTTATGTAATTTTGATAGGAGGGTTTTATATTTCTTTTTAATGCAGAAAAATTTATAAAATAAATCTATAGCCGAAGGCTTTGCTGAAAACAATGGCGAAGAACACGACAGTATATTACCATCTACATCAAGACGTAAAGGTGCAAGAGAAAAGAAAAAAGAAGAAGTGCTTTATAAAGTACAAAATCTTATGGATGTTTTTGTCGGGTTGTAGGAAAATAGATTTTAAAGAAAATTTAAGTAAAACAAATAGAAACTGTGAGAGATATTTTGCAGGTTCTATTTTTATGTGTCTATGATTTTATAATTTATATATTATTTCAAAAAGGATAAACGCAAAATAAAAGAGAGGTAAAAATGCCTCTATTTTTATTTATCTTTGTTTTCGGCTATATTTTCCAGCTCAAGAAATTTGTCAAAATCGCTTTTATAAAGTTTATCTTGTATAATTCTATATTTTTCAAATTCACTTTCCGCGTGCTCCTTTGCAAGGGCGGCGGCGACTCTTCCGGCGTCATTTAAGATTTCTTTATCCCACAGCTCAAAGAATCCGTTGAGTCTTTTCTCCCAATCTTCCATTGTCATCGGGATATTTCTTTCTGCTTGAAGTTCCGCCATATCAAGATATGCAGAAACGATTCTTTGCATTTGGTTAAGTTCTTTTTCGTTTAGATAGTTTATTGGATTTAGAACATCGTAGATATGTATTTTTGAACATGGCGATCCATCCCAAGCGGTAAGTCCCATATTTTCGCTCTCGTGGTTCGCTCTATCCATTATAAGTTCTGCTGCAGTTTTGCCGTGCACGGCATAGTGGAGTTTGTTTTGAACGGCGGCAAAAAACCTTTTTGTTGCTTTTGCAGACGGGTCATAGTCCAAGGATGTGGCGTAGATGTCGGTGATTTTTTGGTAAAATCTTCTTTCGGACATCCTTATTTCACGAATCTTTACAAGTAATTTTTCGAAATAATCTTTTGTGAGTTTGGTTCCTGAGTTTTTCAGCCTTTCATCATCCATTGCCCAGCCTTTTATTGTGTAGTCCTTTACAATTTGGTTTGCCCATTTTCTAAATTGAACCGCACGTTCGTTATTAACTTTGAAGCCGACGGCAATAATTGCTTGAAGATTATAGTGTTTAGATTCTCTTGAAACATTTCTATTGCCTTCTGAGTCTTCGTCGTCACCGGTGGCAGCAATAAAAGTTAAATATTCCGCTGCGGAAGAGCTGATTTCGATTTCGTGGTTATTTTTATATTGCTCAATTTCTTTTTTCATAATTTCCTCCATTATTTTTAGAAAATCATCTATAAATATTATATCACTTGTGTGCGTAAACTCAAAAATATTTTGTAGAAAGATTAAAGTTATGTATTTTGGTGGATTGAAAGTTTTAAAATGAATAAATAGAAAATTAACTGAAAAGCCGGGGAGCAATCGTCCGGCCTTCGCATTTCTATTTCTCGCTGACGCTTAAGGAAATGCTTGGCGTTTAAGCCCTAACCCAAGAGAGCGACCGCAGGGAAGCTCGATTGGCTAGTAGGTCTAACCGGGCTTGTTGTACAAGAGAACGAGCGAAGCGAAGTTCGATTGTGAACAACAATCTGCGGAGAGAATCCCACCTTCCTTTAAAAAGCGGAAAAGGTGGCTATCCAATCGTTCGACCTCGCATTTCTCGTTTCTCGTGTCGCTTAAGGAAATGCTTGGCGCCGAATCCTATTTTTAAAAAGTCGGAAAAGGTGGTTATCCAATCGTCCGGCCTCGCATTTCTCATTTCTCGCGTCGCTTAAGAAAATGCTTGGCGCCGAATCCTATTTTTAAAAAGCGGAAAAGGTGGGTATTTTATCGTCCGGCCTTCGCATTTCTAACCCACGTGCGGTTGCCCGCAAACGCTTTTCGAGAGCGCCCCGTTACGACCACTTCGGTACTTTTCCATTCTTATTTCTTTTTTCTTTCTCGCAGTTCCTTAAAGAATTCCTGTATGATTTCGAGGCATTCTTTTTCCATGACGCCGGATGTAACGGCGATGTCGGTATTCGAGACGGTTGATTTTGTGAGTTCAAGATTTGAAATCACGGCACCCCTTTTCGGGTCGAGAGCTCCAATCACGATTCTTTCTATTCTCGATTCGATGATTGCGCCTGCGCACATTGAGCATGGCTCAAGAGTTGTGTAGAGCGTGAGCCCCGGAAGGCGATAGTTTTCCAATTTTTTTCCCGCTTTTCTAAGAGCGTTTATCTCTGCGTGCGAAGTCATATCGTTTTTTTCAATGACGGAGTTTCTGCCGCGTGCAATAATTTTGCCGTCTTTTACAAGAACGGCGCCGATTGGAATTTCATTTTTTTCATAGGCCTTCTTTGCCTGTTTTAGAGCTTCTTTCATGAAGACTTTGTCATCAACCATAAGTACATTTTACAATAGATAAAAAAATAAGTCAAGGATTTTGACTTATTTTTCACGTGACTGAAATTTTTTTATGGTTTTCAGATTTGCTTTTTCAGTTGGATTCAAAAGATTCGGACTGTATTCTTCGCTCGGCTCGTACCAATTGAAGCTTTCGAAATATTTTTTGAGTGCACGGTTTGTAAAGATATAACCGTGTCTTGCATAAATTTCGTTTTTTATAAGTTCAACGGTTTTGTCGTCGAGCTTTTCGAGTTCACCTTCCGTGATTAAAACGGAATCAGATGGGAATAAAAATGCGTCTTTTTCGATATCCTCATTTGTATAATCAATTTCTTCAGTCGAGCCTTTGTCCGAGAAAGTGCCTTCGGTTTCAATTTCCTGCTCTTCCGGAGTTTCATCAGCTATATCGTTTTCTGTTTCAGTATTTTCTTCTTCGCTGTTCGGTTTTATTTCTTCAGTGATTATTTTCACTTCGTCGTCGCTTTTCTCGTCGATTTTCGGAAGTGTTTCAGCTTTTTTTATAATAGGTTCGTTCACTTCGACTTCTTCAACCGGCGCTTTCTTTTGATATGCAAATACATATAAAAGAAAAATTGAAATGACTATAAATAGCGAGAGACCGATTGCGACTTTTCGTTGTTTTCTTTTACTTTTTCCAAATTCGTCATATGGTGGCGGTAGATGATTTATAATTTTAATCACCTCCGAGTTCGTGCAAATTCTTTTTTCCGAGAAGCAGCATGAGTTTTTTGAAAGTCATTCTGTCATTTTTAAGTTTTGCGACCGCTTCGTATTTGTTCATTCTTGTAAGCGTAAGATAGTAGTAGGCGCTTGCCGTTATGTCAGCACCCGATTTTATCGCTTTTATTGCATCGAGCGGTGTGTCGATTCCGCCGCTTGCAATTTTGTAGACGTCAAAGGCATTTAAATATCCGAGACTTGTCGCCGTGTCAATTGACGGAAAAGCTTCGACTTTTTCAATCGTTCGCATTCTTTCAATTTCGGAAAAATCAGTGCCGCCGGCACCGCTTATGTCGATGTTTTTCACGCCGAGAGCGCAAAGTCTTTCAATTGTGCCTCTGCTGAAACCCTGTCCCACCGCTTTCACAATAAGCTTTTCTCCAAATTCATTTACGGCGTCTTTTATATTTTTTGTTTCATCTGTAAATGAGGTGTCGCCTTCGGGTTGAATGAGCTCCTGTGCCGTGTTTAGATGAAGACAGGCATAATCCGTGTCCATCGCTTCAGCGCATTTTAAAAGCTCGGAAACTGTATTTCTGGTGCTCAGGTTCACGATGACTTTGTATCCTTTTTTTAGAGGCAAATAGCTTTTTATTTCGCCATATTTTAAAAACACGGACATAGAACCCGTCATAACCGGAATGTCGAATTCGCGCGAAAGTGTTGCGAGTTTTCGATTGACACTTTCCGAGATATATGAACCGCCCGTAATCGCGTTTATATAAGACGGGAAGGAGAGTTTCATGTCCAAAAAGTCCACACTTGTGTCTATGTCTTCAAGCGACAAACCCAAGAGCTCCTCCGGCTCAAGTTTTACATTATTAAAAACACCCGTTCTTTTGCAATTGTCGCAAAAGAAAAGGTGTTCAATTTTTCTTATCATAGCTTGTTCAAAATCTGTGTTTAACTTTTTCAAAATTAATCTCCGATATAGTAGTTCCCAAAGAGGGAAGTGATAAGTTCTTTTGATTTTGTTTTATCATAGACCCAATAACTTGCGCCGCCGATATATTGAGCATCTCCCGGAAGTGTTTCCATTCTGATATTATCCGCATCGAGTTTTCCTGCACTTGCCGCAGCCGAAATCATTTTTTCAATTGAAATATTTGTGTCGACATTCGGAAGAACTTTTTGAAGAATTGACGGGAGTTTAAAAATGTTTTTAAATGTTAGCGCTTGTGTTATTGTCGCTTTTATAAAATCCTGTTGAGTTTTAATTCTCGAAATGTCCGAGCCGTTTCCGTATCCGCCGGTTGTCCAGTCGGAGTTGTGTCTCCATCTCAAAAGTTGGATTGCTTTGTTGCCGTCAATTGTTTGAGGACCCTTTTGAAGGTCGATGTTGAGCGGTGGCTTTGCGGTCGGGTCGTAGTATTTCATTCTTACCGGAACGTCAAACTCGACTCCGCCGATTGCATCTACAAGATTTCTTACTGCTTCGTAGTCAACTTTTACGAAGTGTCTCAAATCCAAATTTGTAAGGTCTCTTATTGCACTCATAGCACCTTCGTTTCCGCCGAATGCATGGCCTGCATTGAGCTTGTTTGTGCCGTGGTTCGGAATATTTACCATTGTGTCACGCGGAAGATTCATCATATCAATCTCGCCCGTGTCAAAATTCAGTTTCGTTAAAATCATGGTGTCGGTTCTTTGACCTTTGACAGCGTTGATGTCTTTGACGTCGTCGCCGTCAACACCCATGACTACAAAGAAAAGCTCGCCCGTAATTTCCTTTTCAGGAGTTTCAGGTTCCTTCGGTTCATCCGGAGTCTCTTCTTCCGTTTTATCTTTTTCGACATTGTCCATTTCGTTTGCAGTCGGCTCCTCATCGATGCCGATCAATTTCGCAAACGGATTTGGCGCATGATTAATCTCGGCATAGGCATAAAAAGCTGCGAAAGTTAAAAATGCAACCAAAAATGATATTATAAACTTTTTTTTCATTAATTATCCTCTTCTCTATTAGAAATTAGTCTTAAATTTTCTGTCTTTTCTTTTACAATTCCCCTTAAAGAAGCCATTGTTTTGTCATCATTTGAATAGTTTGCCTTTTGGAGTAACTCATATCCTTCTTTTATTCCACTTTCCGCCATTGTCACAGGATTTTCCGTCGCTTTTACAAGCTCCGCATAGTCGGGAGTCAGATTGTTGTTTTCGTCTGTAATAGGATTTAAAGTTGTTCCCGTCAAAAGCAGATAGAGCCAACTTTGATAACGAACGGTGAAGTCGTTGTTTCGTGGAAAGTCGGGATATTTTTTTATAAAACTCTCAATATTATTTATTCTCTTTAAAATTTCAACCGGCTTAATCAAAACTTTTCCGCTTGCGAGCACCGGATTTACAACCCCGTGTGCTTTCAAGGCATAGTACTCACGAACGTCGTCTTGAAGACAGTCTTCAGCAATGAGAAAACTTTTATAATCTATTGCCGGAAGATAGTTTACGCCCATTTTCAAGACAAAATATCCGGACTTATAAATCTTTTTCAGCTCATTTTTTATGTCTTCATCTTCAATCGTTTCAATATCTTCTTCACTCAAAACAGTTTTTTCAAAATTGTTTAAAAGATAATTTTGAATGTCCTCTTGAAGAACTATATTTTCGACAACGGAAAGATTTTCAGTGAGCGCATCTTCCAAATCCATAAGAAAATCAGTGTTTTCTTTTTTGTCGGAAGTGTTGATATTTTCTTTTATATATTTTTTAAGGTCTTTATGAACTTTTGCTGTATTTTCTGTTGTGTCAGGGTTGTTTTCGCTGCCGTTATTACCGTTATTGTAGCTTCTTTCTTTGCAGCCGCAAACAGATAACACAAAGACTATCAAAAGTAAAAGACATAGTCTCTTTTTCATAATTCCTCCAGTTTAACTATTCATTCTTTAGTGGAAATCTCTTGATATTATATCACTTATCGACGCACAATTTCAAGCTGAAAAAACAAATCATGCAAATAAATCTTCACGAACTTTTATTTTACCGAATTTTGACGTGCCTGGAGTTTCTTTATAAAGAATAACAATAGTGGAGCCGAATCCGAACTCTCCAATCTCTTCGCCTTTTAAAAACTTGTGCTTTTTTATCTCGATGCTGTTTACATTTGTTGCACCGACGGGAATGTATGCATAATCTTTTGACTTTAAAATTATGCGATAGTTTTTTAAAAACGGATTTCCGATTTTAAAACCTTTGTCATTCACGGGAATCGATTTTTTGCCGATTGTCTTTGACGAAACAAATTCGTTTTCATCTATTGCGTGAAATCTGTGGTAGTCGCTCGGACTCAAATAAATCACCTGATAATATTCGTAGCTTTCAGAGTCTCCGGTGAGAGAAAGAGTGTCGACGATGTGACCTTTAACTTTGAATGTTTTATCCTCGCTAAGTTTTCCGGCGGCACTAATAAAACCGTCACACGGAGAAATATATTTTCCCGCGCCTTCGGGTCTTTTTGTCATATCTATTTTTCGTGTGAAAAAATCTTCGAGCGAATCGAATTTGTCGTCAACAATTATTGATTCGTCGATTTTATAACTTTTTTTATAAATCGGAATAAAAAGCGCGGAAAATTTTGTGCGCATCAATTTATAAAATATTTTATTTATAAAACCGAGATTACAGAAATCTATTAAAATTTTAAATGGTTTCAATTTTCCAACTCCGTTCTTTATTTGATTACTAAGAATAAATCTAGTATAATATAAATGAAGCATATTCTCAAGAAGGAGAAATAAAATGAAGAAAGAAAATAATATTATTATAAATAATGCGGCAAATTTCGTTACGCTACTTAATATGGTTTGCGGTTCGATATCAATCGTTGCAACGATGAACGGGAGATACAAAACTGCTATTGCTATGATTTGGGTTGCGGCGATTGCCGACAGATATGACGGGATGGTAGCAAGAATGCTCGGAACTTCGAGCGACATGGGCGTTCAAATGGACAGTATGGGCGACATTATAAGTTTCGGCGTTGCGCCGTCTGTGCATGCGTACAATTCCGTTTTTTTGCATGCGCCGAACAATATTAAACTTTTGGGAGGCATTGCGACGGTCATACTGATTTGCGCGGGTGCTCTTCGCCTCGCGAGATACAATATAGTCGGGCTCGATGAAGACAACAGTTTTATGGGACTTCCAATCACAATCGGCGGAAGTCTTCTTGCGGTGCTTTTAATTTTTAGAAGAAATATTTCACCGATAGTTTATATAGTTTTTATGGTTTTGATTTCGATTTTGGAACTTTCGAAGATAAAAATCAGAAAGCGTTAGGAGGATTTTATGACACCACACAACGAAGCCAAAAGAGGCGATATAAAGGATACGGTTTTGATGCCGGGAGATCCGCTTCGTGCGAAATATATTGCAGAGAATTTTTTGACAGATGTAAAACAGTTCAACGCCGTTCGAAATATGTTCGGCTATTCGGGCAAGTACAAGGGAAAAGAATTGTCTGTCATGGGATCGGGCATGGGCATTCCTTCAATCGGTATTTATGCGCATGAGCTTTACGAACAATATGATGTAAAAAATATTATTAGAGTCGGCTCGTGCGGAGCATACAGTAAAGATTTAAAACTCTTCGACCTCGTCATTGCAATGGGTGCGTCGAGCGATTCAAATTTTGCACATCAATTTAATTTGCCGGGAACAATTTCTGCAATTTGCGATTTTGATTTACTTAGAAAAGCTGTGACGTCGGCTGAAAAACTCGATATGAATGTGAGAGTCGGAAATGTTTTCTCATCCGATATTTTTTACAACAGCAATGAAGACGAGTGGAAAAGATGGGAAGAGTTGGGAATTTTGGCAGTTGAAATGGAATGCTACGGACTTTATTTAACTGCGCAAAAATTGGACAAAAAAGCTCTCGGGATTTTAACTGTTTCGGACAGTTTCCACTTAACAGAACAAACAACTCCTAAAGAAAGGGAAAAATCATTCAACGATATGATTTTGGTGGCGCTTGAATCATGTTTAATATAGAAAATATTTATCAAAAGTTATTGGAAATGGACGCCATAACATATACAAAAGGCGAAGTCGATATGGCGAAACTGCTCTACAATCTTTTTATGGAGCTGCCGTATTTCAAGGAAAATCCTCAAAATTTAAAGCTTGTATCGACCGATGAAAAGAGCATTTTACGCTTCAATCAAGTTTCGATTTTGGAAAAGGGCGAATCAAAAGATGCGGTTTTAATTGTGAACACAATTGACGAGCCGGCACTTTCGGAAAAACTTTCACGCCTCGACATAATGTCGATGAAGGCGACAACTGCCGCACTTTTTAAAATGATGGAGGATTTGTCCAAAAAACTTAAAGAAGGAAAAGTTGTACTTATAAATGTATGCGACAGATATGGCGAACACGAGGGCATAAAAAAGGCGTCAAAATTTGTAAAAGAGCTCAAGGATGAGGGATATAATTTTAAAGCACTCTTTCAAACTTCGCTTTATCTTTCAAACGGCGAAGAAAGTGTATTCTTCGGCTCACAGGCAATTTTGCGACCGAGCATATTTTTTGTGGGAAAGATGGCGAGAACCACGGCGTTTTACGACGGAATTGACCCGGGCTATATTCTCTCGACGATTGTAAGAGACATAACTCTAAACAGTGAGCTAATGGATATTTATCAAAACGAGGTGAGCGAGCCGATTTATGTAAATCGTTTACTCGTTCCGGGCGGAACGGAGTTTCAAAGTGCCGCTTTCGGATATGTATCATTCACGACAACAAGTGTGTCGCACTCGATTGTAGGATTTATGAAAGAGTTCAAAAGAGTTCTTACGGAATCTTTGAAAAAGTCGATTGACGAAATAAATACGAAATATGCAAAATATTGTCTTAAACGCGACATAAAATTCACGCCGATGAAAAATATGCCGAAGATCTACACTTGGGATGAATATTTAAACGAGGTCGCAACCGTTAGGGGCGAAGTTGTGAATGCGTCTCTAAAAAACAAGTTTAAGAATATGGAAAATCGCGAAGACGATGTTAACCCGAGTGAAATAAGACTTAGAATGGTTCGATATCTATATGACAATTTCAGAACGGCAAATGAGCCTGTTTTGATTTTATATCTCGAGGAATTTCCTTTCCACAGAGTCGACATTACGGGGACGTCGGATGCACAAAGGGATTTGATGCTTGCGGTGACGTCGGCAATAAATGCGGTTGACCCGACAATCAAGAGAAGATTTTTCTTCCCTGAAGTGAGCTACAGTTCATTCTTCGATTTTACGGAAGAATATCGCGATTTAAAAGCGGCGACGGAACTTGTGCCGGGAGACAAAAAAGAACATGTGGATATGCTGGACATTAGCAAGGAACTCGGAATCCCTTCGGTTACGATGGGCGCAATGACAAAACTTATAAACGGCGAATATGTTTTTGATGAAGATTATCACTTTAAAAAGTTGCCGAAACTTATGCTAGAGTCGATTTTAAGATTGCTCGACGGTGAAAGGTCGCTATGAAGCAAACAATAAATGTGAATGTTTCGCTCGACTACGACGATTCGGAGATAAAGAGAGCGGCGAAAAAAGATTACAATTTAAAATTGGAGTCATACGAAATTATAGAAAGAAGTCTCGATGCGAGAAGGAGTGTTTTGAAATTCAATTTGAAGCTTTTGGTGGATTTTGATTTTGAAATAAAGGGCTCCGGAAAATATCGAGAAAAATATAAACCGAGAGTGCTTCCGAAGAACAAATTAAAAGTCGGAATTGTCGGTTTCGGTCCTGCGGGAATTTATGCGGCGCATATTTTAAATCTTGCGGGCTTCGGCGTCGATGTATATGAGCGCGGCTCCGATGTGGACAAGAGAAAAGAGGAAGTCTTTAAATTTATCGAATCAAGAGTTTTAAACCCGGAGTCAAACATCTCTTTCGGGGAAGGCGGCGCCGGCACATTCAGCGACGGTAAGCTCACTTCGAGAAGCAAGGACGACCGTAAAGAGTACGTTAAGGAAACTCTCTATTCATTCGGCGCGCCCGAGGACATAAAGATTATGCACAAGCCTCATATCGGGACTGACATAATGACGGAAGTTATAAAAAATTTCAGATATGATTTGCTCAAAAGAGGCGTTAATATAAATTTCAATTCGAAAGCTGAGAGACTTATTTTTGAAGGCGAAAAAGTTGTTGGAATTGAGACTGAAACGGGTAAATATTACTATGATATAGTGATACTTGCAATCGGCAATGCAGCAAGGGATACTTTTTTGAATTTAATTGCCGAGGGAGTTAAACTCGAGGGGAAATCTTTTTCGGTCGGGTTTAGAATTGAGCACAGTCAACTTTTTGTGGACAAGGCGCAGTTTAGAAACTATGTCGGGCACAGAAGACTTTTGCACGGCGAGTACAGTTTGACCGCAAAGGCGGGCGACAACGGCGTTTACAGTTTTTGCATGTGTCCGGGAGGAATCGTTGTGCCGAGTGCGAGTGAAGAGTTTCACCTTTCGGTAAACGGTATGAGTTTTCACGACCGCGGTCTTCCGAATGCAAATTCGGCGATTGTTCGAACGGTAAACGACATCGAAGATCCGATAAAAGCAATTGATTATCAAAGAGAAATTGAGCGAAGGGCGTTTATTTTGGGCGGTGAAGACTACACCGCTCCGGCGATTCACGTTCGAGATTTTATAGATAACAAAGAAGCGAAGACTCTTATGAATGTAAGACCGAGCATAAAGACCGGTGTGAGATACACAAAAATTGACGAGATTTTTGAAAAGGGTTTTGCGGACGATTTGAGAAAAGGGCTTCTTCAAATGGACAAAAAGATGAACGGTTTTATTGACGATGCAATAATAACCGCTCCGGAAACAAAGACGAGTTCTCCGGTGCGCATAAATCGAGATGAGTATTTTAGAACAAATATAACGAATCTTTTCGCATGCGGCGAAGGCGCGGGATATGCAGGCGGAATAGTAAGTGCGGCGCTTGACGGACTCAAGTGCGCCGAAAAAATAATGGAGGTAACTATTGATGGAATTTAAGGTTAAGCAAGGACATATAAGTTATCCTGAAACTTTAAAGAGAGATTTGGATCAGGAAACGAGGCATGGGTATGAAGTTGTAGATGTTCAAAAAAATAATTTGCAACTTGAAAAAAGTGTCAAGACTTACAACTTTTTGATTCCGCAAAACAGCAAGGAACTAAGAGATATTTATAAGCAAAGCGGATATGGATATGTTGAACTTTATGTGAGAAAAAAATATATAAGGGCGTTCGGACTTTCTTTCACGGTTGTGGACAGACCGACGAGAAATAATGCGAACTATTTGCTTGTAAAGAGCGTTCACAGAGAGCCGGTAGCATTTTACAAAGAATTTCTTCACGAATACCACGATGAAGAAACGAAAAAATTTCTTCCGCTCACGATAATTTACGCAATTCTTTACGGAATAAATCTCATCATGCAACCGAGAGTTGTAAAACAAATCGGTGTCACCGGATACTATATACTTTCGGGTGTAATCATTGTGCTTTTGGTAGTTGCACTCTACAACTTTTTGAGACACAAGCAATTCAAGGAAGATCTTGAATGATTTTAATGCTATTAATATTGGTGAAGTTCTTCTACTTTTACAGCAAAGTAAATGTTCAGAAAAACTACATCTACACGGTTATTTTTTCGACACTTTCGGTGTCGATTTTTGTCATGGGGCTGAAACTTCTCTCGATAAGAACGGGAGTAGAGTGGTGGGCGGTTATGTACTACACTCTTTCAATCGTTATGCTTATCGACGTCGTTTATTATAAACATTTCAACCAGCTCACAACTATAAATCTTTTGAAACAGATAAAGCATCTCTCTACAGTCGGGGATTCGCTAGCCGTGTTGTTCGACTGGAGCATGCTTGTGCTTGTAATCGATTTGGTTATAATCCCGTTTTTGCCGGACGAGGTGATAAGATTTATAATAGGAGGAGCAAGTTTTAGCGTTGTATTTTTGATTTTTATAATTTTTATTCTTGAGCTTTTGTATTTCAACAAGAGTAAACAAGTTGTGAAACAGGATTTGGTTTTATATCATGGAATCGACATTTTGGATACAATCGGCATTGAAGCCGCACAAATAAAAAAAGAAGTCGATGAAACTGAGCTGAAAAACTATATTTATAAAACCGACAAGCATGATAAACTCTATGGAGCAGCAAATGGAACAAACTTGATTGTGATTCAGGTGGAAGCGCTTCAAAACTTTTTGTTTCAAAAAGACTATCACGGGATAGATGTCGTTCCGAATTTGAGAAAATTTGCAGAGGATAAAAACAGCTTTTACTTCGACAATATGTTTCAAATTATCGGACGCGGCAACACAAGTGATGCTGAGTTTGCAACGCTAACATCTCTATATCCGCCGAGAAAGGCGCCGGTATATATGGACTTTCCGGACAGAGAGTATTATTCACTTCCGAAAGCTTTTAAAGACCTCGGATATACGACGATGATTTTTCACGGAAACGAAAAGCACTATTACAACAGAAATGAAATGTATCCGAATCTCGGATTTGACAAGTTTTTCGGCAAAGAGGATTATAAATTCGAGACGGAAAATAAAATCGGATTCGGAATAAATGATGAAGATTTTTTGAGTCAAACTTTTGATTATATTATTGAAGAAGAAAAAAATGGACCGGTGTGTGCATTTATAATAACACTTTCAAGTCACACTCCTTTTAACCTTCCGGACAAGTTCAATTCGAAAGTTGCGGGAGATGAAGCGGAAGGCACGATGGTCGGAAGATATTTAAACTCGATAAATTATGCGGACAAAGCGCTCGGAATGTTTTTTGAAAAAATGGAAACGAGCGGACTTATGGAAAGGTCAACAGTTGTTTTATACGGCGACCACTTTGCGATTTCCGCTGCGAACACAGTCGACGCCTCGGATATGGCAGAGCTTATGGATTATGTTTACGGTTATTCGTACGACGACATGATGAATGTTCCGCTTGTTATAAGAAACAAAAATTTCGAGCACCAAGTTTTTCAAAACACATGCTCGCAAATTGATATTTTGCCGACACTTTTAAATCTTTACGGCATTCCGAAGAGCAAGGGTGTAATCTTTGGAAGCGATTTAATAAATCGACCGAAGAACAACTGCATGCCGTCGGGATATCTTGAAGAAGGCTCTTTTATAACAAACGATGCATTTATACAGATGGATAGAAGCGGCGACATAAAAGATGCAATAGCATTTAAAAAATTTACGCATGTTCCAATCGATGCAAATCAATATAAAGATGAACTCGATAAACTTTTGCATGAAGAAAAGCTTTCGAAATATGCGATTTTATTTAATAAAATAACACATGACAGGATTGGTTCTTGATGGACCGATCCTTTTTTACATTTAATAAACTTTTACTTGACAAGCAATATAAAATATGGTAACATATGAAAAGTAGAGCACTTGGAGAGATGGTTGAGTGGTTGAAGGCGCTCGCCTGGAAAGCGGGTATACGTTGATAGCGTATCGAGGGTTCGAAT
>QWBY01001511.1_pt1 | contig 14147 bp, 6 predicted proteins | sample 1972471 | NCBI WGS metagenome assembly QWBY01 (sample SAMN09866722, study PRJNA288562) | Human gut metagenome isolate term6_stool, whole genome shotgun sequencing... | reverse complement strand
GCTCTTAGACGGCTGCGTGGGTGTAGTATTGAAATATAATGCACGAAAGGAATAGGGGATTCATAATGGAAAGTCAGCTTATTCTGAATACTATGGGTAATTCATCAACCTGTGAGGACAAGCATCTTTACAATTTTTGGGCGTAAAATTCTTTTTCATGAAACAACCCAGATATATATACGATTCTATTTTCATCATCGATTAAGAAAAGTATTATATATTGAAAATGACGGACAGTTGCTTTGTGGTAGCCTTTCGTCCGCAGAAACGGATCATTACATTGAGAGTAGATATAGGGGTCTGATTCCAAATGGCTGTAAATAGTTTCAATTTCAGATAGAAGCTTACGGGCGGCGGGAGGATTTTTTAAATTGGAAACAAGATAACTGATGATCCGGTCCAGTTGCTCAACCGCCTGTTCTGTAATGTGCAGTTTATAATCCATATTTATCCTTCAGCTCATCCAGGGATGCCCTGGCGTCCTTAGTCCTTCCTGAATGTATTTGCGTAAGAAATAACCGGTAGGTGAACCACCTTCTGACACGATTCCGTCATCGACACCACCCTTATAGGTTTCAATCGTCTTCTCTTGGAATTTCATACCATTGGCTAAAATAGCGCGGTAGAAACGTTTGTCACGATTCTCATAAGGTGATTGCGGGTCAAATGCAGGGTCTTCGCAAACCCATCCTGTGTTTTCTAGGGTTACTTTGTAACCGTTGACTGTCTCGAATGCGTCCACAAGGTTTTGTGATGGGTAATTGCTGTATGGGATAAGACTGGAAGTGCGTGTTCCCGCAGTCATGCGAAGCGGGAGATTAAACATTTCGAAGTCCGAATCATCACCATTGATCCTCATCAGTACAACTTCTTTTGAGTCGAGGTTGTTGGCACTCTCCTGGGGGTCGAGAGAGTAAAGCCCTGTGTTGATAATATCTATTGCTGCTTTGGCAGACTTTTTCCACAATTCGGTATCCATAGAAGGATTATGTAGCTTACTGGCAGCATATAGCAGTGCTTTTGACTTTACTGCCATTGCAAAGCCTTTGGTCACTCTGCCGATTTCCGCTCCCGGTTCGTTTACATAGCTGTCCGGCAAGTTATTGGCAGCGTCGTCGCATTCACTGACAATGAAGTTGATAACTTCGCTGAATGGTGTCTTGCCGATTGTGTTGGCTTCCTCTTCAGTCAGTACTTCCAATGGCATGGCGATGTCACCGTAGCGGCGTGCCAGTTCAAAGAAGTAGTGTGCCCGCAGCACTCTGGCTTCGTAAGGGAAATATTTCAGCTGCTTCATCCAGTTTGTATATTGTCCGTCGTGCTCATAGCGTGTGAAGTCCACTTGGGCAATCTCTGCTATAAAGCTGTTGGCAGCACGTATACCACGATACAGGGTCCATGAATCGTCATAAGTTTTAATAGGCGACCAGTTACCGTTATTGGTATTCTGGATATTATCTGCATAGGCTCCGAATTCGCCGTCATCACTGGCACAGTCGCGCATGGAATATCTGTCTTCGGTGAAAATTCCGCCGGAGGTCGCAAACAGTTGGTAGCCTTGTGGCATGTATGAGTATACGTGGGTAAGCATTGATTTGCTTGTACCGAAATACTTGTACATGTCTTCTTTTGTCTTCAGGTTGTTCGTTTCATCAAAGTCAAGGTAGTTGCACGAAGCAAAGACCAACGAAGACAAAATGGTTAAGAGTATGTATTTGGTTCTCATAATGTTCATTTGTTACTTTGCATTAAAAATTAAGTTTGATACCTGCCCAATAACTTCTTGTCGACGGATAAGCGATGCCAAGTTGTTCCGGATCGGCAAAATGGATATTGTCTAATGAGAACAGATTGGTGCCTTGTACGAATACTTTCAGGTCGGCAAAGCGAGTCTGCGATTTCGGGAAAGTGTAAGCTACCAATAGGTTACGAAGTTTCAGGAATGAACCGTCACGGTACCACAGTGAGCTGGCGCGATAGTTGTTCAGATTTTCCTGCGTAGTCAGTCTCGGCATGGTTGCATTGGCTTTATTCTCCGGTGTCCAGCTTATTTCTTCATTCAGGAATGTATTCGAAATGTTGCCATTGCTTACAAGTGGGCTATAAAGCGGACTGTTGAGCAATGAAACAGTGACTCCGGTCATTCCCTGGAAATCAGCGGAAAGCTCCAGTCTCTTGTATGAGAAGTTCAGATTGAATCCGAAATAGAAGCGTGGAACAGATGAACCGAACATTTTCACAACGTCTTTCTCGTCGATGCGGTTGTCACCATTCTGATCTTTGTATTTCACGTCACCGGGAGCTACGTCCGAGAAGGTTTGTAGCGGACTGTTGTTGATTTCCTGCTGGCTGTTGAAGAAGCCGATAGCTTCCAGACCGTACATCTGTCCGATACGATTCCCCTTGGTGTACAAGTAGTCGTATTCCTGATATGCCTGATTTACATTGACTACCTCTGTGTTCAGATATGACATGCTTGCGCCAATGCCATAATGGAAATCACCGATCTTATCATTCCAACTCAAAGAAGCATCCACTCCTTTGTATTTATAGATTCCTTCGTTCACCTGACCTACTGTGATACCGATAATACCGGAAGTAGAATTGGCACCTGACACAAGTATATCCGAACGTTTTTCGTAGAAACCTTCTACTGTTGCATTCAAACGATTATCAAAAGCGGCGAGATCAAATCCGAAAGTCGCTTTCTGTGATTTTTCCGCTACCAGGCCGATAACCGGCAAATCGCCTTCACTGCCACCGGACTGTCCTCCGGCATTCACTCCGAAGTTATAACCGGCACCGCCGCTGCCATAAGACTGACGCCATAGTTCGTGGCTCAGATTGCCGTCCCATCCGGACAGACCGTAAGAGGCGCGAATCTTAAAGAGATTGATCGGTGTCACCTTTTCCATAAATGCTTCGTTGGAGACGATCCATGCAGCAGAAACGGCAGGATAGTTCGAGTATTTGTCTCCGTCGGGCAGGTAAGCTGATCCCGAGCGGTTGAATACGGCATTGAGGCTGTAACGGTTGTCGTAAGTATATGTGGCGTTCACCAGCACAGACTGATTCTTCTGAGAGTTGTTTCTGCCGTTTTTGACAACAGACTGCATATCATAAATCAATGCTCCTCCCACCTGATGTTTGCCAAAAGTGCGGTTATAATCCACCTTTGCCTGGAAATCGCTGCGTAGCATCAGCCTTTCGAAAGGCTGTGTATGTCCCAGTGTTTCGGAGTCTGTACCATAAATGGCAGGAGTTGTCACCAGTGTACCATCGCTGGTGATACTTGCATTGCTGTTCATGTAACGATACTCTTTATTGGTGGTTTCATTCATTCCTCCGATATTATCGAAAGAGACGGATGCTTCGGCTGCCAGCCCTTTGGTCAACGCACTTAAATCCTGACGGATGCTCAGGTCGGCGAGTAGTGTTCCGTATACGTTACGGATGTGTCCGTAGTCTTTCAACAGAGCTACCGGATTACCGGTTCCGTACACAGAACTACCTCCATAAATGCCATTCTCATAGCGAATGGGGAATGCAGCGGATGGAATGCCATAGATTTTGTTGAAAATAGCGCTGCGTCCATAGCGGGTACCTCTGAATTCTTTCAGTCTGCCTACAATGCCGGCTTTCAGCAATGTGCTTTCCGTCACTTTTACGTCCAGATTGGTACGTACGGTCAGACGTGTGTCTGTAGGTGTAGTGTCGAAACGTGTATCTTCCGTGTTTTTCTTCAACATGGAGCGATCCCGGTAATAGTCAACTACCGTGTAAAAACGGAACTTGTCACTACCTCCGCTGAAAGACATTTTCAGGTTGTGGGTCAATCCTGTGTTGTTCAGCGTTTCATTCCACCAGTCTACATTCGGATAGTCATACGGATAGATTCCTGTCCGGAAAGCATCCAGTTCCTGTGCATTGTAGCGTGCAGGCAGACCGTCTCCGCTTAATGCGGTGTTAAGGGCGTTCGCATACGTATAGGCATCTGCGAAGTCCGGAGAACGGAATTGGGTATTGACACCGAAATTATAGTCCACATTTACCTTCAGACCATTGCTTATTCCGCGTTTAGTCGTAATCAGTACTACTCCATTCGCACCACGCATACCGTAGAGAGCAGCGGCTGCCGCATCTTTCAGAACGTAGCATGATTCGATTTCCATCGAAGTGATGTCACTGATATCACGTGGGAAACCATCAATTAATACTAGCGGGGCATTTCCGTGTATAGAGAGGGTGGATACGTTATCGGCTGACGAGCCTGTACCCTGATATACATTCAGACCTGCCACTTTTCCATACAAAGCTTTGCTGATATCTATGTACGGGGATTTTTCGAATGCGGAAGCATTGACTCCGTTGATAGAGTAACTGCTGGTCCGGGAAGATACGTTCATCTGGTAGCCGATGCTCAGTGTATCTGCCAGCTGCATTTCCGAAGCAGCTTTCGATGTCTGTGCATTCAGGGATACCGAGCCTCCCAGGAGCAGAGTGATTAATATATAATTTATTTTATTCATTGTTCAAACGATATTAGTTAACGTGTCATTTACCAGCCCGGGTTTTGGGTCATTCCATATTGCTTGTTGATTTCCTCCTGAGGAATCGGAGCCAGATACCACTTGGTATCCCAGTTGGTAGCCCAGTAATGGTCTCCCAGTTCGATCTTCTCGAAGGTGAACTCAGTCGGATTGTTCAGGTCGTTACCTCTGCTTCTGAGTCCGTACAACTTCTTCTTGAAGTCGCTCTGACGGTCTCTGCGAACGAGGTCGAACCAGCGTACTTCTTCAAATCCTAATTCGAGTGCTCTTTCTCTCAGTACTGCTTCGAGGAACTGATCGTGATTCATCGTCTTGGAAAGTTCCGGCAGACCTACTCTCTTTCGTACATCGTTTACCATTTTGTAAGCCTCGTCGGTAGGGCGTCCGTTGACTTCGTTGAGTACTTCCGCATATCCCAGCATGATTTCCGCCAGACGGGTGTGTGACCATTGTACCGGACCTTCGCGATCGTTGTTTTCCTGTAAGATGTACTTCATGATCAGGAATCCGCTACCGTCTTTGTAGTCGGCATGGTTGATATAAACAGGAGCTGTTGTTCCGTTGCAGTAGGTGTCTCCGGGACAAGCTACATTTTCATACAGACGTGGGTCGCGGGTGGGCACCATTTCGCCTTTTGTAAAGAACGGTTGCTTGGAGGGTGACTTCCAGTCGAAATTTGCCGGAAAATCAGTTCCGTCTTCCCACGGAAACATATCTACATAGTTCAATGTAGGGCCGCTGTAATAACGTTGGCCGATAAAGCTGCTGTGAACATCGGAGCCATATCCTTGACGGGTAGAGATTAATATTTCTGTTCCGCCGCGGTTGTAGTAGGCCTGACGATAGGCCAGACGTCTTGCCCGGTGCGTCTCTTCCGTAGGTTGAATCAGTTCGTATTCGTGCCGTTTCTGTAATTCTGTGAAAAAGGCTGCGCCTGCTTCTGCGGCATCTTTCCAACGCTGGTCACTGTAATTTCCGTAGCAGGTATATTCGTCTGCTTCCGGATGCCATTTGGTGTTTGAGTTGAAAGTCGGACTGGCTGCCCATTGCAATACCTTGAACTTTAATGCCATCGCTCCTGCCAGGGTCATACGTCCGTCATCTGCTTTCTCGGCTTTCCAGGCCAGATTGGAGTTGATGGCTTCGTTGAGCAATCCTACGATCTTCTCTACCGTTTCGGCAAAAGTGATACGGGGGAAATTCATTGTCTCGTTTACGTCTACATAGTGGTCCAGCCATGTCACACCGCCTACATATCTCAGCATTTCGAAATAGCAGAGGGAGATCAAAACTTTGGCTTCCGCGATCCGTTCACTTTTCTCGCTGGCTGTCATGTCGGGCACTTTCTCTACGTTCTCGATATATAACCAAGCGTAACGGATGGTGGTCCAGTCAGACTTGCTTCCATAACGGTAAGCAGAATTCTTTGGGACGTTGTTGGCACTGAGTGCTCCGTTGTAATAGAGCTTGACAGGCCCATCACTGATATTGTCACGGAAACTGTAACATAAGTCTGTGATTGATTCAAGTATGTTCACACCCAATTTGTAGTCAGAGCCGGTCGGTAGCCCATAAGGTAATCCGGTATATGCTTTGGTCAGCACCTTTTCGGCATTTATTTTCGAAGAGAACATTTCTTCGGTAGTCGCTCCGGAACTCTCAGGCTGGTCGCCCAGAAATTTATCTCCGAAGCTGATTTCAGAACAGGAGGAGGCTATCAGTACGCAACCTAATGCTATTCCGAGTCCTTTTATTATTCTATTCATACAGTCGTTTTTTAGAAGTTAAGATTTAAACCGAAGCTATATACTTTGATCAGCGGATAATCTCCGAATCGGTTAGGATCACTTTCCGGATCAAGATATTTAAGCGGTGAGAAGGTCAGCAGGTTGTAGCCGCTGAAGTTTAATCCGAGTGAGCTGAGGCCCAGTTTCTTCAGGAATTTCTTTCCGGTGATGGTATAACCGAAGCTCAGGCTCTTCAAGCGGAGATAGGAAGCATCCACCAACCAGAGGGTAGAGGGTTCGGAGTTCCAGCTTTCCGATTCTTCCGACGGACGTGGATAAACAGCTCCCAGTTGGTTTTCCGGAGTCCAGCAACCGTCGTAGAAGTAAGTCAGCAAACCACGCTTTCCGGCATTCGTATAAGGGATACGGTATTCGATGTCATACATTCTGTTAACGTTCTTGGAACCCACCCATTGCATGGTGAAGTTGAATCCTTTCCAGTCGAATCCCATATTCATACCGAAAACGTATTCCGGACGGGTAGCATAACCTGCTACGCTCTTGTCATTACCGTCCACGATGTGGTCTCCATTGAGGTCGGCGTACATGGCGTCACCCGGATATACCTTCTGATAAGGCTGAGGCAGTTCCGGCTTTAAGGTCAGTTCGCCGTCGGCTCCGGTGATGAAGTCGCTGTACTGATAGAGACGGATGTAGTTGTATACTCCGGTCTGGCGTCCGGTAGAGCCACCGGTCTGGTTCATATAAGAGAATTGCTTGGGCACTTCGTCCATATAGAGGATTTTGTTGCGTGCGAAAGAGACGTTGGCATCCACATTATAGGTGAAATCCTTTCCGATCTTATCGCGCCAGCCGAGAGAAACTTCGTAACCGTGGTTGTCTACCTTACCAATGTTCAGGTTAGGCAGTGCAGTTGCGATGATGCTTGGGGTCGATTCCGGAGAGATCAGAATACCTGTGCGGTGTTCGATAAAGTAGTCGAAGGTAGCGGACAGGCGGCTGTTGAAGAACTTAAGATCAATACCGTAGTTCTGCTTGTCGGCTGTTTCCCAGGTTACTGCCGGGTTACCCATACGTGAGATGGCTGCTGCCGATTGGGAGATCGGATTGTCCACACCGAAGCTGTAACTGCCCGATGATCCCCATACGGCAGGCATGTACATAAAGCGTGAGTCTACTCCCTTGTCGTTACCTACACGTCCCCAGGATGCTCTGAGTTTCAGGTAGTCTACGATTTTCTGGTTTTCCATAAACTTCTCGGCAGTTGCGATCCATCCGGCAGAGAAGGAAGGGAATACACCGAAACGTGTGCTGCCCGGAGCAAAGTTCTCCGAACCGTTGTAGCCGACGTTTACGTCGAGCAGATATTTACTTTGATAGGCATAAGTAGCACGTCCTACCAATCCTACGTAGTTACGGGGCAGATAAGTGTAGCTGTCCGGATAATAGTTACGCGACTGATTGTAAAGGAACAAACCGGATATTCTGTGGTCGCCGAATGTACGGTCATAGTTGATACGTCCTTCCAGATACCAGTTCTGTCCGCGTCCGCTGCTTTCCGAGTAAGTGAGCGGAGTATCGCTGCCGCTGGGTACATAGATAAGTGATTTATCGTAGTCGGGATCGGTCTGTGACATCGTACCGTTGGTGTCAAAGTATGATTTGTAGTACACAGTCTGCGCTTCGATGGCGCCTCCCGTACGTACTTTTTCCAGTTTGAATTTATTGTCGTAAGCACCTTTCACGGAAACGCTCAGTCCCGGAGTGATAAAGTCCAGTTTCTGTGTGATGTCCAAATCCAGATTCAATGTCGTGTCATACGTTTGATTGTAACCTTGTCCGTAGAATACGAACATACCGTCACGCATCACTTCTCCCAGCGGAACCATATCTTTAGGAATCAGTGTACGTACTCCGTTGATAAATCCCGGTCCGGCAAACGGATGTGACCAGATCTGTGCGATTACCCAAGGATTCTGGTCTTCTCCTGTACCCGAAACGACGCTGCGCGGTTCCTGTATCTTACCTAAAACACCACCGACACCGAGTTTCATCGAAGTGGTCTTGGTCAGATTGGCATCGATATTGGCGCGGTAGTTATAGCGGTTGTAACGATAGTTATTGTCGTACATTTGTCCGGGAAGTTCTTTCAGAAGTCCGTTCTGATAAGTATAACCTACTGAGATGAAGTATCGTACATTATCGCTACCGCCGGAGATATTTAGGTTGTTCTGGCTTTGAAGATAGATATTATTAAAAATATACTTCTTCCAGTCCATACTGGGATACATGATGGGGTCTGAGCCGGTGCGATAGGCTTCTACCTGTTCCGGAGTGAAGTATAACTTAGGATTCGTAACGTGGTCCATCTCCTGCTTCATATTCCAGAAGCGTGCAAACTCGTAACTTCCGGTCTGCTCTACCAGTGAGATGGGTTGTTGCAGACCCAGTTTGGTGCTGGCGGAAATCTGCGTTTTGCCTGCTTTACCTCTTCGGGTGGTGATCAATACAACGCCATTAGCACCTCTTACTCCGAATACAGCGGTGGAAGAGGCGTCTTTCAATACTGAAATACTTTCGATTTCGTTCGGGTCGATTTGTGAAAACTCACGTTCTATTCCGTCTACTAAAACCAGGGGCTTGGATTGTGAATCATTTAATGAACCGACACCACGTACGTAGATGGCAGCAGCATCTTTACCAGGCTGTCCGGTAGTCTGTACGGAAGATACACCCGGCAATGCTCCTGCGAGGAGGTTCGTGATACTTGTTGCCGGAGATTTGATCAGCTCTTTGTTGTCAATGGAGGAGACGGCACTGGTAAGCATGCGCTTGTCCTGATTACCGTATGCGATAGCTACAACTTCCACTTCACCGAGGTTCTGTGCATCTTCTTTTAAGGAAACATTGATGATTGTCCTGTCTCCGACCACGATCTCCTGGGTTACATACCCGATAAAGGAAATGTTCAATACGGATTTTTTGCTTGGGGCGACGATCGTAAAGTTACCGTCAAAGTCTGTGATTGTCCCAATGCTCGTGCCTTTCACAGTCACATTAGCTCCGGGAACGCCTTCTTTGAGTGTTTCATCCGTTACTCTACCCTTAATTGTGATACCTTCCGGGGGCAAGGCATACATCAACGGTATGAATAAAAGAAACGTAACAAGAAAGCAGAATCTTAAATTGAGCGCGTTTCTCATACTGTTTAATTTGATAGGTTAATAATATATTTAGTTTATAGTTAGGTCAACCGGGTTGGGGTGACTTTTATTCTCTTTATTCTCTCTTCAGTTTCTAAATATATCCTTTGCTTATGTGCAATAAGGTTAACTTCATTTATCTTTTAATGATGATGCAAAATTAGGGGCGATGTGAAAAATGGACGTGCAATATTCACCAAATTAGGTGCACAAATAGCTAGAAACACTATCTGTAACAAATGGGTAGACCTTGATACAAAATTATAGACGGAATGGAAAAGGAGGCTTTGTAAGGAACAATAAAAAAGCCCATCCTGTTATGTTGCACATAGGCAATAACAGGATGGGCATCTGATTGGTTCTTCTCTTTGGAGAATATGTCTTGTCTAGAAGCTGAAGCTTAATCCTCCCAGGAAGTTAAGACCTTCTGTAGGATAGCCCAGATAATACTGGTATTTCTTATTGAGGATATTATTAATCCGGGCATACACGGATACTCCTTTGAACACATTATAGCTGGCTCCGGCATGTAGGTCGCTGACTGCTGCGGCTTTAATGCCTTCTACCTTTGTGCGTCCGATATAATCGTAACCGAGATTGATATTCAGTCCTGTGATCGGGCGGAAGTCTGCGCTGAAATTAATTTCGCAGGCGGGTTTCATATACAGGCTGTATTTTTCTTTCGCATCCCAGTTACGGTAAGTTCCAGCAGCGGACAATGCAATGAGGTCTTTGTATTCATAGCTGATCTTCATACCAGCGTAGAAGTTGTTGGCATTGCTAAATTCCAGATTCAGATATTGATGTGCTGTGACCGGGGACGAGGAATTCCCTTCCTGAGCATCACCGGCAAGTGAGGGATCATAGTTGACAAATGTTTCTTCCTGTACCTCAAAGAAATCGTCTTTCAAATCCTGATAACCGCCATACAGATTGATCCATAATCCGGGATAAGGACTCGCTTTAAATCCTATCGCTGCATTCAGCTGTTCGTATGTATCAAGAATAGGGGCTGCCGGCAAGGCATAAGGACAGATCGTTTCCAGTCTGCGGAAATCGTTGACCAGTTTGCCTCCGGTAGCTTGCGCATAGAGTACGTAGCTGTCGGAGAAGATATACTGTGCTATTACATCCGGAGACACGCGGAATGATTTACCGCTGCCGAATGAGATATCCACATTGGCTCCTGCACGCAGATTCCAGCTGTCGCTGCTGAGTTTATAATGCGGATTCAGTGCCAGAGCGGTACGGTTCTCGTATACCTGGAGGTCGTCAGCAAGTTTCAGGTCTTTATTGTAGATGAGATTACGCATGTCCAATCCGATGTTGATGCTCTGTTCGTCGCTGATAGCGCCGCTGATCAATCCTTTGGTATGCACTTGTGTTTCTCCGACTTTGTCATTGAAAAAGAAAGTGTTATTGTTCTGACGGTTGTACATCATCAGATTGGTTTCCGCTTCGAACTGTATGGGATAATTTTCATCTGTCGATTTTACTCCCAGATGGAAGTCTCCTGAAGTAAACTTCTGCTTGCCGGGTTGAACCGGAGAAAGGTTGAAATTGCTGAGCCCGAAATTAGCAGCGATGTTGAAATCTACCTTGTTGAACTGGTGGATATAATCGATATTCGCGCGGGTACGGTAATAATAAGCATTCCATTTCGTGTCTGCTTCCGGCATAGTCAGTTTGCCATCCATTCCGTCCATCTGAAAGCGGACGTTCAACTTGTCCCTGTCCGACAGACGGAACAGGTAATTGGCAAGGAGATCCAGATTACCGTAGTTTCCATATCCGGCGCGTATATATCCGGGCTTGCTGCCGGGCTGCACTTCCGTTCCTACATAGGGACGCATTAGGTCGGCAGGAATAGAGGTAGCCGGGAAGAAAGTAGTGGCATATTCCACTTCCTTTTTGCTGACGGTAGGTTCTTCCACTTTGGGTAGCACATTCACTTTGGAAGCATCCAGAATGTCGGGATTATATTCCTGTTCTACGACGACCGTGCGGTTCATGGTCGTATCTTTCGGCTGAGTATTCTGTGCCTGAAGGTTGAACGGCATCAGAAATGCCAGTGTAAAGCCTCCTGCTATATAAAGAGTTCGTTTCATACTTTTCAATCTTTACTTGTTTAGTTTCTTTAGTCTGTCTTCAATCATGCTCTCGATATCGTCATTGCCCTGGTAATTCTGTTGCAGACTCAGCAGATACTGGCGTGCGTCGAGGTCTTTACCCATAGCGACATATACGTCCGACAGGAGGACAAAGCTGCGTGCCAGCCAATAAGCGTGTGGCGTACTCTGTTCGATGTAGTTGAGCAGCTCTTTTTCTGCCGCTGCATATTCTTGGGCATCGTAAAGTGCTTGGGCAACTTGGTATTTAGCTTCGGCACCATAAGAATTACGGGTATCTTTGGCCAGTTCGCGGAAATCATCCAATGCTTTCTTGTCCGCTTTCTGATTCTTATAAGCCTTCGCACGATAATAGAGAGCTTCATTCTTCAGTTCCGGACTAAGCTTGGCTTCAGCCAGCACCTCGGTTGCTGCATGAATTGTTTCCACATCGTCTCTCAGCAGGAAGGCACAACGCAGGATGCCGGTTTCGGCAAGCTGGCGGCGTTCTACATTGGTAGCTTTTTCTTTCAGCATCTTGTAGCTTGCCAGAGCTTCTGCCATCTGTTGCTGGTTGAACTGTACTTCTGCACGCATGATCAGCGCTTCTTCTGCGAATGGATTATTCGGATATTCAAGCAATTTTCCGGAGTGGAGGAGCACCATATCATAATTCTTCTGCTCATTTCCAATTTGGCAGAGGTAATAATGTGCATTCAGGCTAAATGCTCCTTCTGGGAAAGTTTGCAGATATTTATTAAGGCTGCTCTTGGCTTCTTCTGTTCTGCCACGTGCATAAATCTTTTCGGCAGCCGCATACGTAAGTGAGTCCTGTTCGCTGGCGTCAAAGCGGATGTGTCCCGGCATCGCATTGGCTAAAGCCGCAAATTCATCGATACGGTTCAAATCTACATAGATAGATTTCATATCGCGCATTGCCAGGCGGGCTTCTTCGCTGCCCGGATATTTCTCAATCACTTGTTTGTACGCATTGATTGCCTGGTCGAAGTTGCCGTTCTGATAATACAGCAAACCGATTTCAGCCGCAGCTTTCCGGCTGACGGGGCTTTCGGGATATTTCTCCAGCAATTCCTTGAAAGAGGTAATAGCCTGACCGTTGTTATCCATCAGTACATAAGAACGTCCTTTCTCGTAGATGGCATTTACTGCGTATGGAGAAGAAGGATATTTGCCGACCAGTCTGTTCAGAAGAGTGATTTTGCCGGTATAGTCTTTCTGTAAACCGGATACCAGTGCCAGCTGATAGAAGGAGTAATCGCCGGAAGGAGTATTCATTTGTTCGGCTTGCGAGTAGTAGTGCTTGGCTTCTTCAAAGTTGCGTACATTCAGATGACAGTCTCCGATACGGTTGTAGGCATCTGCAAGCGCTGTTCTGTTTTCGCCTTTTTCCAGTTGGATATACTTTTGGAAGTAATTGCTTGCCTGTGTATAGTCCTTACGATGGAAAGCAATGTATCCTAGGTTGTAGTTGGCGAGCGCATACATTTCATTATTTGGCTGCGTGGTCAGTTGCAGATAAGCGTTGAAATCGCGGGCGGCTTCCATCATCCGGTTGAGTCGGTAGTAAGATTCTCCGCACCAGTAATAAGCGTCCGCCTTTGTTTGGCGGTTGTATTGCCCGATGGCGATGGACTGGTTCAGATATTGGAGAGCCTGTTCGAAATTGGTATTGGCAAATGACTGTGTACCCAGTTGGAAGAGAATCTTTTGTTTGGCTTCCATGATTTGTGCACTCGGCTTGGCAATCCGTTCGATTGACTTTAAAGCAGCTTCGTAGCTGCGGGTATTCATATAAACTTCTACCAGATAGTTGCTTACTTTCTCGGCATACGGAGAAGTCGGGAATTCATTGAGGAATTTTTCAAAAGCAGTAACCGATTCACCGAAAGCGGAGTAGGATGTTTCGTGCAGGCAAAGTGCATAGTTGTAAGCGGCCTGTTCCTTAATCTGCAGGTTGGCGTTGGAGGCGGCTGCCTGTTCGAAAGCCATACGTGCCTTGTTTTTTTCTGCCAGTTGCAGGTAAGAGAGTCCCATGTGCAGGTAAGCATTCTGGGTCAGGGCATCGTTGGCGGTCGTCACTTGTCCCAGCATTTCGGCTGCTTTGGAGTAGACTTTTGTCTGGTAATAGGAGAGTCCCAGCATATAAAGTGCATCCCGGCGGGGAGCAGAGTGATCTCTGTCCAGATAGCCGGTGAATGCTTCCACTGCCTGGTGATATTGTCCGAAATGGTAGTAAGCGTCTCCCAGAATGCGGTACATCTCGGCAGCGTGCTCGTTGTTCGGATAGGCCGACAGGTAGTTTTGTGCTACGATCTGCGCCTTATCATAGTTCTTTTTGATAGCATAGATTTCTGCTATGTAGTAAGGTACGAGTTCTTTGTACTTCGGGTCGTCCTGCAAAGGGAGGAAGTCTTTCAACGCTTCATCATAGCGCTTCTGAGTGTAGCGGATATAAGCGAGATAGTAACTGCAGTCCTTTGCATACTTGGGGCTGCTGGCACGTAACGTTTCGAACCA
>QWBY01004238.1_pt1 | contig 14160 bp, 11 predicted proteins | sample 1972471 | NCBI WGS metagenome assembly QWBY01 (sample SAMN09866722, study PRJNA288562) | Human gut metagenome isolate term6_stool, whole genome shotgun sequencing... | reverse complement strand
AACGCTACGGCTGATTATTAAGTACTTAGCAAACCTGAAACCCTCAAAACACACTGAAAATTTATGAAAAATAATTATGCCCGTTAAACTTGGGTTAGATTTCTTTGAAATAATTTCAATATTTTCCAATGGATAATAATTTTTTCTTCGTACATTTGCAGTATATATAAAAAACTAACGCTTTCAAGGAAAAAGTCATATCGGTATGGAATTAGTAAAAGATAAGAAGTTTGGAGGAGAACGTCCTCTTTTCGGTGCAAAGAACTTGCGCATGGAGAATATTGAGATTGTTGATGGAGAGTCAGGAATTAAGTGTTGTGAGAATTTAGAGTGCGATAATTCACGCTTTTATGGTAAATACCCTTGGTGGCATGTCGATAAAAGTGTAATCACCAATTGTTATTTTGCACCTGGTTCACGTTCTGCCATTTGGTATTCTAACGATATGGTCATGAAAGACTGTGTGATTGACGGTCCAAAGTTTTTCCGTGAAATGAGAAATCTTGAACTTGAGAACGTTAAGATAACCGATGCGGACGAAACATTTTGGAAAATTGACGGCTTGAAATTGAAGAATGTAGAACTTCATGAAGGCACTTATCCTTTTATGTTCTCTGATAATATTTACATTGACGGTCTTATTTCTGATGCAAAATATGTGTTCCAATATTGCAAGAACGTGGAAGTTCACAACGCAAAGATTGTTACCAAAGATTCGTTTTGGGAATGTGAGAACGTAACTGTTTACGATTCTGAACTTAATGGCGAATATTTGGCATGGCATAGTAAGAACATTAAATTGGTTCGCTGCCATATTTCGGGTGAACAACCATTGTGCTATCTTGACGGAATTGTGTTGGAAAATTGTACTTTCGATGCAGCTTGCGACCGTATTTTTGAGGATAGTCGCAACATAGACGCTCAAATTAAGGGCGAAATCAAGGAGGTAAAGAACCCTATTTCAGGTAAAATTGTTGCCGACAAGGTGGGTACTATCACTTACGATGAATATGCCAAAGGCAAAGAGTGTATCATTGAAGAACGTAAATAGACCTATGGGAAAATATAATTTTGACGAAATAGTAAATCGTCGTGGAACGAATTGTGTAAAATGGGACGAAGAAAAGGAAGACGGAATCATACCGCTTTGGGTTGCCGACATGGACTTTCCTGCTGCACCTGCTATTCGCCAAGCCGTAGAAAAGCGTGTTCAGCATGGCATTTTCGGCTATGCAATGGTGGGGGAGAGCTATTATGACGCTATCATCAATTGGTTTCAACGCCGCCATCATTGGACTATTCAGCGCAATTCCATTATCTATACCACAGGAGTAATTCCAGCCATTAGTGCGACAATCCACGCTTTGGCGATGCCTGGCGAGAAAGTTTTGATTCAAACCCCTGTGTACAATTGTTTCTTTTCGTGCATACGCAATCAAGGAACACAGGTTTTAGAAAATCCATTGAAGCGAGAAGGCAACACATTTGTGGTTGATTGGGAAGATTTTGAAGCCAAATGTGCTGACGAAAAAACTACTTTATTCCTCCTTTGCAACCCTCATAACCCCGCAGGACGTGTATGGACAAAGGAAGAATTGGCTCGTATGAACGAAATTTGTATGCGCCACGATGTAAAAGTAATTAGCGATGAAATTCATTGTGAACTCATAATGCCCGACTATACCTTTACGCCGTTTGCAACCGTGAACGAAGATTGCAAGCGTAATAGTGTCATTTTCAATTCGCCAACCAAGAATTTCAACATTGCAGGGCTGCAAATAGCCAACATTATTTGCGCCAATAGAGAATGGTATAGACGCATCAATCGTGCAATCAATATTTTCGAAGTTTGCGATGTCAATCCTTTTGGCCCGATAGCCTTAGAAGCTGCCTATAATGACAGTGAAGATTGGATTGACGAACTCATGCCTTATTTGGCTGAAAACTACGCCTTCCTATGCAAAACCTTTGAAAAGGAACTTCCCGACTATGATGTGATGAAATTAGAAGGCACCTATTTGGTTTGGGTAGACATTCGCAAAAGCGGACTTTCAGCCGATGCGCTTACCGAAAAGTTGCTCCATGAGGGCAAAGTGCAAGTAAATAGTGGCGTGATGTATGGCGAAACGGACGGCGAAGGTTACATTCGCATCAATATAGCCTGCCCAAAAGCCACACTCGAAGAAGGAATAAAACGTATTGTGAAAACATTGAAAGCAATTTAAATCAGTAGCTTTCAAGATTTAAGCCCAATAAAAAAGCGAATGAACCCATTGAGATTCACTCGCTTTTTTGTGTTATAAAAATCGGATAAAGGTTTATAAATTAGCCAATTCGATTACCTTTTCTACCGCAGCCGATACACCTTCTACATCCTTACCACCTGCTTGCGCATAGTGAGGTTGACCTCCGCCGCCACCTTTGATAAGTTTTGCCGCTTCACGGATAATCTTTCCAGCGTTCAATTCATGGTCTTTCACCATATCATCGCTCAACATAATTGAGAGTAAAGGCTTGTTTTCGTGGGTTGAACCCAATACGCAAACCAACTTTTCAGGGATTGCTTCACGCACTTTAAAGACAATATCTTTTGCCGAAGCAGGCTCAACAGGCAATACAGCCTTGACAACCTTGACGCCATTCACGGTTTCTGCACTTTCTACCAAACCATTTGCCATACGACTAACAGCTTGTTGGCGGAAACTTTCCATTTCCTTTTTCATAGCATCATGTTCTTGAATGTATTTTGCAACAACACTCTTCAAGTCCTTCGCATTGTTGAACATCGCCTTTAAATCACGCATGGTGTCTTCAAGCTCATAAACAGCTTCTTCGCATTGTTCGCCCGTGAGTGCTTCAATACGGCGAATACCTGCTGCAACACTGCTTTCATTAACGATTTTGAAGAAACCAATACGACCTGTCGAAGTGGCATGAATACCACCACAGAACTCACATGAAGGACCAAAACTTATAACACGTACTTTATCGCCATACTTTTCGCCAAACAAAGCTACAGCGCCCATCTTTTTTGCTTCCTCTAATGGAGTATTACGATGCTCGTCACACTTCAAATCTTGACGAATCATGTCGTTCACCATGCGTTCTACTTGGCGTAATTCCTCATCAGTTACCTTTTGGAAATGTGAAAAGTCGAAACGCAAAGTATCAGCACTAACATAAGAACCCTTTTGTTCGCAATGGTCGCCCAACACTTGCTTCAGCGCATAGTCTAACAAGTGGGTAGCAGTATGGTTAGCTGCTGACGCATCACGCTTGTCTGTATCAACGCAAGCCATAAAATCAGCCTCTACATTCTTAGGCATTTGCTTGACAATATGGATACTTTGATTGTTTTCACGCTTTGTATCAATGATATCAATGGTTTCGTCTTCGCTAACCAAAACACCTTGGTCGCCAACCTGTCCACCCATTTCGCCATAGAAAGGAGTGTGGTCTAAGACAATTTCAAAGAAGGTATTTTTCTTTTGAGTAACCTTTCTGTAACGCAAAATGTGGCATTCGTATTCGGTATAATCGTAGCCAACAAATTCTTGTTCACCCTCTTTCAACACTACCCAGTCGCCATTTTCAACCACTGCGGCATTGCGAGCGCGTGCTTTTTGTTGTGCCATTTCTGCTTCAAACTGCTTTTCATCAACTGTAAAACCATTTTCACGGCAGATGAGTTCAGTTAAATCGAGTGGAAAACCATAAGTATCGAACAAGCGGAATGCCTCTTTTCCATCGAGTTCGGTCTTGCCTTGCGCCTTCATTTCGTCCATTGCATTGGTTAAAAGGTTGATACCTTTCTCCAAAGTACGCAAGAATGAATCTTCTTCTTCCTTAATCACACGAGCTATCAATTCACGTTGAGCAGGCAATTCAGGATAAGCATTGCCCATTTCGTGAATGAAAGTATTGAGCAATTTATAGATAAAGGCTTCTTTTTGTTCAAGGAAAGTATAAGCATAGCGTACGGCACGGCGCAAAATACGACGTATTACATAGCCAGCTTTAGCATTTCCTGGCAACTGACTGTCAGCTATTGAGAAGGCAACAGCACGCATGTGGTCGGCTACGACACGCATAGCGATGTCTATTTTTTCTTGTTCGGTCTTGCCTTCTCCCTCTTTTCCCGATGGTGTAGTAAAGCCATATTTCTTGCCACTCAAGCGTTCAATCTCTTTGATTGTAGGCTGGAAGATGTCAGTATCATAGTTTGAGTTCTTTCCTTGCAACATTCTTACAAGACGTTCGAACCCCATTCCCGTATCGATAACGTTCATTGCCAATGGTTCGAGTGTGCCGTCCGATTTGCGTTGGAATTGCATAAAGACGATATTCCATATTTCAATCACCTGTGGGTCGTCCTTGTTCACAAGCTCACGACCAGGAACTTTTGCCTTTTCCTCTGCACTACGAGAGTCTACATGGATTTCTGAGCAAGGGCCACAAGGTCCCGTTTCACCCATTTCCCAAAAATTATCGTGCTTGTTACCATTGATAATATGGTCTTCTGGCAAATGTTTTGCCCAATAGCTTGCTGCTTCGTCATCACGAGCGATGCCCTCTTCTGGGCTACCTTCAAAGACAGTAACATACAAATCCTTTGGGTCGAGTTTTAAAACTTCAACCAAATATTCCCACGCGTAGTCGATAGCGTTCTCTTTAAAGTAGTCGCCAAAACTCCAGTTGCCCAGCATTTCGAACATGGTATGGTGGTAAGTATCGTGTCCAACCTCTTCCAAGTCGTTGTGCTTACCGCTAACACGCAAGCATTTTTGCGAGTCTGCACGGCGACGTGGCTCTGGTTCTTTCGTACCAAGGATAATATCTTTCCACTGGTTCATACCAGCGTTGGTGAACATCAGCGTAGGGTCATCTTTTATCACCATAGGTGCAGACGGTACGATGACGTGTCCTTTCGACTCGAAAAACTTTTTGAACGAGTCGCGGATTTCATTTGCTGTCATCATCTTCATATTCTTAATTTTATAAAATTCATTCAAAAGTGTTGCAAAGATACTGACTTTTCACTATTTTTGCAAATGAATTGGAAAATGATTGAACAATGGTAGAAAAATCGCACAAACTCTATTACTCTATAAAAGAGGTGGCTCAAGAGATGAATGTAACGGAAAGTTTGCTTCGTTATTGGGAAACAGAGTTTCCACACCTTCGTCCTAAGACCACAGGAAACCGTGTTCGCCAATACACTGAAAAGGATATTGAGCAAATAAAGGTGATTTATAACCTCGTAAAAGTACGTGGATTTAAAATTGCAGCTGCCAGAAAGATGTTGCAAGAAAATCGTAGTGGAGCTGATAAGAGTCAGCAAGTGTTAGAAAGCCTCATGTCAGTACGCGACCAATTGAAAGCATTGAAATTGCAAATAGATAGCTTGACTTGATAAATTTAATGATGTTTGTAAAGGTTTGTTACAGAAAATTAAGACGAGAAATTATTCGGATACATTTCTATCACTTATCTTTGCAGCGTATTAATCTATAGGAATAATGAAGAAAGTATTAGTATTAATGGCAGCTTGCGCCACAATGGTAGCATGCCAACAAAAAGGTAAAACAGAAAAGAGTGCAGAAGCAAACGATAGCGCAAAAGTAGAAGCTACAGATTCTATGCGTTATGCAGGTGAACTTCCAGCAGCCGATGGCCCTGGTATTCGTTACGAAATCGCAATGGCAGCCGATAGCACCAATGGTTTCAGTGTAAAACAAACATATCTTGAAGCTGAAAAGGGAAAAGATTTAGTTTATAATTACACTGGTAAGGCTGAAAAAATCGAAAAAGACGTAAAGGGTACTAAGAAAGTAGGCTTTAAGTTTGCAATGGGTAAGGACGAAACAGTATATTTCCTCCAAGCTAACGATTCAACCCTCCGTATGGTGGACGAAAACTTGCAAGAAACAGGTATCAAAGGTCTTAACTACGATTTGAAATTAGTAAAGTAATTGAGTAGAAAGGAGTTGCTATTGATTTGAAATAGCATATCTATAAAAGTAAAGATAGGTGGTCTTGATAAAATCAGACCACCTCTTTTTTGTGCCACTTTATCTTGAAATACAAATAGACCATTTTCTTTATATCCTTAATTCCGCAGCATAAATTCTTGTGAGAACTCCAAGTGTCTGAGAAACAAAGTTCTCAAAACACTTGGATATGTCAGAAATTTCACCTATCTTGGTGCTGCAAATATAACAGGTAAGCAAAAATCTGACATGACAAAGGTAGCAATTAAAAACGAGAATATCACTTCTTTCGGTGGAATTTATCATATTATGGACGTTTCTCAAAGTTGGGCTTTGAAAAACTTACCGAATCTGTATTGGGCAAACGTGGAAGTAGCGGCAAAGCATTCTGTTATGGAAGTATTTTTTGTGGTTTTTCATACTTCCCCATTGGTTTGGGTGGAGTCTTTTCTAAACATAAAATCCCCATATCAATGGATAAATCTCAAAAATGTCACTTCAATATATAAAAGTACCTCACAAGGAATAATGCTGCCAGCGCCGTCATCAGCTTTCCAATTCCCAATAAAGTAAGTATTCTCTATTTGGGGAGAATTACAGCCAAATAAAAATACAATACAACTGTATATTAAATTCTTCAATTTCATTATCGTCTCATTTGCAACGTTTCTGTCCATCTAAATGATTGTGAAGTTATTGAACCCATCCCTTTTCATCTTTTTTATTTATCACCTTAATTCCGCAGCATAAATTCTTGTGAGAACTCCAAGTGTCTGAGAAACAAAGTTCTCGAAACACTTGGATATGTCAGAAATAAGCCATAATAACTATATACTAACCATCTTCCATTTATATTTCTTTTTTTCTTTATTAAAAGCTTTGTTACTTATTTCTATGAAAAGTATATTATAATCATTATTTATTTTTTTCACCTCTGTCTTTAAATAATGGACTCTTTTTTGTTTATCTGTAACCTGCACTATTATACCGCTTTTATTGTAACCATAGGCAATAGTTGTTGCAATTATAAAACTGGAAGACCTTGTATATCTAAAGCCTGGCCCAAGTACAGGAAATCCTTGCGAATCTATTATCTCAAAATGCGCAGGATATTCATAAACTACTTGTGCGCTCAAATTATAGGGTAATTTTTCCCTTGGATCTGAACAAGAGAATAATACTAACACGAATATAAAAAAATATTTCATTATTGTACTGGCTTAAAAAGTAAGTTCGTGTTCGCATCTTATAATGTCTTAATTCCGCAGCATAAATTCTTGTGAGAACTCTAAGTTTCTGAGAAACAAAGTTCCCAAAACACTTGGATATGTCAGAAATTTCACCTATCTTGGTGCTGCAAACATAACAAGTAAGCAAAAATCTGACATGGCAAAGGTAGCAATAAAAAACGAGAATATCACTTCTTTCGGTGGAATTTATCACATCATGGACGTTTTTCAAAGTTGAGCTTTGAAATACTTACCGAATCTGTATTTGGTAAACGTGGAAGTAGCGGCAAAGCATTCTGTTATGGAAGTATTTTTTGTGGTTTTTCATACTTCTCCATTGGTTTGGGTGGAGTCTTTTATGCTTAGAAAAGACCCAAGAAACACCGAAGCACCTCATATCAACATATAGAGCCCCAAAAAGACATCTCAATATATAAAATTTTCTCACAAGAAAAAATACTGCGGAATTAAGGTATATTAAAAAATAGGTTGTTTCTTACTTTAAAATAGGTTATTTTTCCTATCTTGCTTTTATTTTAAAAACCTATATGCCTTTTATTTTTCATCAATCACACGTCTGCAAGAACCACTTGTTGCAGACATTTTTTTTTAAACCGCTTCATTCTAAATCCGTTTCAACCATTACGACATATAATCTATAGGAAAGCGGAGCGATTATAGGCTTGTTGCTGTCGCTAAAATTATGATTTTGATTGCTTCCAATTGTATTTTGTTGCTGTGGTTTCAATAAATTTTGAAAAATCTGAGGGCATAGATTGCTTGGGAATTAAGTAGCCTTGTACCTTTGAAATAAGAAGATAAATATGTGTTTGAGTTTCTATACTTTCGATAATTTTATCGTAAGGTAGGTTCGTGTTATCATATTCTGAAATAATTTCGAGGTGGTCGGTAAAGAAATTTGTTGCAATTTTTAAGTCTTGTAGTGCCTTGTTTTGCTCGTATGCTTTCTGTGCTTTTCGGTCTACTCCCTTTGTTATTTTCCAATTGTAATAGATTCCAAAGCACAAATAAAAGAGAGTGGCTGCGATATATGCTGTTGAAGAAGTTAAAAAAGCAGCAATACAGAAACCAAGAAAGCCTAAAAGAAAGAAAAGATTAATGATGATTGCATTGCGGCGAAGGTGAAATTGTTGGCGCAAAATTACTCTGTTGAACAATAAATGTTCTTCAGCAGTCATCTGAAATTTGAGTTGGTATAATGGTTCCATATTTGTATTTTTAATAAATCCTCATCAAGTGTATTTAAATTTTATCAGCAGCTGCATTTATTCTTTTAGCTAAATCAGTAAGAGCGTGTTTCAATTCTTGTTTCTCTTCTTCGGTAAATTCAACTATATTCTTTTCATCATCAATGCCATTTAAATGCTCATAAAGCCATTTGGGAGTTTTATGAAGATAGTTTCCTGCTACTTCTCGCCATGAAACAGCTAAGAGAATATCATCAATCTTTTTGCAAAACGCATCATAATAGGTTACTATGTGTTTTATTTTAAATGCTTCTGTTGGTAATTCGTCTATCTTTTTACCACTTTGCTTTTGTTTTTGCACAAGTCTAATGAATTCTTCGTTTGCGTATTTTTCAAATTCATTCCAATCTGTTCCACTATAAGTTAATGACCACTCTGGGAATAATGGACAGGTTGATTTGTATCCATTTTCTAATTTGGTAGTTAAAATAAAAATCATTTCCATATTTATAATCTTGCGTTTAAAGTTGCTTGAAATTTTACAAAGGGGTATTTACATTTGTATCAATAAGCATTGCAAAGATATGGTAACCGAAAGCAAAAGAAAATATCGTTAATTTCTAAGGGCATACTGCCATATCTTAATTGCAAAGATACAAAAAAGGCTGCAAAGAGCGAATCTTTGCAGCCTTTATATTGGTGAAATTTGTTATAAATTAGAATTCTGCGTTCTTTGGAGTACGTGCAAAAGGAATAACATCACGAATGTTTTGCATACCTGTTACGAAGAGAATAAGACGTTCGAAACCAAGACCGAAACCGCCATGAGGACAAGTTCCGTACTTGCGGGTATCGAGATACCAATCGTAAACTTCTTCTTTCATGCCACGACTTTGGATTTCGTTAAGCAGTTTTTCATAGCTCTCTTCACGCACAGAGCCGCCAATGATTTCGCCAATGCGTGGGAAAAGTACATCAGTACCTTGCATTGTTTTTCCATCAGCGTTCTTTTTCATGTAGAACGACTTAATTTGGCTTGGGTAATCGGTCATGATTACTGGACGCTTAAAGTGCTTTTCCACCAAATAACGTTCGTGTTCGCTACTTAAATCCATGCCCCATTCAGACACAGGGAATTCGAATTTAACGCCACTTTCTTGTGCTTTCTTTAAAATTTCAAATCCTTCAGTGTAGGTCAAGCGTACAAAAGTATCTTTGAGAACACCTTCAAGACGAGCAATAAGTTCCTTATCAATCATTTGGTTGAGGAACTCTAAGTCGTCCTTGCAATTATTCAATGCCCAACGAACACAGTATTTAATGAAGTCTTCTTCCAAGTCCATTAACTCTTGTTGGTCGATAAAAGCTACTTCAGGTTCTACCATCCAAAACTCAGCCAAGTGTCGTGGTGTGTTAGAATTTTCTGCACGGAATGTAGGACCGAAAGTATAGATAGCTCCGAGCGATGTTGCTCCGAGTTCACCTTCCAACTGTCCTGACACTGTGAGGTGGGTTTTCTTACCAAAGAAGTCTGCATTATAGTCTACTTCACCTGCTTTTGCCACACGGTCTAAGTCGAGTGTAGTAACTTGGAACATATTTCCTGCTCCTTCGGCATCGCTACCTGTGATGAGCGGAGTGTGGAAATAGTAGAAACCATGTTCGTGGAAATATTGGTGAATAGCCATTGCCATATGGTGGCGAATGCGGAATACAGCTCCAAAAGTATTGGTACGCAAGCGCATGTGCCCGTATTTACGCATATATTCGAAGCTTTGACCCTTTTTTTGCATAGGGTAATCGCTTGGGCAAAGACCATAAATTTCAATTTCTTTGCATTGAATTTCAGAGGTTTGTCCTTTACCTTGGCTTTCTACAAGTACGCCATTGACACTGATACAAGCACCTGTTGTAATGCTTTTCAATGTTTCTGCGTTCATTGAATTAGGGTCGACAACCACTTGGATATTCTTTATGGTAGAACCGTCGTTTAATGCAATGAAATCGACAGCTTTACTGCTACGGTGAGAACGCACCCACCCTCTAACATTTATATCTTTTCCAAAGTCGGTGCAACTTAAAGCATCGACGACTTTTGTTCTTTTCATTTATATTTAGTTTATTAAAATCTTCCCACGCAGTTTATTTTGGCTTACCAAATACTACATGAGAAAGATAGTTTATTTATTCGAAAGCTCCCATACGCAACATGTCTACCTCTTGTTCGGTGAGGAAACGCCAGTCGCCACGACGGAGATTCTTCTTTGTAAGACCTGCAAATTGTACACGGTCGAGTTTTATTACACGATAGCCAAGGCTTTCGAAAATACGGCGAACAATGCGATTCTTACCGCTATGAATTTCGATTCCTACTTGACTTTGGTCGAGTGAGTCTGCGTATTCTATGGCATCAGCCTTAATTTCACCATCTTCCAACTCAATACCATCAGATATTTGTTGTAAAGTTTGTGGAGTTGCAGGCTTATCCAAGTAAACGTGGTAAACCTTCTTCTTCAAGAACTTAGGGTGGGTGAGTTTACTTGCAAGGTCGCCATCGTTAGTAAGGAGCAATACACCAGTAGTATTTCTGTCCAAACGACCTACTGGGTAGATACGTTCTGGGCAAATTCCCTTTACGAGATCCATAACTGTTTTGCGTTGTTGTGGGTCATCGCTGGTTGTAACATAATCCTTTGGCTTGTTCAAAAGAACATAAACCTTCTTTTCTAAGGTTACAGGTTGACCTTTGAAAGTGATTACATCAGAACGCAAAATCTTTGTTCCGAGTTCATTTACTACTTCTCCATTTACTGTAACGACACCTGCTTGGATAAATTCGTCTGCTTCACGACGTGAGCAAACTCCTGCATTGGCAAGATACTTATTCAAGCGCAATGGTTCATTAGGGTCGAAGTTTTCTTCTTTATATTCTATGCGCTTTTTGAGCGAATATTTTGCATTTGGGTCGTAATCGGCACTATGTTGGCGATAGCCACCTTGTTGTCCATAACCGCCACGATTGTTGTTGTAACCTCCTTGACGATTGTTGTTATAGCCACCACGATTTTGATAGCCACCGCCTTGGCGATTGTTGTAGCCGCCACGATTGTTGTAACCTCCTTGACGATTGTTGTAACCACCTTGACGATTGTTATTATAGCCTCCACGACTTTGATAGCCACCTTCTTGACCTTCGCCGTTGTTGTAGCGTGGGCGATAACCACCTTGTTGGCGATTTGGATAACCGCCTTCTTGTTCTTCCCCATTGTTGTAGCGTGGACGATAACCACCTTGTTGTGGGCGATTTTGATAACCACCCTGACGGTTGTTGTAGCCTCCACGACTTTGATAGCCACCTTCTTGACCTTCGCTGTTATTGTAACGTGGGCGATAGCCACCTTGTTGGCGATTTTGATAACCACCTTGGCGATTTTGATAGTTATTGCCATAGCTGTTTGTGCGTGGGCGATAGCCTCCTTGACGTTCTGCACCAGTATTCCCTTGAAGATTTGAACCGAATCCTTCTGGACGGAATCCTCCTTCTTCGGTGTTGTTTTCACGGTCTATTCCGTATGCGCGCTGCGACTGAATGCGTGGACGTTGTGGACGTCCTGTACTGTTGTAACTTCTTTCATAATAGCTATGTCCTGCAGATGAGTAGCCATCACGGTTATTCTCACTCTGTTCAGATAAGCCTTCTTTGTTTTCAAGTTCTTCTGTCATAGTTTTTTGTTTTTTAAAATTTATATTTAGCCTCCCGGCCGTTTATTCTTTTTCTTATATTATTTATTTCTTAATAATGTTTTCAGAAAACAATGTTTAGTCATTGTGTTTTCGCCTAATTTTTAAATGCCTGTATAATTTAATGGTGTAATATCCATCAATTCTTTTTTCACATCTTCACTCACGTTTAGGGTTTGAATGAACTCGTGAATACTTTCTGCGGTCATTTGTTGGTTAGTACGTGTCAATGCTTTTAATGCTTCGTATGGGTGTGGGTAAGCCTCTCTACGCAATATAGTTTGTATGGCCTCTGCCACTACAGCCCATGTTTGTTCCAAGTCGGCTGTTAGCTTTTCTTGGTTCAATATGAGTTTTCGCAATCCTTTCAATGTGCTTTGAATGGCGATGATACCATGTCCGAAAGGTACACCAATATTGCGTAAAACAGTCGAATCGGTGAGGTCGCGTTGCAAACGGCTTACTGGTAACTTTTGTGCCAAGAACTGTAATACTGCGTTTGCTATACCCATGTTGCCTTCACTGTTTTCGAAATCGATAGGATTTACCTTGTGAGGCATTGCACTTGAGCCAACTTCACCTGCCTTAATCTTTTGTTTAAAGTATTCCATAGAAATGTAAATCCAGAAATCTCGGTTAAGGTCGATGACGATTGTGTTAATTCTGCGCATGGCATCGAAGATACTTCCCAAGTGGTCATAGTTGCTTATTTGCGTTGTCCATTGCTCGCGTTCCAATCCAAGGTGTTTGCTTACAAATGTATTGCCGAATGTTTTCCAATCATACTTAGGATAAGCCACATGATGTGCATTAAAATTACCTGTTGCACCGCCAAATTTTGCAGTTAGCTTGCAACTTTTCAATGTTTCTAATTGCTCTTTCAGGCGATAAACAAACACTTCTATTTCTTTGCCCAATCGTGTTGGCGAAGCTGGTTGTCCGTGTGTTTTAGCAAGCATTGGCACGTCTTTCCATTCTTCAGCATAGGCTTCCAATTGTGCTATCAACTCTTCTACTTGTGGGTAGTATACTTCTGTGAGGGCTTCCTTAATAGAAAGTGGCACACTGGTATTGTTGATATCTTGCGATGTCAATCCAAAGTGGATAAATTCTTTATATGAGTCGAGACCTCCAATCTTGTCGAACTCCTCTTTTATAAAGTATTCTACTGCTTTTACGTCGTGATTGGTTACTTTTTCAATATCTTTCACCCTTGTCGCATCCTCTTCAGTGAAGTTATGATAGATGTCGCGTAGCTTTTTGAATAAAGTTTTATCGAAATCAGCCAACTGCGGCAATGGCAGTTCGCACAAGCTGATGAAATATTCAATTTCCACTCTTACTCTATATTGTATGAGTGCAAATTCTGAAAAATAGTTTGCGAGTTTTTCGGTTTTGCCTCTATAACGCCCATCTACGGGCGACACGGCGGTTAATACATCAAGCACCATAAGTATGTTTTATTATTCAATATGCAAAATTAGCTATTTAAAATGAATTGGTAGCAATAAATTCTAATAATATTTTGTAAAATTGAGGCTCTGATTGTTTATAAAAACAAAATACCTCACAACGTTTCGTTGCAAGGTAACCTCTATTACTTAACGTGGGCGTTGACGGATTCGAACCGCCGACCCTCTGCTTGTAAGGCAGATGCTCTAAACCAACTGAGCTAAACGCCCTCTAAAAAATATCCCTGCAACCCCGAAAGACTACAGGGAACACCCCTGTGGGCGTTGACGGATTCGAACCGCCGACCCTCTGCTTGTAAGGCAGATGCTCTAAACCAACTGAGCTAAACGCCCTTACTTTTCAGTAAGCGGGTGCAAAGATAGGTATATAATCTTTAAATTCCAAATTTTTACTCTACTTTTTTATACGTGCCATGAAAATATTTAACCCAAGTTTAACACCTATCATCGTAGAATCTTGCTATTATTATACTTTTTCAGTTTTGGCTATGGACTCTGTGTCCTACAAATTTTTATTTTT
>QWBY01001506.1_pt1 | contig 14168 bp, 5 predicted proteins | sample 1972471 | NCBI WGS metagenome assembly QWBY01 (sample SAMN09866722, study PRJNA288562) | Human gut metagenome isolate term6_stool, whole genome shotgun sequencing... | reverse complement strand
CACATTGGGAAGAGTAATAGCCTACCCATATGAGATAAACCCCTCGGTAGTCATGACAGTAGTAGGAGGAATATTTTTCATAACACTTCTTAAAATAGGAGGCAAGAACTATGGAAATTAAACATCTATTCTTCTCCTACGGCAAAAACCCGGTGATAAAAGATTTGAATTTAAAAATTGAAAAAGGAAAAATAACAACACTTTTGGGAGCAAATGGCTGCGGCAAATCAACTTTATTTAAATTAATAACCAGAGTAGAAAAACCAAAAATGGGACTAATAACCCTGGATGGAAAAAATATAAAAAATATAGAGAGAAAAGAATTTGCCAAAAAGGTAGCCATAGTTAGACAAAAGAATCAAATCTCTGGAGATATAAGAGTTGAAGAATTAGTCTCATATGGGAGAAACCCGTATCTTGGATTTATGCAAAAGCCAAATAAAGATGACAAGGACAAGATAGAACAGGCGATAGAAGTATGCGGTCTAGAAAAAATTAGAAATGAAAAAGTAAACTCTCTATCGGGAGGGCAGGTTCAAAGAGCTTGGATAGCAATGGCAATAGCTCAGGATAGTGAAATATTACTACTAGATGAGCCTACAACCTATCTAGACATAAAGTACCAAGTAGAAATTTTAAAACTAGTAAAAGATTTAAATAAAAATCTTGGAAAGACAATAATCATGGTACTTCACGACATCAACCAGTCCATAGAATATTCGGACACAATAGTAGGAATGATGAAAGGAAAAATTGAATTTCAAGGAAAAGCAAAAGAAGTGCTAACTGGAGAAAAAATAAGTAAAATTTACGATACAAAATTAAAAATCATAGATATAGAAGATAGAAAGTATGTATTGGCTGAAGAATAAAGGAGGATTAATGAAAGGAATAATAATTTATTCATCAAAGACAGACAACACAAAAAGGATGGCAGAAAAAATATATGAAGCCCTGAAAGATGAATATGAAATGACGATCAAAAACATAAGAGATTCACCAGACATAGAAAGTTATGACTTTGTCCTCTTGGGAGGATGGGTAGATAGGGGAACATTAGAAGCAAAATCTCTTAAATACTTAGAAAAAATAAAAAATAAAAAGTTGGGCCTATTTGCAACACTAGGCGCCATGCCCGACTCAGAACACGGGAGAAAAGTCATTAAGAATTTAGAAGGCTTGCTCATTGGAAAAGAATCGCTGGGTCAATACATATGCCCTGGGCTAGTAGACCCAAAGATGATAGAAAAATTAAAAGGAATAAAAGGAATGATAGTACCAAAGAAGATTAAAGAAAAAATGATAGACACAAGCCTCAAATCAAGAAAGGCGACGGAAAAAGAACTAGAAGAAGCAGCAAAATACTTTGTTGAGAATATAAAACATAATAATTGAAAGGAGAATTTAATGAAAAATAATTTTTTAAAAGGGAAAAATATTAAAAATAGATTTTTAGCAGTGTCAATGGCATCGTTGATTTTAGCGTCATCATTTCCTGCTAATACCCTAGCTTATGTACCTATGAATACAGCTATGGATGCAATAACACAAGCAACAGAAAATGATGAAAATATATTTAAAGAATTAACTAAGGATGCAAACTCTCAGGTATTAGTAATTAGAGATGGAAGTTTCACCTATAAGTTAAAAGTATTTGTAAATAAACATGTAAATTTTGTTGAAGGAATTGTTGATGAGACAGATACTGTAAATGGAGTTTATGGTTCAGTAGCCATGATTTGGGGACAATTTAAGGGAGAGAATAAGGGTCTCAAGAAATATGGCGGCAAAACTTTTGGTGAAATAAAAGCAATGCCAAAACCAGATGATATTATTGTTATGGGTGGGCAAAAAGATGGAATTCCGAATAAAGTTCACAAGAAGATTCTTGAATTTATTGCAACTGAAGAAGCAAAAGAAGGAAAGGTAGAAAGAGAAAAGAAAAATGAACTTGCAAGAAGTCTTTACAAGTACAGATACAGATATGTTCATAAAGACACAAAAATATGGGATGAAGTTACTTTAAGTCAGTTTTTAGAATCTTATGATAAAGCTAGAACAGTTTTAGAAAAATCTAATCCAAGCGATAGTGAAATAAGTGAAAGAATAAGGGACTTAGAAACAAAATATAATGCAATCAAGGCTGCACCTTTTTCAGATGCAAAATTCAAAGAACTTGTAAGCCAAGCAGAAGAAAAGATTAACAACAAAGACCACTATACTCTTTCTACAATGGCAGAATTAGAAAGAGTCTTAGCAGAAGTTAGAAATGATTATAATAATGGAAAAATTAAAAATCTTCTTGACATGAACATGACTGAAGAGAAACTACAAAAAGCCCTAGATCAATTAGTTACTAAAGAAGAATCTAAGAGAAGATTTACTATTAATGGAGAAATACTTCAATATGGCAATGAAAATGAAAAATCTATGGCAAATCAATTTATGGACCCAAGTATTTTATTAATAGAAGAAGATAATGCAAAAATCTACGAAGTGATATTTAAGAAGGGTTCATTTCAAGGGATAACTGCTGAAGTTGAAGGACTTAAATACGATAGAGAAAATGGAAGTTGGCAAAATGCAAGTTTAGTAAATACCATAAATGATACAAGAACTTTTAGATTAATAATGCCTAAGTCAGAGAAAGATAAAATTCATATAAAAACCCTGGCATATATGGGAGGACCTGAACTAGCAGAACAAGATGCAGTTTTAAAACTGAACTTAAGTACAAAAAGACCAGAAGGAAGTCAGCTTGAAGATGGAAACAAACAAAAACTTAAAGAATTTATTGATTCTATTCAAGAACTAAATAAAGATATTAATGAAGGTGTATACAAGGAGCCGAAAAGTACTGAATTTAAAAATAAATATATAGAAGCTACTAAGCTATTAGAAGCAAATCAAGTTACAGATGATGCAATAGATGCAATTATCAGAGCTATAAGAATAATAAAGCAAGATTTAGTACTAAAGGCTGTTGATGAATTTGCTCAAAAACTTGGAAAAGCTGAAGAAATAACAACGGATAAGTCAAGTAAAGAAAAATACACCGAAACATCTCTTGCAAAATTAAAAGAAGCTGTGGATGCCGGAAACGCTGTTTGGACGAAAAGATACGACCAAACAAAAGAAGAAATTGAAAGATTAATAGATCTGCTTGATGCAGCAACTAATGATTTAAAAGAAAAAGGTGAAGAAGAACAAGAAAAAGTCATAGAAAATATAGAATATACCGCCCCAGTTAAAGTAATGCATGCATATGATGAAGGAAAGGCTTCAATGGCTAATGGAGCGATAGTTTCTCCAGCAAAGTTAACTTATATTGGCGATAAAGTAAAGATAGAATTAACGTTTAATGGAATGACATTATGGAGTATGAAAGGACACTTAACAAATTTATTCTATTACAAAAATAATCAAGCCCCTGTACAAGGTGGAGAAGCTGTAGAAACAACAATAACAAAAAAATTTATGGATTTGGGCCTAGATGGCAAAGAACATGAATATCCAAGAGAATTTTCTTTTACTATTGATAAAGAATTGTTTGAAAAATCAGAATTCCTATGGTGTAAAGTTTGGGTAGATGCAATGGATGGAATTGCAGGCAAGGGGCCTGGAGGAGGAGCACAAAATGCAAAAATAGTCATAGATAAAGATAAAAAAGAAGAAATAAAACCTATATTAAACAAAGAAGAGCTTACAAATTTAATCACTGAAGCAAGTAGTATAGAAAAAGGTGATAAAACAGAAGAAGCCTTTGAAAAATTAAAAAAAGCAATAAAGCATGCCCAAGAATCATTAGCTACAATTGATACAAAAGAAAAATTAGAAAGTGCAAAAAAACAACTTCAAATGGCGATTGATGAATTCAAGGCAAGTCCAGCAGAAGTAAAAGAAGCTAAAAATAAGCCGGAGCTTGAAAAGTTATTACATGAACAAGACTCCTTATACCAAGATATACTAAAGGGTGAATATAAGGAAGAAGGAAGTAAATTATATTTAGATAAATATAAAGAAGCTATTAAGTTATTAGAAGATCCAAAGGCAAAAGAAGAAGACATTGATAATGTAATAAGGTCTTTAAAAGCAATAAGACAAAACAAATTAGTTTTAAAAATTTTAGATATTTTCCAAGATTTAATAGTTAGAGCTGAAGAAATATCAAATAAAGGAAATACTGATAAAAAATACATCGAAGATTCCTTTAAAAAATTAAGTGAAGCTGTTGTTGAAGCAAATAAATATTGGAACAATAGACATGATCAACCTAAGGAAAAAATTGAAAGTTTGAACAAAATGTTAAAAGAAGCGCTTGATGGATTAAAAGAAGTACCAAAGGTTGAATTAAATAAAAATGCTTTAATAAATAAAATAGCGGAAGCTAAGAAAATAGAACAAGATAAGAAAACAGACGAAGCATTTAATGCTCTTAAAGCTGCAATAACAGCAGCAGAAAAAGTATTAAAAGAAGCAACAGACCAAACACAACTAGATGAAGCTGTAACAAAATTAAAAGTGGCAGTAGAAGCATTTAGCGCTAGCCCAAATAAAGAATCAAATATAGAGTTTGTAAAATATGTAAAGCTTAATGTTGAAGATGGAGGCCCTACGGATCCTAAAATAAGAAATATACTAGATGACTACGGACAAATAGTAAAGATTGATGGAGTAGAGCACTTGCATTTAACATATTTCTCAGTAGAAAAAAGAAGCAACGGACTTGACTACGGAACAAAGCAATTAAAATATTCCTATGATGAATCCGAAGAAAAAATAGAAGCGCCAAGTAAAGTAATTGAAAGCGGACAAAACGCCGGCGAATATGAATTATCACAAATAGACATACCTATCGACGGAAAATCAGAAGTATATTTGTTTGGAGAATTCATGGCAAGCATTTATAACAACAATAAAATACCAGGCAAAGCAATTGTAAGATTTTCAGACAGCGACATACAAAGCAAAACATTTGGCAACATAGATAAGTATATAGTAAGTCAAAAAGGCTTCACACAAAAGGAAGGTACAGAAAAACTTGAATTTGATGTAGAAAAAGACGGTAAAATATATACACCATATACATCATTGGAAAAAGGAAAATTTAAAATAATAAACCACGGCTCCGGCGAAATCGCTATAAAGATAAAGAGAAACTCTTTCTTACTTGGAGACATAAGACATATTAAATATACACTTGACGGAAAAGAGCCGACAGCAGATTCAAAAGATGCAGGTTTAAGAAATGAAAACAAACCGGCCATAGGATTTGATAAGTACTTTGTAATCTACCTACCATATGAAGATGTAGAAAGCTTAAAAGAAACAGGAGGAGATATTAAGGTTAGATTCAAAGGCTTTAATAAAGACTTCACACAATCTACTGAAGTAAAAGATGTAACTGTATCATTTTCAAAAGAATCCTACGATGAGCTGAAAGTAGTAAAAGATGAAACAAATAATATAAGTTTTAAAGCAGACAGTTCAAGAGAATATTGTTTTACCAGTACAACTACATTAAAAGTTGAAAATATAAACGACAGTGAGCTTTCAGAAACATTTAATAAATTGGCGGAAGATAAAGGTGTTTCAGGTGCAACAGCTTATAAATTGTCATTTGTAGATAATAACGAAACTGCAAAACTAGACATAGATAAATCATGGGACAGCGAAAAATTCCCTTTAATCAAAATAAAAGTTGAAAAAGAAGGCGCAGATAGAAACTACTATAAAAACACAGTATTTTATGAAGTTAAGAATGGAAAGTTAGTTCAAATACCATACAACTACATGACGAAAAAAGCTTCAATAAAAAATCCTGAGTCTATATATGTAATAGGCCAAAAAAACTATGATACACAACTACAAGAAGCAAAAGAAGCGTTGCAAGAGAAAATGAATCAAATAGAAACAAATGTCACAGGCAACTCTTTAGCAGAAATAAATTTAAAAAATTTATTAGAAAAGGCAAAAAATGCTAGTAGACTAAGCTTAGACAATATTTTGGCACTTAACTATCAAATGGACAAAAACTTTGAACTTATAAACGAAGGCAAAAATTCTGACAATGAGATAAATAAAGAGCTGGCAAAAGAATTAATAAAGTGTATAAACAGCGACATTTATAAAGAAATATTTGCCACAGATTTTTATAACCAAGTTATAGAAATAAAAAAAGATATAGAAACTAAATTACAATCAGGAGCAGATTTAAAAGACGACCTATTAAAATTAGATAACCTATTTAAAGATCCAAAATATGCTCTACCATATAAAGTTACCTCAGTCGAAATAAAAAGACAAGACAGAGATGAACCATCTATGGCAGGGGGCTGCTTTATGGAAGATGGCAAGATATTATATGGCAAAGATGAAAACTACTTGCTATTAAATCTAAAGACAATGAGCCCTGGATTCTTAAATGCCCATTTATTAGAATTAAGCGTATTTAAAGACAGGATAGACGAAGATAAACTTGATGTCATGTCGATTTATAAATATAGCGATGTAATGTCAGGAACTTCTAAATTAGGAATATTTGACAAACAAATACTAGTAAAATTACCAAAGATAGAAAAAGACACTTATTTTATAAGAGTAGCTAATGACGGAATGCAAGGAGCAGCTCCGGGCGCAAGATTAAAATTCACTGCCAAAGGAGATCTAATAGAAGATGAGCCACAAGCTCCGCTACAAAAAGAAGCTTTAACAAAAGAAATCGAAGCGGCAAAAGAAATAGCACAAGGCAAGAAGACAGACGAAGCCTTTGCCAAACTTAAAGCTGCAATAACATCAGCAGAAGAAGCTTTAAATAGTACAACTGAACAAACTCAACTAGACGAAGCAGTAACTACATTAAAAGCAGCGGTAAAAACATTTAATGAAAGTGCAGATAAAGTTGAACCACAACCAGGTCCAACTCCACAACCAGGTCCAACTCCACAACCAAAACCACAACCACAACCAGAACCAAGTTACCCAAGCTATCCTATTTATCCTTGGTACAATCAATCAAATAAAGTTTCTACTTCTAAAACAAATAAGAATAAAGAAATAAAGAAACAAGAAGTAAAGGAAGAACCAAAGAAACAAGAAGTTAAGAAAGAAAATTTAAACCAAGGAAGATTCACAGATACTAATGGTCACTGGGCAAAAGAAGCCATAGATTATGTGGTTGAAAAAGGATACTTTGCCGGAGTAGGTGCAACAGAATTCGCTCCAAATAGAGCAATCACAAGAGGACAATTTGTAACGGTACTTGGAAGAATATTAAACATCGACAAGACTTCATTTAAATCCAACAACTTTAAAGACGTCAAAGCAGATGCATACTACGCACCCTATGTAGCATGGGCGGAAAGCGTCGGCATAACCAAGGGCAGAGGAGGCGGAAGCTTTGACCCGGACAAAGAAATCACAAGAGAAGAAATGGCAGTCATGATGGTTAAATTCTTAAAGGTTTCAGGCAAAAAATTAAATGCAAAAGGAACTGCAAGTGCATTTAAGGACGACGTAAATATAGAATCTTGGGCAAAGGATGCGGTAATGGAAATGGCGAAGCTTGGACTTGTAAAAGGCATGGAAGACGGAAGCTTCTCACCGAAGACACAATTTACAAGAGCACAAGTAGCCCAAATTCTATACAACATAGACAAGAACTAGTATTATTTAGAGTTTTATTAAAGTTTTTGAAATATGGCACCGCTTAAAAATCAAATAAAAGATTTTTAAATAAATATTTAGTTATTAAGGGGGGATGAAAATATAAGAATATTTAGATAAATTTTAAGAAATAATTTAAATTATTTCTTTTATGTAAGAATGCAACCATAAAACACTTGTGTTTTATACAATTTATTAAAAAAGTAGAGGAATATTAAAATTAGTAAGACTTGAACTAAAGTAAATTACAAAGGAGTAAAAAATGAAAATTATAAAAAAATTAGGTTTATTGATGCTTGCATTGGTAATGTTATTGCCAACATTTGTAATGGCAAAAGAATATGAAGAATATGATATGAAGTCTATTGAAGATGAAATAAAGGCTACTATAGATTATGCAGATGAAGAATTATATGGCACAAAGTATAGCCTTAGATCAGCAGAAGTTGCAGATTTTGCGGTTTATCATAGAAATAAATCAAAGCTTTCTATGGCTGATGGTGCTTTTGATAAGGAAAAATCAATTGTAGATCAAGATGAAAATAATTATATTTTCACTTTTTACACAAAGCCTGTTACAAAAAAATTTTTAGGAAAGGACTATGAAGCCGATTGTACAGAGCTAAAATTTATAATAAATGGACAAGAAGTAAATGCAACACCATTTGGTTCTACTAAAGCTGTAAATAGCGAAAAGATGGTACCGGAAGGATTTACAATAACAGTGCCTAAGTCTGCACTATTCAGTGAAAATTTAGGAGGATATTCACAATATTTCAAAATTATGTTTGAAACTAATCTTGAAGATTCAGGAGCAATGGGAGTAATTGGCGATAAGATGATGAATAGAAACGCTAGAATGTTTGTAAGATAAAAATTCTTAGTATATAAAATATTCCTCTACTTAAAATTATAAAGGAGAATAATAATTGAAAATTAATTTTAAAAATTTAAATAGATTTCTTTTTTCGATTTTACTATTATTAGTATTTATTCCATTAAATATATTTGCAGGGGAGCAACCTCCTGTAGAAGTTCCTACTATAAATGATCCTATGACATATTTTGATATTCATCCGGAAAATTATAGAAGATGGAAGGAAAAGTATAGTTTTTCGGAAGATATGTTGAAGGTAAAATCAGAAAAGATCAATGAAAATGATAAACTATTCAAAGATTTTAAAGAAAAACACAAAGCTGAAGCTGACTCAATGATGTACCAGGAGGAAGAGTGGAATTGCTATGAAATAGACGTATTCTGCAAAGACAATGCCGGAAGTTATGGTAATTTTATTATAAATAGCAAACATACAAAAGATAAAAACACTTACAATATATGGCCGGAACAATTTAAATTGTATGTTTCAAGATTTGATGAAGAAACTAATCAATTTGAAGAACCTAAAGAATATACAAAAGCAAGAAACGATGCAGAAGCTAACGATCTTGTTACAAAGGGAATACCTGAATATTTATTAGTACAGGATTATAATTCCCATGCTGATGGTAGAGCTTACTACGCTTCTTTAGTTTTAAGCACTAAGCGAATAGGAAGTGATCGTACTCATAAGGACAAATTTAGAGTATATGTATTTCAAGGGCATCCTGATCCGATACCTAAAGACTTATTAGCAGGAGAGTATAAAATACCTCTTTCTGTAAGATATGCTTATAGACCGGGAATGTACTCTATGGCAGCAGATGCTGTAGAAGACTATGGCAAGCTAATAGTTGGAAATGACGGAAGCTTAAAACTTAAGATGAAATTTAAACCTATGACTATGGCAGATCCAAAATATACAGGAACAGGAAAACCGATAGAAGGACATTTAACAGATCTTTGGACTTATAATTCTATAGATGATTTTAATGATTATTGTAAAAATAAGACATATTTTTCAGAAAATAAAATATATTTAAATAATCCTAAATATTTAAAATCAACTTATACTAGAGAATATTTTAATTATCCGGAAGAGTTTGTAATTCCTCTTGAATATTCTAATGGTAAACCTAATTATGAATCTCAAAAGATGTTTACTGTAAGAGTTGATGCAATGGGAAGTATGGATCCTGAATTTAATCTTCTTATGCGTCACAAAGACATGGTTTTAGAAAAGGTAGATCTTCCATCAGGTAAGTATGAAGCAATGCCGCTTATAGATGAAAACGATTCAATGAACGCAGGTGTAAAAGAGCTTTGGGAAAATGGAAAGTTTAAATACACCAAAGAAGAATATAATAAAAAGCTTGCTGATTCTACGATAGATAACAATAGCCTTTTAAACCTGGACATAGGAGTTAATCCATATTATGAAGTTGAATTTAAAGACAATAAAGCAAATCTTACAATATCTTATGTAAAAGGAGTTGCAGGCTCAGACGGTCCTGAAGAATTTGGTTTAGTAAAAATAAATAAAAATAAAGATATCAGATATAAAACTGCTGATGGCAGTTTAAAGCCTATTGAAATACTGGAAGAAGAAGATTTCACTTTAGAACCTGCTAAAACTAAGTATGTAAAGAGAATTACAAAGATAAAACTTGATAATGTACCTTTAGCTAAGCTTGGAGATATAAATCAATTCATATATCTTGAAAATGCCAGATATGCACATTGCTATGATGACGAGGGAACTAAGACAGTTGAAGTCAAGCCGGACGAATATGATGACCCTATTGAAAATATGTATGGCATCAATAATTTTGACTTGAAAAAAATGGTCCTTGTAGAAAGTACAACACCTGAATTAAACAAATCTACTCTACAAGAAAAGCTTAATGAAGCCAAGGCTATTGAACAAGGCAAGAAGACTGATGAAGCATTTAATACTCTTAAAGCTGCAATAACTTCTGCTGAAGGAGTTTTAAATAGTGCAACTGAACAAAATCAATTAGACGAAGCAGTAACTACATTAAAAAAAGCCATAGAAACTTTTAATGCTAGTCCTGAAAAGCAAGCACAATTAAATAAAACAGAGCTTGACGCTAAGATAAAGAATGCCGAAAAGATAAGCCAAGGTAAAAAAAGCGAAGATGCTTTTAAAACTTTAAAGGCTGCTATTGAAGCTGCTAAAAATGTTTTAAATAGTGCTAATACTCAAGACCAAATTAATGAAGCTTTGGCTAATTTAAATAGTGCAATAGATGCTTTTAATAAAAGCTCTGATGTAAATGTTACACCGGGAGCAAGTGAAAAAGTTTACAACATACCTGTTAAGCTTATGCATTCGGTACAAGACAAAGAGTCTATGGGCAACAAAGCCTTAATATCTCCTGCTAAGGTGAGTATAAAGGGCGATGATGTAAATATTGATTTAACTTTCCAAGGTATTGAAGTACCTTTGGGCGCAACTAAATTCTACGGACATTTAACTAATTTATTTAGCTTTAAGGACAATACTATAAGGGGAGAGGCAATTCCTGCTGAAGTTTTAGAGCAAATGGAAGACAAGGCTATGGACGGATCTCAAAAACAATTCCCTAAGGTATTTAGAATTAAACTTACTAAGGATGCCTTTGACAACTTAAAGGACAATACTCTTTATGTAAAAGTTTGGGTAGATGCTATGGACGGCCTTATGGGAGGAACGCCTGGAGCAGGAGCACAAAATGCAAGACTTGTATTTGACAAGAGTAACATGACTGAAGTTAATCCTGGAGAAGAAACACCTACGCCACCTATTCCTACTCCAGATCTTTCAAATAGAACTGCAGTTATAGAAGCTTTGAGGAGCTATTCTAACTTTGGAGGACCTCAATACACTTATCAAAGTAATATGAGGTACGTCAATGCTTATAATTCTTTGATGAACTTACTTTCTAAGCCAGTAGTTACAGAAAGCGAAGTTAAATCTGCCATTGACGAACTTAAATCTGCTGCAGCTGGTCTTGTTTTAGACACAAGTAAGTCAAATAATTCTGGCAACAACCAAGGCTGGGGTAATAACAACCAAGGTTGGGGCAATAACAACCAAGGTTGGGGCAATAATAACCAAGGTTGGGGTAACAACAACCAAAACAACAATCAAAATAATCAAAACAATGGCCCTGTAACTATTCAATACGAAGTACCGGTAGAAGTTCTTCAAGCATACCAAAGTGGTTACTCAATGGCAAATGCAGCAATCAATCACACTGCAAGAGTAGAAGAAAGAAACGGACAATTTAGATATAGCGTTAATTTCCATTCAATCCAAAGAGAGTTTGGCGGCAAGACTTTGACAGGCAACTTAACAAATCTATTTATCGTTGACGGAAGCAAGTACAGAGCAGATCAATCAGGTAGCACTTGGTCATGGATCATGAACGGAAAATATGACAGAGTGAATGTTGCAGTTTGGGTAGATGCTATGGATGAAATAGCAGGCAAAGGTCCAGGAGGAGGAGAACAAAATGCAATTCTTTCCTTTAACTGGAATGGTGCAAAAGAAGTAGGAAGAGTTGGCGGCAACAATAACCAACAAAATCAACAAGCTCAAAGTCAAAGCTCTAAGTCTAGCGGCTCATCTAATTCATTTACAGACATTAACGGTCACTGGGCTAAGCAAGCTATTGACTATGTGGTTGGTAAGGGTTACTTCTTTGGACTATCAAATGCTGAATTTGGTCCAAATAAATCTATTACTAGAGGACAATTTGTAACCGTACTTGGCAGGATGCTAAATGTAAATACAAGTATTTACAATGCACAAAACTTCAATGACGTTAAGTCTAGCATGTACTACAGTTCTTATATCGCATGGGCGAATAAGATGGGTATAGTTTCCGGAGTTGGTCAAGGTAGATTCGCACCGGACAAAGAACTTACTAGAGAAGAAATGGCTGTTATAATGAGTAAATTCTTGAAGGTTTCTAATAAGAGTCTAAATGCTAAGGGAAATAGCAATGGTTTCATGGATGATGGAAAAATTGAATCCTGGGCAAAAGAAGCTGTAAAAGAAATGGCAAAACTTGGTGTTGTAAATGGAATGGGTGATGGTAAATTTGCTCCAAAATCACCATTTACTAGAGCGCAAGTTGCACAAGTTTTATTCAATATTGATCACAATTAATTATTTAATATGGGACAGTCTTTGGCTGTCCCTATAAAAGAGGTGTAAAATGAAAAAAATATTTTTATCAATAATTTTAGCGTTAGTTTTAATCCCAACATTTAGTTTTGCAGCTACTAAGTATGAAGTGCCTGTTAAACTTGAAAAATTTGGTGAACCTGGTAAAGAATCCATGGGAAACCCATCACTTAGACCTACAGCTGAAGTTGTAGAAAAAGATGGTAAGTTTGTATACAAAATATATGCTAAGAAGATGGAATTTATGAATATGGAAGGTGAACTAACAAATCTATTTATTTATAAAGGCGATAAGGACTCTCCTAGAGTAGAAACTAAACAATCTCCTTTATCAGGCGAATACAACAAAGTACATGAATTTGTTAGAACTAACCCAAAAGAAGATAAAATACTAGTTGCTGTCTGGGTAGATGCTATGGATGCAATCGCTGGAGGCGGACCTGGTTCAGGAGAACAAAAAGCATACTTATTATTCGATTGGTCAAGCGCAAAAGCTACAGAAATTAAAGATTCAAAATCTGATAATAAACCTTCTGCAACATCAGAAATTAAAATTATAGTTTCTGGAAAAGAAATAAAACCTGAAACTCCTGCCTATATTGAAAATGGAAGAACTATGGTTCCTCTTAGATTTATATCTGAAGCGTTAGGAGAGAAAGTAGATTGGAACGCAGAAACTAAATCTGTAATCATAGGAGATAACAAGGCTGTTTTAGCAATCGGCTCTAAAGAAATCGATGCAAATGGTAAGAAGATCGCCATCGATTCTCCAGCAGTGATAAAAAATTCTAGAACCTTCGTTCCACTAAGAGCAATCTCAGAAATACTTGGAGCAAAAGTAGACTGGGATGGAGCAACTAAGACAGTAAGCATAACTAAGTAAAATTAAAGATTAAAGGTGGGTTAATTGGAACTCACCTTATTTTTTTGATGAATTTGATAATTAATATTGAATAGTTTAAAATAAAATTATATTATTCATTCATATTTAATCTACAAATGATAGAAATAGTAGAAGTAGGCGAGATATGTTTACACTCTGGCGACTGGGTGTATGGTTGTTATACTTAGACAGAAATTTTAAATTTTTATTTAAATAATCTATAATTAAAAAAATCATTTTAAATGCTCTACGTATAGCATGATAATATTTATGTTAAATTCTAAATAAGGTTTGAGATTAATAGGCTTTAAGATCCTTGTTAAATAAAATAAATTTAAATGCTATCCGGATAGCATCGAAATAAATTTAGATGATACGAGAACATAAAAAGTAAATGCTATACGTAGAGCATGAAAAAATTTTTGAACAATAAAACAAATTTTAATAATTATTATCTATATAATTTTACTTTTAATATTTTTAGTAGTAGAATTATTTAAGAAAATATTTTATAAAGGAGATAATTATGGCTTGTACAACATTACTTG
>QWBY01001505.1_pt1 | contig 14171 bp, 11 predicted proteins | sample 1972471 | NCBI WGS metagenome assembly QWBY01 (sample SAMN09866722, study PRJNA288562) | Human gut metagenome isolate term6_stool, whole genome shotgun sequencing... | reverse complement strand
AGCTGCTCGAGGATTCGTTCTCCTACGCGAACCAGTTGGGCGCTCGTCAGGGTGCAGGCGCGGTCTATCTGAGCGCTCATCATCCAGATATCCTGACTTTCATGGATACTAAGCGCGAGAACGCGGACGAAAAAATCCGTATTAAAACTCTTTCTTTGGGCGTAGTTATCCCAGATATTACTTTCGAGCTGTCCAAGAAGAAAGAGCCAATGGCTCTGTTTAGCCCATACGATGTAGAGCGCGAATACGGCAAGCCTTTCGCGGACGTGCCGATTACCGAGAACTACTACGATATGGTCAACAATCCTCGCATTAAGAAGACCTACATTAATCCACGCGACTTCTTCCGCACTATTGCTGAGATTCAGTTCGAATCCGGATATCCATATATCGTATTCGAAGATACGGTAAACAAGGCGAACCCGATTGAGGGTCGTATTACCATGTCTAACCTGTGCTCGGAGATTCTTCAGGTGCAAGAAGCCAGCGTTTTGAATGAAGATTTGACTTTCGCTCATGTGGGTCGCGATATTTCCTGCAACCTCGGTTCGCTCAATATTGCTAAAGCTATGGACGGCGGTTTGGGTGATAGCGTAGAACGCGCTATTTACGCGCTCTCCTCGGTAGCAGATCATACAAGCATCGAGTCTGTGCCATCGATTAAGCGCGGAAACGACGAAGGTCATGCAATCGGTCTGGGTCAGATGAACCTGCACGGTTTCTTGGCTCGCGAGCGCATGTCCTATGGCTCGGAAGAAGCTTTGGACTTTACCGACATGTACTTTATGACCGTTGCGTACCACGCGTACAAGGCCAGCCATCAGATCGCTGTAGAGCGCGGTGAGAAGTTTAAGAGCTTTGATGTTTCTGATTACGCGAAGCCAGCAGGTCAGGGTAATTACTTCGATAAATATACCGATGGCTCGCGCAGTCTTGAACCTCGCACGCAGAAAATCAAGGATCTGTTTGAATGTTTCGGCATTCATATTCCAACAGTTGCTGATTGGGAAGAATTGCGTGACGCCATTCTTCGCGATGGTATTTATAATCAAAACTTGCAGGCAGTTCCTCCAACAGGTTCTATTTCCTACATTAATCACTCCACGAGTTCTATTCATCCTCTGGTGTCTAAGATTGAAATTCGTAAGGAAGGTAAGCTCGGTCGCGTCTACTACCCAGCTCCATACATGACCAACGACAATCTCGAGTATTACGACGATGCCTACGAGATTGGTTGGCAGAAGATTATCGATACGTATGCTGAGGCAACCCAGCATGTTGATCAGGGCTTGTCGCTTACCTTGTTCTTCCCAGATACCGCGACCACGCGCGACGTGAACAAGGCTCAGATTTACGCATGGCGCAAGGGTATTAAGACCTTGTACTACATTCGCATTCGCCAGGCTGCTTTGGAAGGTACCGAAGTAGAGGGCTGCGTCTCCTGCATGCTGTAAGCCGTTAAGATAAGAAATATTCACCACTGTAAGGAAAGATTATGGTTACTGTACCGATTTCTGTACCTCGTCAGCCATTAAAGCTGATTGACCGCGTGAGCGCGATCAACTAGAACCGCTTGGAAGATGAGAAAGATTTGGAAGTGTGGGATCGCTTGACCGGTAACTTCTGGTTGCCAGAAAAGGTTCCGATTTCTAATGATTTGCCATCTTGGAACGCGATGACTGAGGAAGAGCATACCCTCACGATGCGCGTGTTTACCGGTTTGACTCTGCTCGATACCATTCAGGGCACTGTGGGCGCTGTATCGCTGATTCCTGATGCTTTAACTCCTCATGAGGAAGCGGTATACACCAATATTTCTTTTATGGAGTCTGTGCACGCAAAGAGCTATTCGTCTATTTTCTCGACATTGGCTAGCACCAAGCAGATTGACGAAGCTTTTGCTTGGTCAGAGGAGAACAAGCATTTGCAGAAGAAGGCTTCTATTGTTTTGGATTATTACGAAGGTGACGATCCATTAAAGCGCAAGGTGGCTTCTACTTTGCTGGAATCCTTCTTGTTCTACTCGGGCTTCTACCTGCCAATGTATTTCTCCAGCCACGCAAAGTTGACCAATACGGCGGACGTTATTCGTCTGATTATTCGTGACGAAGCTGTGCACGGCTACTATATTGGCTACAAGTATCAGAAGGGCTTGGAGCTGGTAAGCCAGGAGAAGCGTGACGAACTCGAAGAGTACACTTACGACTTGCTCAACGAACTCTACGACAACGAAGCAGAATACACTGAAGATTTGTATTCTGGCGTAGGTTTGGTAGAAGACGTAGAAAAGTTCTTGCGTTACAACGCTAATAAGGCTTTGATGAACTTGGGGTATCCTGCACTCTTCCCAGCAGATGCTACGGACGTAAACCCAGCTATTATTGCATCGTTAAGCCCTAATGCAGACGAAAACCACGACTTCTTCTCGGGTTCTGGGTCGTCCTACGTAATGGGTAAGGCTGTAGAAACCGACGACGACGATTGGGACTTCTAAGTTCTGAATAATTCAGAGCAAGACACGCCCAATAGTGGATGTTTAAACCGCTGATTTTAGCGGAAAATTGAAGAGAGTCGCGACACGCCGCAAGTGAAAACTTGCGGCGGTCGCTGATTCGTGCAATACTATTCAAGTTGCCATCGACAAGATGGGAAAATCTTGGCGGATTTCCCAAGCGGTCAAAGGGAGCGGACTGTAAATCCGCCGGCTTCGCCTTCAGTGGTTCGAATCCACTATCCGCCACGCCTCGATAGCTCAGTGGTAGAGCACTTCCTTGGTAAGGAAGAGGTCGCGGGTCCAATTCCCGCTCGAGGCTCCATAGCGGGATAGCTCAGCTGGCTAGAGCGTACGACTCATAATCGTAAGGTCGAGAGTTCGAGTCTCTCTCTCGCTACAAAGACTGATTGTCCAAAGAAATTAATGGAAGGTGAACAATGGCAAAAAGCGCCGATATTCGTCCAGGCATTACGCTGGCGTGCACCGAATGCAAGGAACGTAACTACCAGACAACTAAGAATCGTCGTAACACACCAGATCGTTTGGAGCTCATGAAGTTCTGCCCGCGTGATGGTCGTAAGACTCTCCACCGCGAGACTCGATAGACGTTATGAGGAAGCCCGGCTTGGCCGGGTTTTTTTATACCATAGAAACAATGCAGTGCACGTGACGGTGCGTGTGCTCAATACTGGTGGGTAGAGGAGTAACAATGGAGAAATCTCCACGTTTTTCAGATATTACAACAATGGGCGTGGGTGGGCGCATTACTGAGTTTGTTGAGCCTGATTCCCGTCCAGGCTTCTTAGAAGCGATTATTATGGCTGACGTTATGGGAAAACCACTCTGTGTTATTGGCGGCGGTTCCAATATGCTCGTTTCTGATGATGATTTTGATGGAGTGGTTATTCGCGATGCTCGCCGTCAGATCTCCGTGCTTGACGAGGCAGCTCCTGTAGAAGAAGGCGCAGCACCTTTAACTCATGTGAGTGCAACTGCAGGTGTACATTGGGATGATTTTGTTGATTACTGTGTGCGTATGGGCTTAGCAGGTGTTGAAGCTCTTTCTGGTATTCCTGGAACTGTGGGAGCCAGTGTTGTACAAAATATTGGCGCTTATGGTCAAGAAGTGTCGAGCGTAGTTTCGCACGTAGAAGTATGGGATCGCGAAACAAAAACTGTTCGAACTTTGGGTTTAGAAGAGCTTGATTTCTCTTATCGTCACTCCGCGTTAAAAGATTCCATGTATGAAGCGGGTGCACACAGTGCTCCAACCAAATATTTCCCATCCCCTCGCTACATTGTGCTCGAAGTAACCTTTACGCTTACGCATTCCAGCATGAATACTGTGCAGATGGGGCAGTTGGCACGCGCTTTGAACGTTGAAGTGGGTGAAAGCTTCGATATTGCACAGATTCGCACAGCTGTGCTCAATATTCGCGCGAGTAAAGGAGTGGTGGAAGATCTTCACCGTTATGCTAATCCATGGATGGCGCATACTTTAGAAAGCGAACCGGATCTAAACGCTGCACCTCAAGAAGACCGCGATAAATATAGCTGCGGATCCTTCTTTATGAATCCAATTATTAGCAAAAATCAAGCTGAGAAGTTACCGCAAGATGCTCCATGTTTCGCTGCTATCGATGCTAATGGCAATCCGGCAGTCAAAACTTCAGCGGCATGGCTTATTCAGCATGCAGGGTTCGAGCCTGGATATCGCATACATGCGGACAGTCAGGCATCGCTGTCTACCAAACATACTCTCGTACTTACTAATCGTGGGGGAGCGCAAACAAGCGATATCGTAGAACTTGCACGCGCTATTCGCGACGGTGTGCGCGAAACCTATGGTATTACTCTCGTACCTGAACCTGTTTTTATCGGCGTGGAACTCGACTAAAGACGGTAGACTAAAAATATGACATACGTAATCGCTGAACCATGTGTAGATGTAAAAGACAAAGCCTGCGTGGACGAATGCCCTGTAGACTGTATTTACGAAGGTTCACGCACGTTGTATATTAATCCGAACGAGTGTGTGGATTGCGGTGCTTGCGAACCTGTATGTCCAACAGAAGCGATTTTCTACGAAGACGATTTACCAGATGACTGGGCATGGTATAAAGCTGTTGCTGATGATTATTTTGCAGAAGTTGGAGATTTTGGTGGAGCTATGGGAGCTGGTCCAATAGACCATGACCATGAGCTGGTAGCACAACTTCCATCTGACGTGAATGCTGAGTATCTGGCACAGAATTCATAGATGCTCTAAAGTCCGAAACTAATGGAGTCTTTTCCAAAACGCTTGCGAATATCGTCAAGCGTTTTTTCGGTTTTTATAGTATTTTTCTTGCTTTTCCGGATTGCTTGCGTATCTTGCCTATTGTCCGTGCTGGAAGGCGTTTTTGCGGTAGGGGAAGATGCAGGGGTATCAGCGTAATCATCAAAAATATCATCAAAACTCTGCTGAATAACAGTTGTGGCAGCATTCGATAAATGTGAAGTGCTAATGCCCGCCAAACGGATCTCTTGAGGAAGAAGCTGCGTATCAGAGGTGCTGGAACTGGAGCTCGTGTAGTCGGTGGAGCTCGTGGTATTAGTGGTGAAGGCGTTGCCGTCGGAGCTGGTAGAACTGGTATCGTAGGCAGTGTCGGAGGTGCCAGTGGAGCGAGGCAGAAGCGCGTCCATAAGATTCAAAGCATACTCGTAGAACTCATGAGCAGATTGTGATGGTCTGCTGAGAGTACGAGATTTGCTCACATAATGTAAATTTGCATATCGAAGTTTTACGGTAAGAGTTCGCGCCACAAGGCCGCGCTTGCGTAGCGTTGAGGCAGTGGAATCGCAACACTGCCAAAGCAGCCGTGAGACAACACGTGGATCGCGAGTATCGTACTCTAGCGTGCGCTCATGACCAATCGATTTTTCAGGTGCTCTGACCACTACATTGCGCTCATCAATGCCACGAGCAGCCAAGAACAGTGTATGTCCAATGATAGGAGATTTAACGGCTCTGATGACGTCTTGCTCGCGTAGCTGAGCAAGTTGCTTCACGGTGCTCACGCCGTAGTTATCGAGAGCTTTTTGTGTGGCAGGTCCCACGCCAGGAATAGCTCGCACAGGAAGCATATGCATGAATTCAATTGATTTATCTACGGGGATGAGCAACATGCCATTGGGTTTTGCATTCGTAGAAGCAAGTTTGGCGATTAACTTGTTAGAGGCAATACCCACGGAGCAAGTGAGTTGCAACCGTTCGAATACGGTTGAACGAATCCATTGAGCTATAGCCACTGGTGATTTCCACGTTAGCAGAGCAGATGAAACATCCATATAGCCTTCATCTACACTGACGTGTTCTACTTGATCTGTTACTTCCTCGAAAATGGCAAAAACCTGGGCAGACAAACTTTTATAGTAAGCCATGTCAACGGGAAGAAAAACACCCTGAGGGCACAATTGACGTGCTCGAGAAACTGGCATAGCGGAATTGACACCATATTTACGCGCCTCATAATTTGCTGCAGATACCACGGAACGAGCACCTGTGCCAATAATAATAGGTTTGCCTGCAAGATGAGGATTACGCTTGAGTTCACACGAGGCGTAGAAAGCATCCATGTCGATATGCAAAATAGTGCAACCTGAATCATCATGACCCCAGTCTTTCTTGGCGGCGGCGATTCGTGGTGCGGTACTCATAGCTTTTATTGTAGCGGGGAGTGGGGTGGAGCAGCGAGTGGGGAGTTGGGAGTGTGGCGGAACGGGGGAAGGGGAGTGAGTGGAGGGTGGAGTTGGAGCGGGGAAAAGGTGGGAGGTGGAGTTGGGATTGATATGTGGAAAGAGAGCCGGTACGAGCGGTGTTTATCGGGAGGGCTGAAGATGTTGCTGCGAGGAGTTAAGCGTGTTATAGAGTCCTCATCTGCAATTGTGAGACTACCAGAAAAGTAGCGTAAACTATATATGTGAAGAAATTGATAGTGAAACTGCTAAATACTTCGCCAGTTTTATGTGTGCTGGCTGTTCAAACCATTGCTATTTCTTGTGCTAACGAGATAAGTAAAATTGCATTCACACAGATTGAGCCGCTTCTTGTTTCTTGGTGGCGTATGGCTTTTACGGTGCTTATTATGGTGCTTTGGCGACGCCCATTTTCGATTCGTAAACGCGCAAACCTGCCTAAGGACGCCAAAACGTGGATAATTCTTGGCGCATTGGGAGTAGCTGTTGCTGGTATGAACGGCGTGTTTCACATTGCGATTAATACGCTGAACTCAGGTGTAGCAGTGGCTATCGAGTTTATTGGGCCTCTTGCGGTGGCGGTGTTCACTGGACGAACTTGGCGTGAGTACATGGGCGCATTCTTGGCTTTTGCGGGGTTGCTCACGCTCGCGGGTGCGGCTTTGTTCTCGGTGGGCCCTTCATCGATTCCAGGGCTTGTGGCTATTATTGCAAGTGGCGTGCTGTGGGGAATATATATTGTTTTGGGACGACATGTAGCCCATGGCTCGTCAGGGCTCGATAATTTAACGATTTCTTTATTGATTGGTTGGATTATTCAAAGCTGTTTTATTGGTTTTCCAGCAGTTAAAGCAGTGATTGTTCCGGCACAGTTTGCAACGTGGGCACGTGCTGATGGCGGATGGTTCAAATTACTCGTCCTTCTTTTTATTATGACTTTAGGCGCTTCTATTGTCTCGTATATTTTTGACCAAGTTTTAATGCGTCGCGTAAGTGTGAACCGTTTTTCTGTTATGCAGTCAGTACTGCCAGCAGTGAACCTGATTATCTCGATGTTCTTTGGTGACCGTCCAGGCGTTATGGATTTTGTAGGTGTAGGTATTATTGTTTTTGCGGTTATTATTAGTTTTTCCAGTGATAACGATCCACTTCCATCCCATGACCTTACATCTCGTCATCATGCAAAAATAACTGATGAAGAGGGAAATATAGAAACGATTGATGTGTTAGATTGAGAATTGTACACACCGATTTGCTCTATGCCAAAAAAATGATAAACTAGCAAAGTTGCATTAATTACCTTTGTAATTAGTCCAATGCCGGAGACGTGCCTGAGTGGCCGAAAGGGGCACCCTGCTAAGGTGTTAACTGCGTAAGCGGTTCAGGAGTTCGAATCTCCTCGTCTCCGCTCCTAGGGTTTTCAGATTTTTCTGAAAACCCTTTTTTCATGCCGTTTTTCGCATAATATCAACGCTCGCACGGATACTCCCTGCAAAGAAGTGAAGTACATAAAGGTACATAGAAGAGCATAAAATAGCTTGTCACATAGGGGACGAGATAAGGGGAACAAAACAACCACAAATGTTCCCCTATCTGACAAGGAGAAACAATGCGCAGATTCGGATACATACGCCCAATAACAAAACGCGGCAAAGCATACCTCGAAGCGTCCTACCAGCCACCACTTGAACTGCTCGCAAAATATCCCAATCTCAAAAAACGTTACACAAAAACAATGCGACCCGAATATCGTCCAGAACTCGAAGCATGGTTGTACGAAAACGAGCAAGCGATTAAACAAGGTATATGGACGCCACCGGTACGCCTTAACCGCAAAGACCTCCTTAAAGACGCGATAACGCTTCGTGAATACGCTGAAAAATATGTGGACGAGCATCGTAAGCCAGACGGTAGCCCGCTCGCACCGACAACGATCGCGAAACATCGTGAATGGCTCGACAGGTACATTTATCCCACGTTCGGTAGTAAAGACATACGCACTATCACCAGTCAAGACATTCGCGACTGGTGGGACAGTTTCGGCGTAGACACCGCAGGCAACGGCGCAGTACAACGCTTCAACACGTACAAGCTCCTACGCTCCATATTCCGTCACGCAGCCACCACACGGTTAGACGAGACAGGGCGCACGCTCATCAACTCCACACCGTGCACGATACGTCCAGCACGGCCACGCACTAAACACGAAAGCATCGTAGCGAGCTATAAAGAGCTAGACATGCTCGCCAATCATATGCCACCATATTTAGCCGTGAGCATTTATCTCGGTGGGGTGTGCGGGCTACGAGAGGGCGAGATTTGTGCGCTCACACGTAAAGATATTGACCTTGACTCGATGAGCGTGAATGTGGACAAGGCTGTAAAACAGGTGAACGAACTGGGGAAGCCACGCCAACTTATCGTGGGCGACCCTAAGAGTGCAAACAGTGTACGTAAAGTGCCTATCCCCGTATGGCTTAAAGATACTCTTGAAGAGCATCTTATAAAATACGTGGAAGATGAAGCAGATGCGCTCATTATTAAAGCCCCACGCACACGCACAGTGCTCGCACCTCAACAGTTGCGCGCAAACTGGTATAAAGCGCTCAAACATGTGCCACGATTAGAGGGTATGCATTTTCATGATTTACGGCATACGGCGTTGACTCATTATGGTGAGGCTGGAGCGAGCTTGGCGGAGCTTATGGAGATTGCAGGCCACTCGGATATTAAGACGGTGACAGTGTATCAAAATATTAGCCGTGAGCAGCGTGAGCGGACTGCTGAACGGCTTGATAATCAAATGCAAGCAAGTATCAGCAGTAGTGAAGTGGAACCGTTAGAGGTGGCAAAAACTAGCACTAGTGACCCTCTTATCGGTGTGCTTGGTAATCTGTCTGTTAGTGCGCAGGTGGATGTGTTGAAGAGTCTTGATAAGGAACGGCAGGCTCGTATTATTGCAATGTTGCCGCAGGATAGGCAGGTGGAGTTACTGCCGTTACTCCTATAGGCTTATAAAAAAAAGTAGGGGCTAGCACTTTTTACGGTGCTAGCCCCTCGTCATGTATTATTTTATTTTTTTGAGTATGTCCCAAATACTAAATGTCGTACGCTTATAGATCCTATTTTTAATACTGCGCTTCGGGTTACGAATGAACCCCATACCTTTACGCCCCGTAAAGCGGGTTAACCGCTTTCTTCAATGCTCGTTTTGCTCTACCAGTTGTGCGAGCTTTCAAGCTCTTTTTTAAGCTTGGCTTTCTCATGCCGATACGCATATTAACGCCTCCTACGAGCTTAGTATACGCTGCACTATTCACGGTCGAGTCGTATCGTGTCCGAATCCACACTCCAATACTGGCCACCAATCTTCAATCCACGAATCGTCTTATTGCGGATAAGCTGACGTACCTGGCTAGCTGTGAAGCTTGTCTCGTTCACCATGTTTACAATCTGTGTCAACTGTTTCAAACTACCGTACAAGCTGCGATTCTTGAGTAATTGTTCGCGCTGATTTTTTAATTCTGCGCGCAGAGTGGTTAAATCGTTGAGCATGCCACAATACTCGCAATGTGTTTCTAGGTCGTGTTTTGCAGCGTAGACTTCACGCCCACACTTTATACACTTGCCTGCCAACACTCGGTCTTCTGGCCGCGCAAGCGCTTTACACAGTTTCGCATTCAAAAGAATAAACCGTGCATATAGGGGAGGGAACCCGTCTTTAACGATGAGCCCGTCAATATGCGACTGTAAGTAGAGGAGATTATTCTCCCATTGGCTGTCGTGATGCACTGTGCACAGTGTAGCCATGTTAGACAGGAGGAGGCTACACTGCTCATACAATTCGTCCAGGTTGAAATTGATTGGCGCGGGAGTGTTCGCTTTGTTGCCTGTACGCAGGCTTGGAGCGTCAAGTTTTGCCTGCTTATCGGCAAGCATACGAAGCTCAAGAAGCATACTCCAACCAGCCAACTGTCTCGCAAACTGCTTCTTCTCCTCATCGTTAAGAAAACTATTATCCATATTTTTCAACTCCATGCTTCTGTAAAATCTTGAATTTCCATCTCGGTTGGCTCCGCACCCTCATACCAGTCACTCACTGGAATACGAGTAGATGTGGGGAACGTGTAATCGTCTGGCATACTACCGACGGGTGTTTTGCCACACTCATGCCATTGCAAATAAAACCCCTCAACATCATTCACCACCATTACGGTTTTCAAACTCGCCTGACGTAAACTCTCATTCCACACCACACGAGTAAGACCCTTATTCAAAACGATTGCAAGCATAAGATCATCCACCCCGTGGATAAGGCTAATACTGTAATACTCGTATATGGGTTTGCACTCGTCTACGAGTATCGGCTCACTGCAGAATGGGCATGAGATTTTACGCATATGAAGCACGTGATTATCAATAAGCTGGCCTGCCCACGTGGGGAGAATAAAATTATCCTCCCCAAACAGCGTAAGCTCACTCTCATCATTTAGCGTGCTCATACAGTAAGCCCCAGGGCGCGGCATACACTCTTCAAAATCGTGTTCAGCTCACCATCCGGCAAGCCACTGTTCCTGCCACGCGTGTAGAAGTCGTCAACGATACGCTGACTGTTATCCGGATGATTCGCAAGCCTGCCATACAACCAGTCATGCAGAGTCTGGTTGCGTTGACCTTTCGGGATAATACTCATGTCCACCGGAGGTTCACCATTCGCACTGTTACCGTTGTATGCTTGGCTGAGCAACCGTTCCAATGGTGACATAGCCACGGTTGGCGTAGTAGTCACGGCTTGCGTCTGCTGGAATACTGGCTGAGTCTGAGACTGTTCTTCATGCTGGATGCAACCGACAGTATCCAACCATTTCACAAGACTCATAGACAGTTCCGGAATAACGTCACCGTCTGGCAGGTCACATACTTCATACACGCCACCACTCGTGGTAGAGCCTGCACCAATCACATAACCCAATCCGTCCACACGCAAATCAATGTTGTGTCCACCGGCTTTCACCTTGTTGAGTATGTGGCCAGATAAACCGTTAGGCATTCGATAGTACGCGTGCACACCGCCGCTAGGCGTGGTGACGAGGTAGGTGCGTGGGAACTCGCTACTGCCGTATTGTCCGACTGATAATTGGAGTGACTGCCAGCCATCCTGCTCACCCTCAGTCTTCGCCTTGTCCATGTCGATAACCATGTACCCAGCTTGTGGGATAACCGCATATGCTGCAGTGTCCGGAATACGACTTGTATCAATGTTTGGATTTTCGGCTTGCTTCTTCCAATTCAACGCACTCTTATCCTGGCGTGCAGGAACATAATCAGCATGAAAATCGAGTTCTGCGAGACTGATTTCACCATCAATCGGTTCGGGCACGGGGAGTGGCTTCGACGCTTCTTCGAGCTGTTCCTGGTCTTTTTGCCATGCTTCACGGTATGGAGCGAATCGTCGTTCGTCAGCAACAACAAGCACACGAAGACGAGTGTTATCAATACTTTTGCGCTCCGTCTTCAATCCAAGTTTGCTGATACTGCTCTTATGCTCACGAGCCGACTCACTATAAGGGTTATCACGACTAATCGCATAACCCTGTTCGCAAATCATATCAACAAGCCACTGTTCAGCCTCCGACAAGTCCGACGCGGAACCCACAGAAACGTCATAATAAGGGTCGTCACCATGCTGCAACCATGTCAAGCATGATGCCATCAAAAATGGGGCGACACCATACTGGCGTCGAAACTCCAACAAGCTCGCAAACTCGCTAGGCTTACGCCCGTCCTTCATCCTCACGTAAACAAAACGGCGAGCAATAGCATTCGACATAGTAGTAATAACAGGATTGTTCGTCGCTACGATAAACGTGCAGCGAGGAGCAAAAGAGACTGCATTCTCCTGGATACGTCGAGCAGTCACTGAGTCGCCGGTCGAGATTTTTTTCAGAGCGGTCAACTGTTCCAAACTGATAGTGTCTGCATCCTCATCAAACGCCCACAATGCGCCAATAAGCTTACCCATCTCCTGCTGAGTATCAAACCCACCACTGCCACGACGGCCACCCAATATTTTCTGCGAATCCACGCTAGCGGTCAAACCAGGCAACGATGCCGCCAACGTATTCAACAAAATACCCTTACCATTACCACCATCACCATAAAGGACGTATGTTAAATGCTTATACGGTTCCAAGAGTGGGGTGGCGAACATGCGGCACAAGTTCATCCCGCTCTTATCGTCAACCGTCACGTCGCGAAGGAATTGGACTGCCTGGCCGGCAAGACCATCATCAAACCGCACATCCAACGTCACCTCAAACGGTTCATTAAAATATGGTGAAGACTCGTCAATGTCAGCCATTTGACCGTTGAAACGAATGAACGCACGATCAGTAAACTTCACGCCATGACGCACGTGCTCAGTCTTTTTCGCACATTCCACACGCAGCTGGTCATTCCATGGCGAATACGTGTCGCGTCCTGGAACATGGTACTCGTTTTCTAGGTTGCTGATTGCATGCCACGAGTCAAGACGCTGATTTTGCCCGCTCCTATCCACATCGCGCACATATAAAGTTTTACCGTCCTCACCCAAAAGCATGTCACCGTTTTTAAAATCCCATACAGCCTTGCAGTAACCTTCAGCTGCGATAGGTTTGATGGAACGTTTAGATGCGGTTGTTGGTATAGCGATTGTTTGCCCGAGACGGTCAGTAAAACTGAAATCAGTAGTGAGAATGTCATCAAGGTCGGAGAGAATGCGCACATTATTGTATACACGTTCAACATTTTGCGGCCCATCTGGAATCCGACTAAAAGTGTAACTAGTATCAGCCTGTCGCACGATACACTCCTAAAAAAGAATAAAAAATAAGGTAAAAAGATTAGAAAAAAAGGGTGGGGTAGAGGTGGAAGAAAAGAAAAAAAGAGCCTCTACCCCCAAGAATTGTTTAGAATACTGGGTTACCGTCTTGTCCCATGGTCGGAGGCAACACAGCCTCCACCTGAGCAACAGTTGCGCCCAAGAAACCAGCAATATCCTGCACAGTTTTACCCATGTTCAGCAGGGATTGCACTTGGCTAGCACTAATAGCAGGAGCCTGTGGCGCCTGTACTGGAGCCTGCTGAACTGGCTGAGACTGCTGCGCCTGTTGCGGCATTGCCTGCTGAGGTGTAGGCTCATTCAACAATCCAGACACTGCAGCCTGCGACTGAGGAATGATACGATACTCATACATCTTAGGAGGCTGAGGAGCATTACCACGATCACCATACCCAGCAAAACGAGCAGCAAACACATCACCCTTAGAAGGCTCCTTCACACCGGCCTGACGGCAAGCCTCACGCAAAGCCTTCAACTGAACACCCCAACCCTTAATCCAAAGGGAACGACGACCATCATCCTCATCATCAATAGGCGGAAGAGACGTCTGTAACACAATATGAATCTGCTGTTTTGCCTGACCGTCCTGCCATGTTGCAGGCATCTTAGTCTGAAAATCACGCATCTGTGACACTTCAACACTAACAATCTCACCCTCAACCATGTCGCCAGGCTTACTATCAGCAGTGAAAAACGCTTTTGCGCCACCGCCCTGAATCAGCGAGCCAAGAGATGCTAAGCCTGTAGCCGGTGCGGCAGCCTGCTGCACACCAGAATTACCAAAACCATTACTGTTAAAACCAGTGTTATTAAACCCAGTATTAGTCTGACCAAAAACCATCATAAACTCCTTAAAAAATATTGGAAAATGAAAAAATGAAAACTATGCGAGCATGGGAGCAGTAGAAGGAATCAAATCAATAAAACCCTCATACTGTTCAGGCACACTCACATTGTTTGAATTGAACTCTTGAGCCAAGCCACTGTCTGGCCATGTGGAACAGTCAAAACAGTGAGATTCAGAGCGTGGCAGCATACTAATCCACGCGTCACGCA
>QWBY01006285.1_pt1 | contig 14178 bp, 17 predicted proteins | sample 1972471 | NCBI WGS metagenome assembly QWBY01 (sample SAMN09866722, study PRJNA288562) | Human gut metagenome isolate term6_stool, whole genome shotgun sequencing... | reverse complement strand
GAAAATTTGACCCCTAGTAGATGATAAAAATTTTAAAGTTCCTGACTTTTGAATAATTATATCTTTTTTTGATACATCATAAAGTGGATTTAATTTTTTGATGTAAGAATCACTTTCTTCATCGTACACTTCTATCTCTTCGAAAATAATATATTCCCCACCCTGATAATCATAAATAAAATCGCCGTCAAGATATAATTTTTTATTATTTTTATCTGTCCAATCATCGCTTGCAAATTTTTCTCTTAAACTATTTAAAGCTTCTCCATTTACTTTAGATGAATTTAGAATTCCATCTTCTTCCTTATAAATTTTATTTATGTAGTGACCTCGGATCCTCCCACCCACAAGAGTATCCTTATATTTAATTTGACTCTTGAGGCTAATTAAGTCTATATCCTTATTTTTTTCATCTTCATAATCTTCCCTTTTAAAGTTAAGACTTAAGAGTTCAGTATCTTCTGGAAGTTTTTTTATCTCTAACTTATTAGAGGATTCTTTAAAAATAAAATCTTCTAGGTCTTTTTGAAAGTCATCTTGTGAAATTTTTATATTAAGCGTTGACTCCAAAGCATAGTTTGCTTGAAGAGACTCCAGCCTATTTTTACTTATGTAAGTAGAACAAGACATGTAGGAGTAAATAAAATAAAAAAAGATTGCAAGGAGGCTAATGAGTAAAATTGTAAAAATATAAATATATCCCTTTTCTCTTTTACTCATAAAGTCTTGACCTCTTTGCAATCTTTCTTATAATTTCTTCTTTATCATTGTATCCAATTTTTATAGAAAAATAATCTCCTTCATCATCAATAGAAAATGAAGAAATGTTATCTACTAGTGCATTGACTCCGTCGGACTCAATCTTTTTCGTTTTGCCTAACCTATCCCTCAGAAGGGAATACCTGTAAACTTTATTGTTCTTTAGTCCAAAGAAAACATAATTAAACTTATTTTCAACTGGCTGGATAAAATAAATTTTTCCACCAATCACTGTATAGTAATCGCTTGAAGTGATCTCATCTTTTATGTAACCCAAGGCGTAGGACAAGTCAGATGAAATATTTTCATTTTCGTAGGTTTTTGTCAGGGCCTTCTGTGACACTCCCAAGATTGATGTTATTACCATCCCAATTATTAAGAGCATGGACATGGACATAACAAGTTCAATCAGTGAATAGGCCTCCCTTTTTGAGGTATACCTCCATCTTAATCTCTTCATCAGAACCTCGTCTCTTTCCCCTTAAAATTATATGGTCTAACTTATCTTCGGACTCCTTCTCAACTTCAATCTTAAATTTATCATTAAAACCATCGGCATCATCAAAGTGAAAATCTAAGTCTTCATTATTGTAGGAGCTACCAATTACTTCTTCCATCCTAGATGACATAAGGCTTATAAGTTCTTCCCTCTCGCCGATATATTTCTGATTCTTTAAAAGACTTATTACATTAGGAAGAATTGTTGACGCTATTAGTGCCAAGAGAGCAATAGAAAATAAAACTTCAAGCATTAAGTGGCCCTTGTGCTTATTCTTTATAATCAATAAAATTCACCTTACCTGTCACTGGCTGAATAGTAATCTTATATTTCTTATCACCAATGGAAAAAATCATTGTTCCAGCTGATGATTTTTCATTTACATAAGATGGCTTACCTTTTTTTGAAAAAGTAATTTCGCTGAGGTTTGTGGACTCTAATTTAAGAAGAGAATTAAATTTAACTTCTTTTAACTTTTTACCGAATTTTATTGAGTAACCTTGGTCATTTAAAATCATTGAAGTCCTCAAATTATTTATTTGAGAATAATTTTTTAAAAATTTCAAATCAAGTGCTAGTTCTTTTACTTGTTCTCTAGCCTGAACCCTGTCCCTTATTTTAAAATTAAGTCCTCCAATGCTAAGTAAAACTAAAATTATGCCTATGCTAATTACTAACTCAATTAGGGTAAAGGCTTTGTTCTTTTTCATAGTAATCAACTTCTTTTAAAAATAAAAGTAAATCTTCATCCTCTTCTGCTATAAAGTAAATATAGCTTATATCGTCTTGGGCTAAGTTTATTCTAGTCCACTGGTTCTCAAGAATTTCTCCGCTAAAAGGAAGATTTTCTCCAGCAATATTTATAGTTCCCATTTCTCTAAAAGATTTTTTGGGAAGATATATAGAAAAAGAAAGTCCATTGCAGTGCCTGTCCACTCCAAATTTCAATTTGTCATTTAGATTCTTTTTACTTGCAAAGACAGATGTGATTCCATCTTCTGGATAATAATCTAATTTTATATCATCGCTTTCAATAAACTTTAAACCCTCTTCGCTAGATTTAGTTTTATCTTGTTCAAATATACTTTCACTTTTAATTGAATCGCTTAAATTTGAGGGCTTAGCTGAAATACTATTCTTATCTAAATTTTTTACTGTCTCTTCATGGCCCTTGATTTGCTTTTGATTCTTAGCTTTATTCTTAATATTACTTTGCTTTTTATTCTTTAATTGAATATTTTTCTTGGTATTAGTAATTTTTTCAGAGTTTTTCTCATCACTTGCTTCTTGCTTTTCTTTTACTTCTGATTTTTTCTCTTCAATTTGTTTATTTTCTCCAAAGTAAGCCTTCTTTAAATCGCTATAATAAATTGCCTTTGAAGGTTTTTCTGCTTTAAGCCTGTAATTGAAATTTCCTTCGTCACTTCTAGTCAAGTCAATACTGGAGTATCCATAGTAATTAATAAGATTCTCAATTTTATTTAAGTTATTAGAGTTTACGCTCCCCTTAATAATTAAACTTTCAATATCACTTTGAGACTCTTTAGAAAAATTATCTTTACTTATATTGCTTTCCTTAGCAATTTTTTCTAATTTATCTTGTGAGAAGTCATGGAAGCCCTTATATGTAAATTCTTCTTCGATTACAGGCATATTATCCTTAAGACTTGCTTCAGATGTGCTTTGGACTTCATTCTTTAATAGAAAATTATAAAATAAAAATTCAATTAAAAGTAAAATCAAAAGGCTGGATAGGATTTTTTCTCTCTTTGAAAGTTTTCGATATCCAATTTTTTTGCAAAAAATATCATAAATATCCATTTAATTTTTCCTCAAGATAAGCTGCTAAGTCCTTGTGAAGCCTTGTGTTAGGATGAATTCCATCGATAAGGTCTTCTTCTATATAGTTTTCTTTAGCATAATCGTAGAAGGATACGACCCTATAGTCTCCTTCTCTTTCCTTTAAGATCCTATCAAAATCTTCTATTTTTTTATTTACAGAAGTAAAATTTATAAAACTTTTATAGGCTTCGTCAAGATTTAAAAAAGACGTTGGATAAGGTGTAATTATGAAAATTTTTCCCTTATTTATTTTTAACTTATCTACAATTTTAAAAATATTATCTAAGACATGATCAAGAGACTTCCCATTATAAAAATCATTTAAACCAATACAAACTAAATTCACATCATAGGCAATTAAGTTATCTAGTGTCAAAAGTAGTTCGTCACTAGTTAGACCATTAACCCCATAGTTATCAATATCATAACCTTTTCCCGATAAGTAATAAACTAAGGATTTTCCTCCTACTAAAAATCCCTCAAAAATCGAATCACCTAAGGCACAGAATTTCATAAGCCCTCCTATAAAAGTCCTTCTTCAAGAAAACTAAAGTATCTGTTGTCTCCAATAATTATATGATCCAAGATGTCTATACCAATAATCTTAGAAGCCTCAATTAAATTTTTTGTGAGCCCTATATCTTCCTTTGATGGGCTGGGGTCACCAGTTGGGTGATTATGTAATAGAATTATGCTGTGAGCATTGTCAGATATAGCGGCCCTGAAAACTTCCCTTGCATGGACTATAGTCATATTAATAGTTCCCTTAGAAATTTCCCTGATAAAGTTTATTTCCTTCTTTGTATTAAGAGTCATAATCCTAAAGTGTTCTTGCTCCAATACACTCATCTCGCTCAACACATAATTAGCAGCTATAGATGGCGAAGTAACTCTTATCTTTGTTCCATTACTTGAAACAGCAAGTCTTATGCCCAGTTGGACTGCCGCCAAGATCATAGCAGCCTTGGCCTCTCCTATTCCATCAACCTCCATAAGATTAGAAAGGTTTGCATTCTTTAAGGAGTTTAGTCCATTAGAATCATTAGCTGTCCTAAGTGACCTCAATACCTTAGTGGCAGTATCAATAGCAGAGTCCCCCTTCCTATTTCCTGTCCTAATAATTAGGGCTAGGAGTTCAGCATTAGAAAGATAATCTGGACCAAACTTAATTAGTTTCTCTTGAGGCCTTTCGTCCTCTGGCATTTCCTTTATAGTGTATTTTTCAAAATCTCTCTCTTTCATCTAGACCACCAATCACTTATTGCCATAAATTAAAATCAAATAATCTAATTAGGTCTCTATTTATTTTTCCAATTGGAAGACCAACAATATTAAAAAAGTCACCCCTGATTTCTTCAACAAGTAAGGCTCCTTTGCCTTGTATACCGTAGGCACCAGCCTTGTCTTCATATTCTAATGTATCCAAATAATTTTCAATTTCTTCATGGATTAAGTCATAAAATTTTACAGAAGATTTTTCATAGTCCACATACTTTATGCCTTGAGACAATTTAAAAATAGCATAAGCCGTATAAACATTGTGGACCTTACCACTTAAAGACTTAATCATTTCTCTCGCCTCATCCCTGTTCTTAGGTTTGCCCATTAATTTTCCATCAAGTTCCACTAGGGTATCAGCAGATAAAACAATAGAGTTTTCATTTTCCTTGGCAACTTCTATACCTTTTCCAAAAGCAAGTCCCATAACAGTTGCCCAGGGAGAAAAACTATCGTCCTTAATTTCATTTATTTCTCTTGTAATAATTTCAAAATCTATAAATTCTCCCAAAATTTCTCTTCTTCTTGGAGAATTTGATGCTAAAATAATTTTTTCCATATATACCTCTACTTAGAAATGTTCGTGTTGTCAACTATATAGATTGAAGTAAGTCCAACAAAAAAACCTGTGAAAATACCAAGAATAACCAAAATTGGAAGATAGGCTAAGATTGCTGTGGTCCTCATTATAAATGAAGCCACAAGAACCTGACCTAAGTTGTGAAAAAAAGAACCTATTTCACTAATACCAATGAGTGATAAATATTTTCTCAAAAACTTGTGGGCTAAAATCATAGAAAGAGAGCTGAGTATCGCCCCACCCATAGAGAAAAATAAACTTGAAATTGCTCCAGTGACAAGTCCCAACAATATAGTTTTAAAAATAGCTACAAAAAATCCCTCCTTGTAGCCAATTGCAACTATAGTGACTAGGACAACAATATTGGATAATCCAAGTCTTGCTCCTGGAATAGCTACAGGTAGTGGAATCATGGACTCAAAGAGACCAAGCACAATACCAAGAGCACTTAAGAGGGATAGGTAAATTAACTTTTTATTATTATTTCTCATTTTATTATCATATCCAAACTCTCGTCGCTAGGCTTGTCTTCAACAATCTTAAGCATAAGTCTATTGGGTAGACAAATAATAGAATCACCTGTCAAACTAATTTTTCCCATCTTCATGCAAATCTTATCCTTGCAATCAGATTCATGCATATGAACTTCTCCATTATTTATATGAACTTCGTTCTTGCCGTACTTAGTATCTATATCAAGGTCTAAATTCGTATCTTCATTTAATTCAACTTCCTTATAAATTTTTCCATCAACAGTAATAACAAGTTAAACATCAGCTTTTTTTATCTTATTCATGAATTTATTATAGCATACTTTTATTTACTAATGACTTAATAAATAAAATTTTAATTTTTATATTTAAATAAATATAGTTCTTAGTAAAAAAAATAGTTTAAAGTCGGTGTGAAAATTTTTAATTTTTTTCGAATGGAAAAATTGATTTAAAATGATTAATAATTAAATATGAATGATCTCTTATAAAAAAAGTGGACATTTGGTGTGGATTTTGGCAGAAATAGACGATAAAAAAACAATATTACAGAGCAATAAAAAAATCGTGCATCATCATCAACCGCATGAAATACAAATAAACGGCAATTAACGATAATACACGATAATAAAAAATGGTGCTAAAGATGGGACTTGAACCCATACGATCAGAAGTGCCAGGCACTTCTAAATATTGTGGGGTGGATAGTGGGAATCGAACCCACGATCTTCAGGACCACAATCTGACGCCTTAACCAGCTAGGCCATACCCACCACGAACAATAAATATATAATAACAAATTAAAAATGTATTGTCAATAAAGATTTACAATAATTATAAGTTTTCTAATTTTTCTCTTAAATTCCTCAAGGCTCTTGCTCTATGAGAAATTTCATTCTTCTCTTCATGAGACATTTCTGCAAAAGTTTTGTCAAATCCATCTGGTATAAAGATACTATCATATCCAAAACCATTGTCAAATAAGCTGACCTGTCTTCTTTGTTCTTTAAGTTGTTTAAAAGTTTTTCCCTATTCTTCTTGTCATCATGCTCTGATGCATACCTTGCAGAATGAACTCCTGGTTCACCATCAAGTGCATTTACAAAAAGTCCTGTGTCATCTGCTAGAACTGCTAGGTCAACTCTTTTTGCCATGGCATCTGCTTTTTTTAAGGCATTGTCATAGAGGGTTTCTCCATCTTCTACAACTTCGAAATCAAGCCCATCTATATCAGATTTTCCAAAGATTTCAATATCTAAATTGGCTAAAATTTCTTTTATTTCTCTTAATTTATTTTTATTGTCTGTTGATAAAACTATTTTCTTCATAGGTTTTGCTCCAAAATTTCAAAATATTGGAAAATTTCTCCAATTCCTCTTTTTGCTCCTTGTAAAAATTCATTTAACTCTTCAATGGAAAATGTATCTTTTTCCCCAGTTCCTTGAATTTCTACGAGTTGGAAGTCGTCATTCATTACAACATTTAGGTCTACATCTGCATTGGAATCTTCTTTGAAGTCTAAATCCACTAGGCTTGTTCCATTAACTTTACCTACACTAATAGCTGCAACTTTTGAAATAATTGGATCTTCTTCAAACCTCTTATTCTCTAAGGCTTTTTTAACTGCAAGTTTAAGTGCAATGTAAGAACCTGTTATTGCTGCTGTTCTGGTTCCTCCATCAGCAGATATAACATCGCAGTCTATCCAAATAGTTCTTTCTCCAATTTTATCTAAATCTATACAAGTCCTTAAGGCTCTTCCAATTAATCTTGAAATTTCGCTACTTCTTCCATCAAGTTTCCCCTTGGAAATGTCCCTAACTTTTCTAGTAGGGGTTGATCCGGGTAACATTGAATATTCACTTGATAGCCAGCCCTTATTTTTTCCTCTTAAAAATCCTGGAACCTTGTTTTCGATCATGGCACTACAAATGACTCTTGTCTTGCCACATTCTATTAAAACTGATCCATCGGGATGGTCTAAGTAATTAGGAGTAATCCTTATATGTCTTGCTTCATCGTTCTGTCTATCTTCTCTCATAATTCCCCTTCTATTTTTCTACAAATGTGTTCATATAGTCTTCTATACCATTATAGAGTCCTTGTGCTAATTTATCAATGTAGTCAGGGTCTTTAATATTTTCTAAATCATCTTCATTGGATAAAAATCCAAGTTCTGCTAATGCAGCAACATTTTTTGTCTTATTTAAAACAATTATAGCTGGCCTATTTTTAATTCCACGATCAACTGCTCCTGTTTCTTTTATAAGAGCTTTTTGTAAGCAGGATGCGAAATCTTTTTGAACTGTATCTTTAATTCTTACGTTCTTTTCTGATGCGTAAAGAACTTCTATCCCCTTGGCACTAGAATTATCAGCACTGTTAAAGTGGATTGATAAAAATAAGTGAGCGTCTCCATCGTTAGAAACACCTGCCCTATCAAGAAGCTTAATATATTCGTCTCTTGTTCTTGTTATTGTTGGGCTTATTTCACTATTGGCAGATAGTTTATCCATTAATCTCTCAGCAACTAATAGATTTACAGTTTTTTCATAGGTTTCTCCATCAAGAGCAACTGCTCCTGAGTCTTTTCCACCGTGACCAGGGTCAATTACAATTTTTAATTTGCCATTAACTTCTATCTTATCCTTAATTACCCTCTTTTTCTTTTCATCTGATTTATCAAGTTCAGCTTGGTCAAAAATCTTGTCCTTGTTGCCACCCTTAATTTCTTTTGTAATCTTGTTAGTTTCTCTTTTTTCTACATTTGACTCAAAATAATTGCTATCGAATATGGATTTAGAATCAGAAGTCTTAGTCTTGGATGCTACTTTTTTTGTGTTTTTATTGTTAGACTTGTTATTTTTTGTATTCTTATTATTTTTATTAGAATTTTCTTTCTTGTCATCTTCAACAATAGACTTAGTCTTATTTGTGCTTATCTCTGCCCTAACTTTATCGTTATTCCAATCAACATCATAACCAAAAGTTTCAGAAATAAATCTCAAAGGTACCATTGTCTTAGTTTCTTTTCTTGGGCTTGAATAAAGAGCAAGTTGTGGTGCTTGAGCATTGTCAAGGCTTATTTTTTTACCATTGACTCTTACATTAGGACTATTTATTTTCATGTCAATTACATCTCCATTAAGACTAATCTTAATTGACTTATCCCTGTTGTTCCACTTGACATCTGCTCCGAGATTTTCTGTGATTTCACGGATTGGCACAAAAGTCCTGCCCTGCTTTATGTAGGGGGAGAATTCTGTCTTTAATGTCCTATTATTTACTAGAACTCCAGCTTTCTTAACCTGAAATTGTGTCCTGCCTATGCTTACTTTAAATAAGTTGTTGGCAAATACTGGTGTAATAAGTAATGCCAAGGACAATATTGAAATTTTAATAATTTTTTTCATTTAATTCACCTAGATAAAGTTTATAGACTTTTGTAATTATTGTCAATAATGTAACTGAATTGTAATAATTTTAGACCACTTTATAAAGCTCATCAGGATCAGGATCTTTTAATATTATTTCCTTATCCTCATACTTTACTACAGCTTCATTCTCTCCATTTATTTCTCCAATTTTTGTAACTTTAATTCCTTTTGCTTCTGCTTCTTTTTCAAAGTCATCAAAGCTTTCTTTATCAAATACCATTAACATGGACCCACTTGATATTAACTTCATGGGATTTATATCATAAAAGCCTGAGATTTTCCTAGTTACATCTAAAAGAGGGATTAAGTCATTATAAATTCTTATACCGTGACCTAAAGCTCTAGAAGTCTCCCACACTGCACCAAAAAGTCCACCTTCAGTGATGTCGTGCATGTGTTTTACAGAGTATTTACCTGCAATTTTAGATTCCTTTAAAACAGAAATTTCCTTGGAAAGTGATTTTGCAAATTCATATTCTTCTTCGTTTAAAATTTCTTTTACCTGGTCTTTTTCATGAGCAATTATACTTGTGCCTTCTATGCCAAGATATTTAGAAACCGCAAGTACGTCTCCTGGCTTTACACTTTTTATGTCTGGTCTTCTATCTTTATTGACTCTGCCTAGGACTGTAGTTGAAATTACAATTTTATTTACGGCATCAGTTACCTCAGTGTGTCCACCAACTATATCAACATTTAGTTCTTCTGCAGTTCTTGTTGCACCATTTACAATTTCCTTTAAGTCGTCTAGGTCGGCAGATGGCGGAATCAAAAGTGTCATTAAAACTCCCACTGGGTCTGCACATTGGCAACTCACATCATTTACAGAAATATTTATGGCAAGTGATCCTAGGTTTTTTGAAGCACCTGTTATGGGGTCAGTTGAGGCTACTATTAGGTCTCCTCCAAAATCCATTACTGCATTGTCAAGACCAGTTCCTCCACCCATTATCACTTCTTTTCTATTTGAAACAAGCTTGTCAAAAATATATTTTTCCAACAAGTCTGTTTTTAATTTTCCAATTTTCATCCTTTACACCTCACAAAAATTTTACACTTATTTGATTTGCATTTCAAATTTGTTAAATCCATTTTCCTTGTAAAAATTTTTGCTCACAATATCTATATCTTTAAAAGTCCTATTAAAATAATCTTCATCTTTTACTAGGCCTCTCACTATTATCCTTCCCTTGTCAAAATTGTAGGAAGTTATGACCAAATTTTCATCTTCAAGTTTTTGTATTTCAGAAATTTTTTCTATAAACTTTTTATTCTTTCCTTGAAACCTATCAGATGATAAATCTATGTCCTCGCCCTCAGTTACTTCTTGAGTTTTTATTTTTTCACTTATGATTTCATTTTCATTTTTTAGCTTCTTGTAATAAAAAAGATTTGAAATTATTAAAATTAATATAGCAAGGGGCAAGATGTAATTAACATAATTTTTATCTTTTTTTGTTTTATTCTTCTCTTTTTCTTTAGTCTTTAAAATATTAAATTCTAAATTTTCCCCAAAATACTCATATTCTAAATTGCTATAGGACTTTAGAAGATCCTTAATAGTTTCTGAGTCTGCAATTTTTCCAAAAAGATAAATTTTATCTCCACTTGCAAATTTTTCTATTTTATTAATGTGTCTGATAAAATAATTCTTATATTTAAACAAGAAGTCTTCTTCAACTTTTTGTTCCTCTATATCGTACCTAAGATTAATTATGTTTGAGGCATTTTTTTCTTCTATTCTATTGTCTTCAATTATTTTTTCAATGTTCTCGTCGTAAATTTTCTCATAGGATTTTACTAGCTCATCCTCAATAGAAATCAATTTTATGTAAGTAGCTTGGACTTCTAGAAATTTACCATCCTTTGAGAAAGTTTGGCTCTCTGGAAGTATCTCATAATTTTTAACTTCTAATTTATCTAAGACTTCTTCAATTTTTAAAATCATGTCCTTGGGAACTAGATCAATAGAAAGTTCTAGGTTATCTCCAAGAGATTTTTTCTTGTAAAAAATTTCGTAATCATCAAGGTTAAAATCTCCATAATCTTCCAATTCCAGATTTAAAAATCCTCTAATTTCAGACTCATCAATTTCTGGAATCTTGTAATTAATATGAATAGATTCACTTGAATCAAATATCACATAGCTTTTGTCCCTCTTATTTAAATCAAGTTTCTTAAAAATCTTTACCATCTTATAGAAAAAATGATGGTAATCTAAAATATTCCCATCCCTATATATCCTATAGGGCATGGGAACAGAATTTTTCTCTTCTTCACTTTTTGTCTTGTCAAAAATATTTACAAATCCATCGTTAAGCTTAATTTTTATACTTCTGTCAAACATAATTCACCTACAAATTAAGAAAATAATTATAGCCACAGTCATAAAGGGTCCAAAAGCAATGGAATCCTTAAAGGTTTTCTTCTTAAGTAAAATTAATATTAAAGATATAAGTCCTGCACTTATAAAGGAGTCCCTAAATAGGACAAAGGCTTCATATAAATTATTAGCTAAGAGTCCCATTATAAGAGAATAATAAACATCTCCTAGACCCATCATCTTTGTAACAAAATATATTAGAAAAAATATAAGGCCCATTCCCAAAGAATATTTTAGAGAATCGATTAAACCTCCAAGAACAAAAATTTTATAAATCACTACAAAAAATAATAAAATTATGAGGTCAAGGTTATAAATATAACCTGTTTTATAGTCAATAATTCCAATAAAAAATGCAATAACTAAGATAAAAATAACTATTAGGGTCTCAAAAGAAATTTTATATCTCATAAAAACTAGAAGAGCCAAAAGAGAAGTTAAGACTTCAAGATAAAAGTTTTCTCTTCCAATTCTTTCTCCGCAAGAAGAGCATTTTCCATTTAAAAAAATATAAGAAAAAACTGGAATCATTTCATAAAACTTTAAAGTATTTTTGCAAGAGTCACAATGACTTCTTGAAAATATAAAGTCTTCTCCTCTCTCCCTTCTCTCAACAAAAACTTTACATCTCCATCAGCTGTTGATGTGATTTTAAAATCTTTTGCTCCATCAAGATGCTTGGCGGGTTTTGGAATCTTTCCTCCTTCAAGATAGGGCTTTAAATCTTCTGCATTAATTTCACCTTTTTTATCGGGATTGTCAATGAAATATAAAATGCCTGCACTTTTTAAGACCTTGACATTGGCATTGTGAGCTGCCGCTTCTGCTGCCAAGTTAGTTGAGCTATATCTCATAGCTGCAATGGAAATTAAAATTGCAATAATTGCTATTACAATTACCAACTCAATTAAAGTAAATCCCTTGTTTCTTTTTTTGTTTTTCATATGTCCCTCCTAAAATTGATTTACCATATCAAAAATTGGTAGTGCAATTGACAGCACTATAAATCCAATTATCAATGCCATTATAATTATTAAAATTGGTCCCATTAGACCAAGGAATTTTTGGTTTCTGGAATTTAATTCTTCGTCATAATATGAAGACATTATAGAAAAAACTTCACTTAAGCTTGAAGACTCTTCTCCAACCCTAATCATTGATAGCAAAATATTTGAAAAAACTCCAGCTTCTTGGAAGCTTTTATAAAGATGCTCTCCTGCTTTCAGTTTAGTTAAAATTTCTTGATACCTTTCTTTTAAACTCATATTTCTTTCCATCTTAGAAATTACTTCAAGACTCCTATCCACTGTTAGGCCTGATCCAAGTAAGAGGTCCATATTAAAGGATAGGTTCATGGATTTAGTCATCTTATAGTAAGAGGATTTTAATAAGAAAGAATTAAAAGTCTTGGGGTGTTTTTGATGATAAATTAATGCAATCGATACCAGTAGTAATATTCCTAGAAATATAAATAAATAGTTTCTATAAATAAAATTTGAAAATCCTAATAAAATTCTTGTAGGAAGTGGGAGCAAGTTATTGTTGTCAGAAAAAATCTCCGCAAAACTTGGAATTACATTTATAATCAAAAAATTAATTATAAAGATTGAAGTCACTAAAAGAATTATAGGATAGGCCATGGCTTCAATAATTTTTGAACGAGTCTTTCTCTTTTTTATGTAGTAATCAGAAAGTTTATTAAATATTTTTCCAAGACTTGAAGTGTTTTCTCCTACATAGACCATGTTTATTACAAGACTTGGAAAGGCTCCCGTCAAATTCATGGCATCTGATAAAGAGCTACCAGACCTTAAACTGTCTCTTATATTAGCTAAAATTTTTCCTTTGTCCTTTGAAAACTGCGTGGATAATATTTCGAAGGCACTTTCTATATTTATTCCTGAGTTTATAAAAAGAGAAAGCTGTCTAAATAAAATATAGAGATCTTCATCTCTTAGCTTTTTCTTAAAGTCAAAAGAATTTGAAGACTCAATATTTTCTTCTATCTTTATGGGCCTAAGTCCCTCTCTTTTTAATTTCTCCTTAGCTTCTCTTAAGTTGTCAGCATTAATATTTCCCTTAACTTTTTCCCTGCCCCTAAAGGCCTTGTACTTGTAAATCATAATTCACCAACAGTATGTATATTCTTGTAATACTCGTCAAAAGTTGTCTCTCCACCTGCTATTAAGTTTAGAATTTCACTTGATAGGGTCTTCATTCCCTTTTCTATGGCGAGGTTCTTTATATTTTTAACAGACTCTCTCCTGCTGATCATCTCCCTAATTTCAGAATCAACAATCATTATTTCAAAGACAGCCATCCTGCCAGAGTAACCTTGGTTGCACTTATGACAACCCCTTGCCCTATAGATAAATTTACTCTTTATAAGTGGGTTTGTATTTTTAATCTTTTCTTTACAATGTGGACAAAGTCTTCTTATTAATCTTTGGGAGATTACCCCAATAAGGCCTGCAGAAATTAGGTAGGGCTCTATTCCCATATCAATAAGTCTTCCTATTGAAGCAGGCGATGATTCTGTGTGAAGGGTTGATAGGACTAGGTGGCCGGTAATTGAAGATGAAATCGCTATGTGGGCAGTGTCTTCATTTCTTATTTCGCCAATCATAATCTTATCTGGGTCCATCCTCAAAATTGCTTTTAGACCCTTCTCAAAGCTTAGACCTGTGTTGGGATTTACTTCAATTTGATTTATACCGTCAATTTTATACTCAATTGGATCTTCAATAGTCATGATGTTTATGTCATCATCTTGAATTTTTCTTAGAAGAGTATATAGGGATGAAGTCTTACCGGAAGATGTTGGGCCACAAATTAGAATCAAGCCTGATGGTTGAGAAATTAATTTCATTACCTTGTCGTAATTTTCTCCCACTAGACCAATTCCTTCA
>QWBY01001501.1_pt1 | contig 14182 bp, 16 predicted proteins | sample 1972471 | NCBI WGS metagenome assembly QWBY01 (sample SAMN09866722, study PRJNA288562) | Human gut metagenome isolate term6_stool, whole genome shotgun sequencing... | reverse complement strand
GTGCGCCACGGCGGCCTACGATGCAGGCTGCCGGGAGGTGGTGATGAACTGGCACGATGATTACCTGGCCCGGGAAAAATTCCTCCGGGCCGACGACGCCGTTTTTGACGAGGTGCCCCTGTGGCGGCAGCATTTCTTTAACGACTATGCCAATCAGGGCGCCGCTTATCTGGCCATTGACGCCGAGGACCCGGAGCATCTCAAGGGTGTGGACCCGGACCGCCGTGCGCGCTCCCTCCGGGTGAGCGGCAAGGCTCTGAAGGATTTTTACCGCCTGCAAATGAGCAGCGGCTTCCCCTGGTGTATCGCCTCCATCCCCATTCCCTCCTGGGCGAAGCGGGTGTTCCCGGACCTGAGCGAGGAGCAGGCCATGGAGAGCCTGTGGGAGGCGATTTTTAAGGCCGTCCGCATCACCGGCGACGGGCAAAGCGTCCGCCGCTGGCAGGAGCATTTAGAAAAACTTTCCCGGCGCAAGGAAAAGCTCAATGCCCTGCGCCTGAAGAGCCTGCACTATACCAATTCCCTGGGCACCGACCTGACCGTGGAGCTGCCCCAGGACCACATCTGGGAGGCCGGGGACGACTGCACCTGCGCCGGTCAGCCCTTTGTTGCCAATATGCCCACGGAGGAGCTGTTTACCGCGCCCCTGCGCACCGGGGCCAACGGCGTGGTGGTGGCGTCCCTGCCCCTGGTCCACGACGGCAACATCATAAGCGGCTTCCGCATGACCGTGGAGGAGGGGAAGATCGTCTCCGTCTCCGCCGAGCAGGGTCAGAAGGTGCTGGAGGCGGCCATCTCCGTAGACGAGGGGGCCTCCTACTTCGGTGAGGTGGCCCTGGTCCCCTACGATAGCCCCATCTCCAACCAAAAGCTGCTGTTTTACAACACCCTGTTCGATGAAAACGCCGCCTGTCACATCGCCTTCGGCGAGGCCTATCCCTGCATTGAGGGGGGGCGCGACATGGATAAGGAGCAGCTGAAGGCCCGGGGCCTCAATGATTCCGTCACCCATGTGGACTTCATGGTGGGCACCGCCGACCTCTCCATCGTAGGCACTACCCAGGATGGCCGGGAAGTGCCCATCTTCGTAAACGGCAACTTCGCGCTTTGATTTGATATTTTGATTTGATATGCTGGGAAAAACCCGGAGGGTTTTTCCGACAGACTCAAACCCTCCGCCCATCGGCAGAGGGTTTGTATTTTCTCCGTTGCATTATGTTTTCCGTTGGGGTATAATGTACGCGTTAAAGTATGCCCACCGGGAGCCGGCGGCTGGGCCGCCGACCCCCTATCTGAAAAGCGGCGGGCGAGAGCCGGTGGGACGGGCGCACTGCGCAGGCGGGAAGCCGGCCCTTCTGTTCGCCCCGCACCGCTTGCTCCATCTTATGCGCCCCGCTCCGGCCCGGTGCCAAACCCACCTAAGAAAGGACCCTCTGCCATGATTAAAATTGCCCCCTCCATTCTGTCCGCCGACTTTGCCAACCTCGGCCGCGACATTCAGCGCATCGACTCCGCCGACTATGTCCATGTGGATGTGATGGACGGCCTGTTCGTCCCCAATATCTCCATCGGCATCCCGGTGGTGAAGTCCATCCGCCCGGTGACGGCGCTGCCGCTGGATGTCCACCTGATGATCGACCGCCCGGAGCGGTATGTGGAGCAGTTCTGCGATGCCGGGGGCGACATCGTCACCTGCCATGTGGAGGCGGACACGGAGGAGAATATCCACCTGGCCCTGAAAAAAATTCACGCCAAGGGGAAAAAGGCCGGGGTGGTGGTAAAGCCCAGGACCCCTGCCTCGGCGGTGCTGCCGTTTATCCATGAAGTGGAGCTGATTTTGGTCATGACCGTGGAGCCGGGCTTCGGCGGCCAGAAATTCATGGCCGACATGATGCCCAAGGTCCGGCAGATTCGCACCTATATCGACGCCATGAATCCTCTCTGCGAGCTGGAGGTGGACGGCGGCGTGGACCCCGACACCTGCAAGCTCTGCATCGCCTCCGGCGCCAATGTGCTGGTGGCCGGCTCCTCGGTCTATAAGGCTGAGGATATTCCCGCCCGCATCCGGGCCCTGAGAGGTTGAGCTTATGGAATTCTTTCCCGCACCCCTGGAAAAGCTGACGGAGCAGTTTGCCAAGCTCCCGGGCGTGGGCCGCAAGTCCGCCCAACGCCTGGCCTTTTTTGTCCTGAGCCTGCCTATGGAGGAGGCCCAGGCCTTTGCCGACGCCATTGTGGACGCCAAAAAGAGCGTCACCCTCTGTCCCGTGTGCCAGAACCTCACCGCCGGGGGCCTCTGCTCCGTGTGCGCCTCTGCCAAGCGGGACGAGAGCACCATCTGCGTGGTGGCCGACCCCCGGGATGTGCTGGCCATCGAGCGCAGCCGGGAATATAATGGCCGCTACCATGTGCTCCACGGTGTTCTGTCTCCCATGAATCATGTAGGGCCCGACGATTTGCAGATCAAGTCCCTGGTGGAGCGGGTAGCCGCCGGGGGGATTCGAGAGGTCATCATGGCCACCAACCCCGACACCGAGGGCGAGGCCACGGCCATGTATCTCTCCCGCCTCCTAAAGCCCTTCGGCGTCAAGGTCACCCGCCTGGCCTACGGCATCCCCGTGGGCGGACATTTGGAATTTGCCGACGATGCCACGCTGATGCGGGCCCTGGAAGGGCGGCGGGAGCTGTGAAAAGATGGATGTGCGCGGCCCTGTCGGCGCTGCTGCTTTGCAGCCTCACCGCCTGCGGTAAGACGGAGGAGCCCGCCCGGCAGGACATTTTCGCCATGGACACCTACATGAGCCTGGTGGCCTACGGCGAGGACGGCCAGGAGGCTTTGGCCGCTGCCGCCCGGGAGATAAACCGTCTGGAGCAGGAGCTTTCCCGAACGGTCTCCACCAGCTACATTTATAAGTTAAACGAAAACGGCAGCGCCGCCGTCAGCGAGGAAACGGCGAATTTGCTGAAAAATGCTATGGATTACAGCGCTGCAACCGGCGGCCTTTTCGATATGACCGTGGCCCCTCTGGTCTCCCTCTGGGGCATCACCACAGACAGCCCCCGGGTCCCGTCCCGGAGCGAAATTGATGCCCTGCTTCCCCTGGTGGGGAGCGGCCATGTCCACCTGGATGGGCAGACCGTCACCTTAGACGCCGGCTGCGCCGTAGACTTGGGCGGCATCGCCAAGGGCTACGCCAGCGACCGGGTGGCACAGGTGCTAAAGCAGTATGCCGTCACCGGGGCCGCCGTTTCTTTGGGGGGCAATGTCTATGTCTGCGGCCAAAAGCCCGACGGAACAGCCTGGAGCGTGGCGGTGCAGGACCCGAAAAAAACCGACGCCTATGCCATGACCTTAGACCTGACGGATGTGTTTGCCGTCACCTCCGGAGGCTATCAGCGGTATTTTACCGACGCGGACGGCACCGTTTATCAGCATATTTTAGACCCCCGTACCGGCTATCCCGCCCAAACGGACCTGCTTTCGGTAACGGTCATCGGGCAAAACGGGACTATGGCCGACGCCTACTCCACGGCCCTCTATGTCATGGGGGAGCAGGCCGCCTGCGATTTTTGGCGGCAGAGCGGCGGGGCCTTTGACCTGGTGCTCATCACGGCGGACGGGCGGGTGCTTTACACCCCCGGCCTGGCCGACCATATTTCCCAAAAGGGGGCAGACTATGACTTCCAAGAGGTCCCAGCCTGAACTGAAACCGAAGCCGCTGGATGCCCTGGTGGTCCTGGCGGTGCTGCTGCTGGGTGTGGCGGCGGCATGGCTTGCCTACGGCGGAGAAAATAGCGGCGCACTCACCGCCACCGTCAAGCACCGGGGCCAGGTGGTGGCCCGGGTGGAGCTTTCCTCCCTGGCGGAGGAAAAAACCGTCTCCATAGACGGCGCCTATCATCTGACCGTCACCTTAGACAGAACCGGTGCCGCCGTAACGGACAGCGACTGCCCCGGACAGGACTGCCTGCACACCGGGCGTATTACCCGGGCGGGCCAGAGTATTGTGTGCCTGCCGGAGCAGGTCATCGTCACCCTGGAGGGGAAGGCCCCTTCGCCGGATGTGGTGCTGGGATAGGGGGCGGAGAGATGAAGCTTACAACGAAAAATCTGGCCCTCTGCGCCGTTTTAACGGCTCTGGCCCTGGGCCTGAGTACCCTGGAAAATCTCTTTCCCGTTTCCCTCCTGGTGCCTCTGCCGGGGGTGAAGCTGGGCCTTGCCAATATCGTCACGGTGTTCGCCCTGTATCAGCTGGGGGCCGTCCCGGCACTGGTTATCTTAGTGGCCCGGTGCCTGCTGGGCTCCCTTTTTGCCGGGAATGCCTCGGCGCTGCTGTTTTCCCTTATGGGCGGCATAGGGGCTATGCTTGTGATGATTGCTCTGCGCCGGGTGCGGGGTCTGTCTGTCTACGGCGTGTCCATTGCCGGAGCGGCGGCCCATAATATAGGCCAGATCGGCGCGGCCATGATCGTTTTGGGCGGCACGGCGGTGCTGGGGTATCTGCCGGTGCTGCTGGGGGTATCCCTGCTTACGGGGACGCTGACGGGCTTTGTGGCAAGCCTTCTGTTCCGGGCTATGAAAAATATACATTTTAATCGGTAAATCCCTGTCATTCCGAGGGAGCGAAGAGGCTTCGTAATGACAAATTTTAACTGGTGAGGAGCGAGAATATGGATAGAAAAGACGAGATCATTTTGCAGCAAATGGACCTGATCCGCTCCATGACCGAGCGGAATCTCCGCAGCATGGACACGGATTTTTGGGGAACTCCCCTGATGGAGAACAGGACGGCCCGGCCGCAAAAATCCGAAAAGACCGAAGAGCCGGAAAAGGCTGACCCCCAAACCCAGGCGGCTAAGCCCGAGGAAAAGGAAGAAATTCCCCCCAAGGAGAAGATCGAGGACCTGCTGGCGGAGCTGGACAGCTATGTGGGCATGGATGCCATTAAGACCGAGGTGCGCAGCCTTATCAACATGGTCCAGGTCTATAAGCTGCGCCGGGAGCATGACCTGCCCACCACGGATATGTCCTTGCACATGGTGTTCTCCGGCAACCCCGGCACCGGCAAGACCACCGTGGCCCGTATCATGTCCCGCATCTATCACAGCCTGGATATTCTCTCCAAGGGCCAGCTGGTGGAGGTGGACCGGAGCGGCCTGGTGGCCGGCTATGTGGGCCAGACGGCCCTAAAGACCCAGAAGGTCATCGAAAAGGCCATGGGCGGCGTGCTGTTTATCGACGAGGCCTACGCCCTCAACGGCAAAAGCGAAAACGACTTCGGCCAGGAGGCCATCGACACGATCCTAAAGGCTATGGAGGACCACCGGGACGATCTGGTGGTCATCGTGGCGGGCTACACGGAGCTGATGGACCGCTTCATCCACTCCAACCCCGGTTTGGAGTCCCGGTTCAACCGCTTCCTCATGTTTGAGGACTATACCCCGGAGCAGATGGTGGCCATCTTCAAGATGCAGTGCAAGAAGGGCTGCTATGTGCTGGCCCAGGGCACCGAGGAGCTGGTCCGGGATTTCATCGCCGAGGAGAGCGCCGACGACTCCTTCGGCAACGCCCGAGGCGTGCGTAATCTCTTTGAGCATATCCTGGTGGCCCAGAATAACCGCCTGGCGAAAATGGAAAATGTTACAAGGGATGACCTGATGCAGATCCTTCCCGACGATGTGCTGAGCGCCCGGGGGAAGATCGACGAATGAGCCTGAAAAATGGCACCGACAGGCGGTGAAAATCGGTGCATTTCGGTGCAAATTTGGTGAAGAAAACGGTGACGAAAACGGTGAAGATTCGGTGAAGGAGAATGCGGCATGAATATTGCGGTATATTTGGGAGCAAATGAAGGAAATGACCCCGCCCTGGCGACGGCCGTGCAGGAGCTGGGTCGGTGGATCGGCGAGAGCGGGAACCGTCTTATTTACGGCGGCTCCAAAACGGGACTCATGGGCTTGCTGGCAGACAGCGCTCTGGGAGCCGGAGCCGAGGTGATCGGCGTGGAGCTGGAGATGTTTATGGACGAGGACTACCAGCACACGGGGCTGACAGAGCTTATTGTGAAGCCGGACTTCCCGCAGCGCAAGACGGAGATCATCCGGCGGTCGGAGGCTTTCATCGCCTTTCCCGGCGGTACGGGGACTCTGGAGGAGATTTCGGAGGTCATGTCCTTATCCTCCCTGAAGCTGATCAAGGCCCCCTGCATCCTCTATAACCTCAACGGGTACTATGAGCCGCTGCGCTTACAGCTTCAGCGCATGGTGGAGGCAGGGCTTTCCTCCCCGGAGCGGCAGGAGGGCATTCACTTTGCGTCCGATCTGCGGGAAATACAGAATATCTTGGCAGAAAATGCAGAAAATTGCTGAAAAACAGGCTTCTCCCCGACGCAAATCGGGGCGGAGCCTGTTTTTTGCGCAGAATGCCCTCTTTGCGCAAATCTGCGGAGGAAACCATTTTTCACTATAGTTTCCGGAAAGTAAATATTGTATTCTAAAAGAATCAAAAAACGCTAAAAAACCGCAAAATTTCATTTGTAAAAAGCTTTATGGTATGATACAATTAATCCGTGATGCTGTAAACAGCGCCCCACGGGATGGCCGGGGGCGGCGGAAAGGAGGAGGGCTATGTCCGTGGGAATATATCTGCTGGCCGGGGGCGTTGGATTTGCCTTTGGCGCCCTGGTGGCTTTCGGAAACGCACAGATCACCCGGCGGGCCGTGGAAAAAGACAGTACCAACGCCGTAATGGCGAGCAGTATGCTGCGGATGCTGGTGAATATCGCGGCGCTGGCGGTGGTGTATTTCACCCGGAACCTGCTTCCTCTGCCGTTTTACGGGACCATCATCGGCACGGCTGCGGGCCTGTCGCTGGTGGGTATCGGGCTGAACTATCGGCTGAGCAAGAAGCAAATGGAAAAAAATCCGGAGTCGGCAGACGGTAGGAATTGAGGTGAGACAAAGAAATTATGGAGCATACCAGTAATATTCTGTTTTCCATCGGGCCACTGGAGGTGACAAAAACCGTTGTGACCATGTGGGTCATCATCGTGGTGCTGGGCTTTGTGTCTTGGCTGGCCACCCGGCGGCTGAAGGAAGTGCCGGGGCCCATCCAGAGCGCGGCGGAAATGGCTGTGACCAAGCTGCAGGACTATTTCGCAGGGAACATGGGCCGGGACAACGCCCGGCGATATTTCCCGGTGATGGCCACCTTCTTCATTTTTATTGTGGTGAGCAACTATTCCGGGCTGCTGCCCGGGGCGGGGCACGGGTTTGCCGTACCCACGGCGAATCTGTCTACCACGGCGGGCCTGGCCGTCATTGCCTTTTTCACCACCCACATAGTGGGGGTGAAGCGGCGGGGCTTTTTGGGGTACCTCAAGACCTTTATTTCGCCGTTTATCCTGATGCTGCCGCTGAACCTCATTGAGCAGGTGGTGCGGCCCTTCTCCCTGGCGCTGCGACTGTACGGCAACCTCTACGGCGAGGAAATGGTCACCGAGCAGCTCTCGGGCATATTCCCTCTGGTGCTGCCGCTGGTGATGCAGGTGATGAGCCTGCTGTTCTGCCTGATTCAGGCGGTGGTGTTTACCATGCTGCTGTCCATCTATATTGAGGAGGCAGTGGGAGAAGAAGAGTGAGAGAACGCCTTATGCAGGAGAACGGATTGCCACGACCGGTTTGAGAACCGGTCTCGCAATGACACGCTATATGGAATGCGGTGTGCGGCGGGACACATGGGTCCCGCCCTACAGGGCATTTTTGTAGGGCAGGGCCCGCGTGCCCTGCCGGGAGTGCGAGGCAAGACCGGTCGGCGGGGTGAGAGCACCCCGCCCTACGGAGGTGTGGCAGGGAAGTGCCTGCGTGGAATCCCCCAGTCAGCTTCGCTGACAGCCCCCTTTAGGAAAGGGGGCCAAGGGGACGGGGGTTACGGATTGCCACGACCAGTGTGCGCACTGGTTTCGCAATGACACACTATATGGAATGCGGTGTGCGGCGGGACACATGGGGCCCGCCCTACAAGCGCAAATACTTTATTTATTCATGTGCAAGACAAATAAAAAATACAGATCACTTTAGGAGGAACAAAACATGACTTCATCCGCAATCATCGCACTGGCAGCCGCTTTGGCTGTTGCTCTGAGTACCATCGGCCCCGCTATCGGCCAGGGTCTCACCGCTTCCAAGGCTATGGAGGCTATTGCCCGTCAGCCCGAGGCTGCCGGCAACATCCGCTCCAGCATGATCATCGCTATGGCCCTGATGGAGGCACTGACCATTTACGGTCTGCTCATCGCCTTTATGCTGGTGGCTAAGGTCTAAACCACATCCCGAGAGAAAAAAAGGAGGCACACGCTTTGAGCATTAATGTGTCAGAAGTGATTTGGACCATCATTTGCTTTTTTGCGTTGCTGTTTGTGCTGAAAAAATTCCTGTTTGACCCGCTGATCAAGTTTATGGATCAGCGACAGGCGGGCATTGACGCAGGCCTGGAGAAGGGCCGGGAGGCGCAGCGGAAGAAAGAGGAGAACGCCGCCGCCCTGCGCGAGAGCTGGAAGGAGCGAAGCGCTGAGGCCAAACAGCTGATTGCAGAAGGAAAAGCGGCCGACGAGGAGGAACGCTCCCGAGTGCTGGAGGCGGCACACGCCCAGGCAGCCCGGGATATACAGGACGCCCATGGGCGCATCCAAAACGAGCAGGAGCGGCTTCGGGCCCAGGCCCAGGAGCAGATGCCCCAGCTGGTGGATGCCCTGACACGGCATCTTGTGGGCGGCGACCCAGGGTCGAGAGAGGAGAAATGAGGCGAATATGACCATAAAAGACTTCCTATTCGCAGTCATCAACTTCGTGATCCTGTTCGGCGCACTGTTCCTTATCACGCGGAAAATGATCGTCCGTATGTTCAAGGAGCGAAAGGATAAAATCGCTCAGGACCTGGAGCAGTCGCACCAGGCGGACCTGGAGTCCCAAAGGCTCAGCACAGATGTGGCCCAGGCCCGGGACCAGGCGCGGCAGCAGGAGGACGCCCTGCTGGCCGAGACCCGGGCCCAGGTGGAGCAGAACAGCCGGGAGGCTGAGAAGCTCCGCACCGAGGAGGCCGACGCCCTGCGCCGTAACGCTATCCAGACGGAAAAGCAGCTGCGCAGCCAGATGCACGGCCAGGTGAGCGCCCAGGTCATTCGCCAGGTGGCAAGCCAGGCGGGGGAGACTCTGAAAACCAGTACCTTCGCCCCGGAGCGCCAGGCCCTGGTGGAGCGCTACATTGAGCAGGTAAAAGAAGTGGTGGCAGCAATGCCGAGTGATATTTTGAATATGAATGAACTGAAGAAATTAAATATTTCTATCGCCAGTCCCGAGCCCCTCACCGACGAGGAGATGAAGAAGGTGACGCAGATCCTCTGCGAGACCTTCCTCTCCGTGCGCAATGAGGTGGACGACGGCCTGGTGGGCGGCGTGCGTATGCAGGTGGGCGACACCGTGTACGACGGAACCCTGGCGCATCAGTTGGACCGACTGAGCCAGGAGGTGGAATTCAACAGCCGCATGGATGACCAAGAGGAGCTGTCGGTGCTGGAGAGCATTCGCGAAAAGCTCAGCGGCACGGACAATTCCATTGATGTTTATCAGACCGGCAAGGTTATCAGCGTGTCCGACGGCATCTGCCATGTGTCGGGCCTGGCCGATGTGATGGCCGGGGAAATGCTGGAGTTTGAGGGAAGCCTCCGGGGCATGGTGATGGACCTGGACAAGAACAATGTGGGCGTGGTGCTGCTGGGCGACTTCTCCACCATTCAGGAGGGCGACACCGTGCGCCGGACGGGCCACATCATCGAGGTGCCCGTGGGCGAGGCTATGTGCGGCCGCGTGGTGGACGCCTTGGGCCGCCCGGTAGACGGCAAGGGACCCATCAAAAACGACGGCTTCCGGGCCGTGGAAAGCCCGGCGCCCAGTGTGCTGCACCGGCAGGGCGTAACCGTACCCCTGCAGACGGGTATTAAGGCCATCGACGCTCTGGTGCCCATCGGACGGGGCCAGCGTGAGCTGATCATCGGCGACCGCCAGACCGGCAAGACCGCCATTGCCCTGGATACCATTGTGAATCAAAAGGGCAAGGGTGTACACTGCATTTATGTGGCCATCGGACAGAAGGAGTCTACGGTCGCCAATGTGGTGCGCAAGCTGACGGAGCTGGGCGCCATGGACTACACCACCGTGGTGTGCGCCTCGGCCTCCGAGCCTGCGCCGATGCTGTACATAGCCCCCTATGCAGGCGCGGCTATCGGCGAATATTTCATGTACAAGGGCAAGGATGTGCTGATCGTTTACGACGATCTGAGCAAGCAGGCGGCGGCGTACCGCGAAATTTCCCTGCTGCTCCAGCGTCCCCCCGGACGCGAGGCCTATCCCGGCGATGTGTTCTACCTGCACTCCCGGCTTCTGGAGCGGGCGGCACGGCTGGACGAGGCCTCCGGCGGCGGCAGCATGACGGCACTGCCCATTATCGAGACCCAGGCGGGCGACATTTCCGCCTATATTCCCACCAATGTTATTTCCATTACCGACGGACAGATCTTCCTGGAGACGGGCCTGTTCCACTCCGGCACGCGGCCGGCTATCAATGTGGGCCTGTCCGTGTCCCGTGTGGGCGGCGCGGCCCAGGTTCCGGCTATGAAGCAGGTGGCGGGACGGCTGCGCACGGACCTGGCGCAGTACCGGGAGCTGGCATCCTTCGCCCAGTTCGGGTCCGATTTGGATGCGTCTACCCAGGCTACGCTGCTGCGGGGCCAGCACATGACGGAGCTGCTGAAGCAGGACCAGTTCGCCGCCCGGGCGGTGGAGGACCAGGTCATTGCCATCTTCGCCGCCAACGAGGGCTACGCCGACGATGTGGATCTGGCGGATATGCCCCGATTTGAGCGGGAAGCAGTGGAGTATGTGAAGCAGGCTATGCCCGAGCTGGTGGACACCATCTGCGCAGGTAAGAAGATCCCTGCCGATATGCTGGATAAGCTGCGGGAGACCCTCAAGTCCTTTAAGGAAACCTTTTGAGGCTGACTGACCGAAGAAAGGGGAGAAGGATATGGGCAGTATGCGTGAGATCCGGGCACGGATCAAGAGCGTTAAAAACACCCAGCAGATCACCAAGGCCATGAAAATGGTGGCCTCGGCCAAGCTGCGGCGCGTCCAGAAGGGCTTGGGCGGCATACGCACCTTCGCCCAGCAGAGCCAGCACATTCTCAGCGAGCTTTTGGCCGGGGGAAACGGCGGGTACGACAACCCGTTTTTGCGCCCCCGGGGCGAAATCAAAAAGGTGTGCTATGTGGTGTTCGTGGGGAACCGGGGCCTGTGCGGCGTGTATAACCACGCCATTGTGCGCTATGCCCAGGAGCTGGTGCGCGCCGACACACGGGAGTGCTCGGTGGTGGTGTGCGGCAGCTGGGGCCGGGATGTGATCGCGCAGTCGGGTCTGCCGGTACGGCATACCTTTGACGGCATCAGCGACACCCCGGGCACGGCCCAGTCGCTGCCGGTGGCGGACTACCTGAAGCGACTGTATCTGAGCGGCGAAGCGGATGAAATCCACCTGGTCTATTAGCGCTTTTACTCGGCTCTGCAGCAGGTACCCAGCCAGATGCAGCTGCTGCCGGCGAAGCTGGAGACGGAGGAGAAGGACGAGGCGACCAACGACTATATCTTCGAGCCGGACGCTAAGAGCGTGCTGGAAAATATGGTGCAGCTTTATTTGGACAACATGGTTTACTCCGTTTTGCTGGAGGCCAAGGTCAGCGAGCAGGCGTCCCGCATGACCGCCATGAGCACCGCTACCGACGCCACCGGCGACCTGATAAGCGAACTGAGCCTGAAGCTCAACCGGGTGCGCCAGGCGGCCATTACCACCGAGATCGCGGAGATCGTCGGCGGTGCCAATGCCTTGAAAAAGGCGAAAATGTAATTCCGCCTACGATAGGAGGCTACTATGAAAAACGGTATTGTCAGAAGGGTCACCGGCCCTGTGGTGGATGTGCAGTTTCCTGCCGGACATCTGCCGGACATTTACAACGCAATCGAAATTCAACTGGAGGACCGCAAGGTGGTCATGGAGGCCATGCAGCAGCTGGGCTCTGACACGGTGCGCTGTGTATCGCTGTTCTCCACCGACGGTATCGCCCGAGGCTGCACCGCCGTGGACACCGGCTCTCCGGTGACTATGCCTGTGGGAGAGGCCACCCTGGGGCGGATGTTCAATGTGGTGGGCGATCCCATCGACGGAAAGGGGCCTGTGGAGGCGGAGCGGATGCCCATTCACCGGGCAGCGCCCTCCTTTACGGATGTGATCCCCTCCACCGAGATCCTGGAGACGGGCATCAAGGTGGTGGATCTGCTGGCACCCTACTCCAAGGGCGGCAAGATCGGCCTGTTTGGCGGCGCCGGCGTGGGAAAGACGGTGCTCATTCAGGAGCTTATACGCAATGTGGCCTACGAACACGGCGGCTACTCCGTGTTCGCGGGCGTGGGTGAGCGCTCCCGGGAGGGCAATGACCTGTGGAACGAAATGACCGAGTCCGGCGTTATCAGCAAGACGGCGCTGGTATTCGGACAGATGAACGAGCCCCCCGGAGCGCGTCTGCGGGTACCCCTGTCGGGTCTGACTATTGCGGAGAACTTCCGCGACAGCAGCGGACAGGATGTGCTTTTGTTCATTGATAATATTTTCCGCTTTACCCAGGCGGGCAGCGAGGTTTCGGCTCTGCTGGGGCGTATGCCCTCCGCCGTGGGCTACCAGCCCACCCTGGCTACGGAGATGGGTACGCTGCAGGAGCGTATTACCTCCACCCGCAACGGCTCCGTTACCTCCGTGCAGGCCATTTATGTGCCTGCCGATGACCTGACGGACCCGGCTCCGGCCACGGCCTTTGCCCATTTGGACGCCACGACGGTGCTGGACCGCGGCATTTCCGAGCTGGGCATTTATCCCGCGGTGGACCCCCTGGCGTCCACCTCTCGTATCCTGGAGCCGGATGTGCTGGGACGCAGACATTACGACACGGCCCGAGCTGTGCAGACCGTATTGCAAAAATACAAGGATCTGCAGGACATCATTGCCGTGCTGGGTATGGACGAGCTGAGCCTGGAGGATAAGGCCACGGTGAACCGGGCCCGCCGCATTCAGCGGTTCCTGTCCCAGCCCTTCCATGTGGCTGAGAACTTCACGGGCTTGGCGGGCAAGTATGTTAAGCTGGAGGATACCATCCGGGGCTTCGAGATCATCCTGGGCGGTGAGTGCGACGATATACCGGAGCAGGCATTCCTCATGTGCGGCTCCATCGACGATGTGCTTGCTAAGCGCAAGCAGATGTAAGAGGTGCCTATGAAAGACGGGATCCATATCCGGATCGTCACCGCCGCCAGCACCGTGTATGACGACATGGTCAGCTACGTGGAGCTGCCCTTTTCCGGGGGCAGCGTAGGCGTATTGCAGGACCATGCGCCGATGCTGGGGGCCATTGAGGACGGCGTGGTCACGGCCCGAAAGGACAGCGGCACGGAGGAATTCGTGGCTGTAAACCTGGGCGTGGCCAACATCGTTCACAACGAGGTGACGCTGCTGGTGCGTGCGGCAGAGCGGGCTGAGGACATTGACCTGCCTCGGGCCCAGTCCGCCGAGAAGCGGGCCCGGGAGCGGCTGGCGGAGCACAGCGCGGACCTGGATGTGAAGCGCGCGCAGATTGCGCTGCATCGGGCACTGGCCCGGCAGGCGGCTGTGCGGATGATGAAAGGTCAGTGACGGACGGAGAATTCGGCGCAAAAGTGAAATAGGGAAAGCCACCGTATCGGGTTGATGCGGTGGCTTTTTTGTGTGGCATGGAGAGTGAAAGGGGGGAGGACTTTGGGGACGGGGGTACGGATTGCCACGGGCGCGTTGCGCCCTCGCAATGACAGGGTTTTTACAGGGAGTACGGGGAAATGTTCGGCGGGCGGACAGGGGCGTCCGCCCCTACGGCGTTGCGTAACGAAGAAGTGCGTAGGGGAGGGGCTCTGCCCCTCCCGCGGGCGGGGAAATCGGCGAAGCGCCGCCGGTGGCGGATGCAGCGAGCCGGTTTCGAGGAAGTGCCCCGATTGGCGGACACGACAGTGGCCGGGAATCGGTTGGCACGACGGTGGGCAAGAGAACCCCGCCCCTACG